>Ga0157360_1000656_pt1 | contig 13122 bp, 14 predicted proteins | sample AttlaeALBM1_FD_111483 | JGI IMG/M metagenome (GOLD analysis project Ga0157360, IMG submission 111483) | Fungus gardens microbial communities from leaf cutter ant in Ribeirão Preto, State of São Paulo, Brazil - Atta laevigata ALBM1 | ecosystem: Host-associated > Fungi > Mycelium > Unclassified ... | reverse complement strand
GCAAATGCGCCTGTGCCAGCATCTCTCTTTTGAACTCTTTTTGTGTCGCATTCTAAATTATTGAAAAATAAGGTGGATGATGTGCGGGAAATAAAAAGGGTGAATCTTCTGTGGTGCTGTTTTTAGCTGGAAGATTAGGAAGTTAGTTTGTTAAGGTAACCGGTTCACTGCCGTACAGGCAGCTTAGAAAAGCAAAACCACGCTCTCCAACTCCTCACCCGTGTTCACTGCCGTACAGGCAGCTTAGAAGAGAAGCTTACCCATTTTTGCAAATATTCCGTTGTTTGCTGCCTTTCCTGGCAGTGAAAAGCCATTCTAATGGCTATACCTGGCTGCTGTTTTATCGAGCATGGTCCATTGAAGGAAGCGCCGACTGAAAGAGTTTTTAGCAGTTATGGGTTAAGCGGTGTTGCGACAGTACCGTGGTTCTGAGCGTTAATCTCTTTTGGCAGACTAATATCACACCTTAAATCCCTGATACAAATATAAAAAGCCTCTTATAAGAAGCTTTTTATTTTTACGATGCTTAGACCATAAATACTTCAGTGCCTTTCGCTGCCAGCGTATTGAGAATCCGTAGAGCCGGACCGCTGGGTGTGATTTCCCCGCGTTCCCATTTGGAAACGCTATCCACTGTCATACCCAGGGTATGTGCCAGAGAAGCCTGAGACAAACCACATTTGACACGTAACTGCTTGATCTCCTCGCCCGACATGACCCGAACAGCGGCGACGCGTTTGCGATATTCTCGTGCTGACAGACGCGCAGCGATGAAATGCACATCCTCAGTGGGCATCAGGCCCATCTCATGCAGTTCTTTAGCATCTTCTAGCATTTCACTGAGTTCAGCAGGTTTAGTTTTCATCATTTTTTACCTCACGAAGGAATCCGCTTTTGCACAAACTGTTTAACTGGTCTTTATCAGCTTTGAGGAGTGCTTTAGCGAGCCTTTTATAGGACTCAAGTTCGTCATCCTCGATTTCTTTCGTACTTTTGTCACTAAGGCGGCTTTTAACCCAGCCATCGTAAAAAAAGAGGTGGTGACCAAACATAAAGAAAATAATGGTTCTCGCTCCACCTCTTTTTCCCTCATGCAGCGATACCCTTTTCTTAATGACGCCACTACCCAAATTTGCCTCAAACTCACCGCGTATCACTTGCTCAGCGATGTCATGCAAAATGCGCTCGGTCAGGCCAATTTTCTTAAAGCTCTTGTCGAACCGCTTGTGTACATAAACAGTCAAATCCCTGACCTCTGGTTTTATGCAGTATAGTAACCATTATTATAATAATGGTTATAGTGAAGGCAATAGATTCAGTTCTGATGTCTGTGACAAAGACATGCTTTTTCTTTCCGTACGTTTATCGCTGGCATTAGGCCCATCAGCAATACACCCATGGACCCGAAAAGATCATGCCTGCCACAAACTAACGATGGTAAGTATCATTTTCTGACAGCGTCACGGCCGGTGCATCCACCGTCACCCGGTCAAAAACCAGCTTATTCACCCCGGCGATTTTGCCAAACTCCTGCGCCTGCAAACCGATCTCACTGAAACAAAGCCCCTCAATCGGACGTTCGCTCGCCCCTTCAATAAAAAACGCCCGCGAAAAAGCGCCTGGCTGCGTCAGCTTGCTGCTGATATGGCTAATAGTAATATCTTCCACCTGCGTTAAACCCGCTGCGCCTTCCACGCCTTCAGCCAGCTTTCGCCAGTGTGGTGGTTGTTCTGTACCGACAGCCTGCTCGCCGTAGCTGTACTGCGGGAACCAGTTCAGCTGCAGCATAAAGGGATAGCAAACATCTTCCAGCGTCAGATGGCGAACCGTCACGTTCTTGATCCAGCCGCCGCGATTGCGGGCTGACTTAATGCGGAATCCTACGCCAGTGCCGGAAAAATGGTTGTGCTCAATCAGGACATCTTCAATACCGCCGGAGGTCTCGCTGCCCAGCGTAATGCCTGAGCCTTTCAACAAAGTGCAGTGACGGATAACGATCTCGCGCGCTGTTCTCGCCAGCTGCTGTGCTTCCGCGCCGCGCCCAGATTTCACACAGATATTGTCGTCATTGCAGGAAACCGTACAGCCTTCGACGCGCACCTGCTGGCTGGAGTCGATATCAATACCGTCTGTACTTGGGCCGGTTGAGTTTTGCACGCTGAGCCGCTGCAAAACCACCTGTTTTGAATAACAGATATGGACATTCCAGAAGCCGGAGTCACGCGACGTAAAGCCATCCAGCGTGACCGACTCACTCTTATATACCACCAGGTTACGCGGACGCTCGCAGTCGTAATCCACCACCCAGCGCAGACCGCGCTGGCTATAGTCAGCGAGCATGCCGCCGTTCTCATCGTCGCCCCAGAATTTGTGCCACCAGACAGCACCCTGACCATCAATAGTGCCGTTTCCGCTGATGGTGACATTGTGGCAGTGATTCACGTTCAGTATCGCCGCGGGCCAGACCATATCAATGCCCGCGACGCGCGTTTCAATCCTGGGATAGTCTTCCAGCCGCTGGCTGCCGAGCAACACGGCATTGTCTGCCAGCTCCAGCGTCAGGTTGCTTTTTAAAAACAGCGAGCCGGTCAGAAAGCGGCCCGCGGGGATCCGGACGGTATCACCAGCCGCCGCGCTGTCGATAGCACGCTGTATCGCCTGGGTGGAAAGGGTAGTGGCGTCCGGGACGGCATCGAAATCTATTACGTTTATAGTTGCCATTTTTTCTGCCTGTAGTGGTAGGAGAGGGTAAAGACGGAGCGCTGAACATAGCACTCTCAAACAGGGCGTTTATTGTTTGCGATCAGGCAGGTTTCGCCGTCGTCAGTCTGGCAGGTCGATAAATAAGAAAAGGGCGCGCATCCGTGAAATAACCCAAGGGTGCGCGCTTATCAATTACAGCGTTTTCAGCCCCACCGCCGGAATATTGCGGCCGTAGTAAATCTCGCGCATCTCTTTCCACAGCAGGTCGGTAATGCGCTTATGCTCTTCCGGTCTGAGATCTTCAGGACGGGTATTAAACAGGTAGTGCTTCAGCTCAAACTCTTTCAGCAGCATCTTGGTGTGAAAGATATTTTCCTGATAAACGTTCACATCCACCATGTCATACATCGCCTTCATGTCTTCCGACATAAAGTTTTGAATTGAATTGATCTCATGGTCGATAAAGTGTTTTACGCCGTTCACGTCGCGGGTAAAACCGCGTACGCGATAGTCAACGGTAACGATGTCTGACTCCAGCTGGTGGATCAGGTAATTCAGCGCCTTCAGCGGTGAAATCACGCCGCAGGTAGAGACTTCAATATCGGCGCGGAAAGTGCACAAACCACCTTCAGGATGGCTTTCCGGGTAGGTGTGCACGCAGATATGGCTCTTATCGAGGTGCGCCACAACGGAATTAGGCAGCGGGCCAGGATGCTCCGAATTGTCGATGTCCCGAGGATCGATCGGCTCTTCGCTCACCAGAATGGTGACGCTGGCGCCCTGTGGCTCATAATCCTGGCGTGCGATATTCAGCACGTTCGCGCCGATAATCGAGCAGGTTTCGGTCAGGATCTCAGTCAGACGATTAGCGTTGTACTGCTCGTCGATATAGGCGATATAGCCATCGCGCTCGGCTTCAGTATTCGCATAACAAATATCGTAAATACAAAAACTCAGGCTTTTGGTCAGGTTGTTGAAGCCATGCAGTTTAAGCTTTTGCAATTTGGTTCACCTCCTTATAAAGGCTGTCTAGCAGATATTGCGGTAGCGCGAAACTGCCGCTATGGATAGCTGGATTGTAGTAGCGGCACGCCAGGCCTGCGTCATCAAATCGCGCCTGCAAGGTGGCAAGATCGAGTTGACGCAACGCCGGGTTATCGCTTGCCCAGGCGAAAGTCATAATGCCGCCGTAATAGGTCGGGATCGCCGCCTGGTAAAAGCTGACGTCCTTGAAGTAGTGGCTGAGCTTGCGGTGGCTGTTGATAGCTTCGTCCTGTTGCAGGAAGCAGACGCCGTTCTGCGCCACGAAAATGCCGCCGGGATTCAGCGCGTTTTTACAGCCCGCGTAGAACTCGGAGGTGAACAGACTCTCGCCCGGACCGACAGGATCGGTGCAGTCAGAGATGATCACGTCGAATTTTTCCTGCGTCTGATTAACGAAGTTTACGCCGTCGTCGATTACCAGATTGAGACGCGGATCGTTAAAGGCACCCTGGCTGTGGTCAGGCAGATATTGCTGGCAGAAGGTGACGACGCCAGCGTCGATCTCCACCATCGTAATGCTTTCCAACTGCTGATGGCGCGCCACTTCGCGCAGCATCGCGCCGTCGCCGCCGCCGATAATCAGCACGCGCTTCGCCGCACCGTGCGCCAGCAGCGGCACATGGGTCATCATTTCGTGGTAGATAAATTCGTCGCGCTCGGTGGTCTGTACGACGCCATCCAGCGCCATTACGCGGCCCATTTGCGCGTTTTCGAAGATGATTAAATCCTGATGCGCCGTCTTTTCCCGGTAAAGCTGTTTGTCGACCGTGAAATACTGTCCGAAACCGGTATGAAGGGTTTCATACCACATTTCTTTTTGCGCCATGATGGACTCCTCTCTGATGACGTTGCCATGAAAAAGAGCGGCACATCATAACCAGAACTGACCGTGCATGCACGGTCAAATGTTCAGCAGGGGAGCGGGGTGCGGGTTATTTTACGTAGGCAAGCAGGCTCAGAGAATCGCGCGCCAGCGACTTGCATTTCTTGTCATTGGTGATGGCGATGCCGCTCAAATCTTTATAGCTTGCTTCGCCCAGCGCCTTCATGTTGTAGCTGGCGTAGTTGCTCAAATCCCAGCGGTTTTGCTGGGCAAAAAATACCAGCGCCTTGCGGATTTGCGCATCAGGCAGATCCTGATAGCCGCAATCATTTTTCAGATAAACAAACACGGCGGTGAGATCGGCCAGATCTTCTGCTTCGGATTCGCTCAGGGCAAAACTGGTGGAGGAGAAGCCAAGGAGTCCTGCCAGTAACAGGATCTTGATGCTTTTCTTCATAGTAATTCTCATTCATTAATCGTCCTGTGACGATAGCACAGAGAATGGCAGGATTCCGATTATTTTGCCGTTAACGCTAGTGTGGCGGCTTTTTTCAGGCGTTTCCGCTATCAAAGCTTGACCCTCCCGCAGGGTAAGGGTTTAGGCTGTGGCTTCTCTTATCACACGGATGAATAAGCTATGCATCGTCGCCATTTCCTTAAACTGACCGCAGCGCTGAGCGCGGCCGGGGCGCTGCCGCTCTGGAGCCGTTCCCTGATGGCAGCCAGCCGCCCATTGCTACCGGTTCCTCCACGGCTGGAGGCGGATCCGCGCGGCCAGTTCCAGATTACCGCCATGACGGGCACCAGCCAGTGGCAGGGTAAGGATGTGCCCACCTGGGGCTACAACGGTGGTTTGCTCGGCCCGGCCATTGTGCTGCGGCGCGGCAAAACGGCGACGGTCAATATCCATAACCGGCTGCCGGAAGCGACGACGCTGCACTGGCATGGGCTGGCAATCCCCGGTGACGTTGACGGCGGCCCAATGGCGCATATCGAACCCGGCACCACGCGCCAGGTGAGTTTTACGCCCGATCAGCCTGCCGCGACCTGCTGGTTCCATCCGCATCTGCACGGCAAAACTGGCCATCAGGTGGCGCAGGGGCTGGCGGGCCTGATCCTGCTGCAGGACGATGAAACCGATAAGCTGCGCCTGCCGACGCAGTGGGGCTCAGACGATGTGCCGCTGATTTTCCAGGATAAACGGCTGACGCAGGATGGCAGCCGCATTGACTATGAGCTCGACATTATGAGCGCGGCGGTCGGCTGGTTTGGCGATATGATGCTGACCAACGGCGTGCAGTACCCGCAGCAGGCGGTGCCGCGCGGCTGGCTGCGGCTGCGGCTGCTCAACGGCTGCAATGCGCGTTCGCTGCATATCGCCACCAGCGATAACCGGCCGCTCTATGTTATCGGCAGCGACGGCGGACTGCTGGCTGAGCCGGTAAAGGTGGCATCGCTGCCGCTGCTGCCGGGTGAACGTTTTGAAGTGATGGTGGACACCTCTGACGGCAAGACGTTCGATATCGTTACCCTGCCGGTAGAGCAGATGGGCATGACGCTGGCCCCGTTCGACCAGCCGCTGCCGCTGGTGCAGATCCTGCCGCTGCGCGTGATGGCGAGCGCAACGCTGCCAGACCAGCTGGTGCAGCTGCCGCCGATCCCCTCAGCTGAAGGGTTGAATACGCGCTGGCTACAGCTGATGATGGATCCCCAGCTTGACCAGCAAGGCATGGCGGCGCTGATGCAGCGCTACGGCGATAAGTCGATGGGCAAGGCGGGCGGGCATCATGTCATGCCATCAGGCGGTGATGAGACGATGGCAATGGACGGACACGATATGTCGATGCATGGCGCTCATGGAGCCGCACCCAAAGGTTACGACTTCCACAATGGCAACAAGATCAACGGCCAGGCCTTTAATATGGCGAAGCCGATGTTTAACGTTGCGCCCGGCCAGCTGGAGAAGTGGACCATTTCCGGCGAAGGCGACAAGATGCTGCACCCGTTCCATATTCACGGCACGCAGTTCCGTATTCTCTCCGAGAACGGCAAGCCACCCGCACCGCACCGTCAGGGCTGGAAAGATATGGTTAACGTCGACGGCTGGCGCAGCGAAGTGCTGGTGCGCTTCGATCACCGCGCCGCCGCCGAACACGCCTATATGGCGCACTGCCATCTGCTGGAACATGAAGACACCGGCATGATGCTGGGCTTCACCGTCGGCTGATCAGGCTTTTTCCAGTGCCAGACGAATGTCCTCCACCAGATCGCCGGCGTTCTCAATGCCGATTGAGAGGCGGATGGTGGCGTCGCTAATGCCGATGCGCTGGCGCACTGCTTCCGGCACGCCGGAATGGGTGGTGCTGCCGGGATGGCTGGCGAGCGACTCGGTACCGCCCAGGCTCACCGCCTGCTTAAACAGACCCAGCGCGTTGAGGAAACGGAACGCGGCTGGCTGTCCGCCGACAATATCAAACGAGAAGGTCGAGCCAGCGCCGCTGCACTGCTGGCGATAAGTGCGGCCTTCCGGGCTGTTCTCATCGAGATAGGGCAGCCATTGCAGCTTCGCCACCTTTTCGTGGTCGCGCAGAAACGCCGCCACCGCTTCGGCGTTCTGCCAGGCTTTCTCCATGCGCAGCGACAGCGTCTCCAGCGAACGGCCAATCATCCAGCTGGAGTGCGGATCGAGCTGCGTACCGATGGCGCTGCGCAGCGAGCGGATCTGGGTAATCAGCGCTTTGCTGCCCATCGCCGCACCGGCAATTAAATCGGAGTGGCCGCCAACATATTTGGTCAGCGAGTAGAGCGAGATATCAGCCCCAAAATTGAGCGGGCGCTGGAACAGCGGGCCAAGCAGCGTATTGTCGCAGGCTACCACCGGACGCGATCCCTGCTGCTGGGCAATCTCGTCGGCGATGCGCGCGATCAGCGCAATATCCACCAGGCTGTTGGTCGGGTTAGCGGGCGTCTCGATCAGGATCAGCGCCACGCGGCCGAGTCCCTGCGCCTTCTGCGCGGCGGCGCGCACTTTCTCCTCATCGGTGCCGTCGCTGAAGCCGACCGGCTCAATATTGAGATTGTGCAGGGTCTTGCTCAGCAGCGTCTCAGTGCCACCATACAGCGGCTGCGAGTGCAGGATGACATCGCCGGGCCGTGCAAAGGTGAGCAGCGTGGTGGAGATCGCCGACATTCCCGATGAGAACAGCGCGCAGCTCTCGGCCTCTTCATAGATCGCCAGCCGATCTTCAACGATTTCACTGTTGGGATGGTTAAAGCGCGAATAAACCAGCCCGCCGCTTTTGCCTTCTGGCGGCTCGCGTCGTCCGGCCACGTAATCAAAGAAATCGCGGCCCTCTTCGGCACTGTTAAACACAAAGGTTGAGGTCAGGAACACCGGCGGTTTTACCGCGCCTTCCGACAGGCGCGGATCGTAGCCGTAGTTCAGCATCTGGGTTTCGGGGTGCAGCTTGCGATCGCCAATATGGGTTTTTTTACTGGAGTTGTGGGACATGGGATCTCCTGCTCAGCGCAGTTGTAAGGTAACGATATGTTGAGCATAGGCTAGCATGTAGAGGATTGTTCTGTTAAAGGCCGGGAAGTTCTAAGTTAATATCATCTGGTTGCAGAGAAGCCGCGCTGCATCTCGCCGCATCTGGCAAGCTGTGGTACTCTCCTGCGAATCGCTATCCGCTCAGGTCTGGGCGGGTTCCCCTTGTTCATCCGCTGCTGAGGATGGACGAATCCTTTAAAATCAACGAGAAGTGCAGGTTTTGAAACATACTGTTGAAGTGATGATTTCCAGAGAGGCGATCGCGGCGCGTATTGCGGAACTGGGTAAAGAGATTTCCGAGCGCTATCGCGACAGCGGCAGCGAGATGGTGCTGGTTGGGCTGCTGCGCGGCTCCTTTATGTTTATGGCCGATCTCTGCCGCGCCGTCGACGTACCACACGAAGTCGATTTTATGACCGCGTCCAGCTACGGCAGCGGCATGTCGAGCTCGCGCGATGTGAAAATCCTCAAGGATCTCGATGAAGACATTCGCGGCAAAGACGTGCTGATCGTGGAAGACATCATCGACTCCGGCAACACGCTGAGCAAAGTGCGCGAGATCCTGCGCCTGCGCGAGCCGAAATCCCTCGCCATCTGTACGCTGCTGGATAAGCCCGAGCGCCGCGAAGTGGATGTGACAGTAGAGTATGTCGGCTTCGCCATTCCTGACGAGTTCGTGGTTGGCTTCGGCATCGACTACGCCCAGCGCTATCGTCATCTGCCCTATATCGGCAAAGTGGTGCCGCTCGAGTCCTGAGTCTGACCGCACAATCTTCCAAGGCCGAGCGCATCGGCCTGGTGTAGGCTGTGCTCCGTTACAGGAGTTCAGCCTGTACCTCCGCAAAAAAATGCCCATCCAGGAAGATTTTACGCTCAGGGTGGCTCATCATAAGTAGCAACGTTGCGGCGACATCGCGCCAGCCAGCGGCTCGCTATGTCTGTTACGACACACCGACATTAAAACAGGATATGGATTCGGAATGACTTATGCACTGGAACTTTCCCGGCTGACCAAGACTTATTCCGGCGGCGTACAGGCGCTGAAAGGGATAGATCTTAACGTCGAAGCCGGTGATTTTTATGCGCTGCTGGGACCAAACGGCGCAGGTAAATCGACCACCATTGGGATTATCAGTTCGCTGGTAAATAAATCAGGCGGCAGCGTGCACGTGTTCGGCCATGACCTCGAAAAAGATATGGTCAACGCCAAACGCCAGCTTGGGCTGGTGCCGCAGGAGTTCAACTTCAACCCGTTTGAGACTGTGCTGCAAATTGTGGTCAACCAGGCGGGTTATTACGGCGTTGAGCGCCGTGAAGCGCAGCAGCGCGCAGAGAAGTACCTGACCCAGCTCGATCTGTGGGGCAAGCGCAACGAGCGTGCGCGCATGCTTTCCGGCGGCATGAAGCGTCGTCTGATGATCGCCCGTGCGCTGATGCACGAGCCGAAACTGCTGATCCTCGACGAGCCCACAGCAGGCGTCGATATTGAGCTGCGCCGCTCTATGTGGACCTTCCTCAAAGAGCTGAATGAAAAAGGCACCACCATTATTTTGACGACGCACTATCTGGAAGAGGCAGAAATGCTGTGCCGCAATATCGGCATTATCCAGAGCGGCGAGCTGGTGGAAAACACCTCGATGAAAGGGCTGCTGGCGAAGCTACAGTCGGAAACCTTTATTCTCGATCTTGCGCCGGGCAGTACGCTGCCGACGCTGGAAGGGTTCCAGTATCGTCTGGTGGACGCCTCAACGCTGGAAGTGGAAGTAATGCGCGAGCAGGGCCTGAACAGCGTGTTTAGCCAGCTCAGCGCGCAGGGCGTGCAGGTACTAAGTATGCGTAATAAAGCGAACCGCCTGGAAGAGCTGTTTGTCAGCCTGGTGCAGGGCAAAGGAGTGAAAGCATGACACATTTGTACTGGGTGGCGCTGAAAAGTATCTGGGCCAAAGAGATCAACCGTTTCGCCCGCATCTGGATCCAGACGCTGGTGCCGCCGGTGATCACCATGACGCTCTACTTTATTATTTTCGGCAACCTGATCGGCTCACGCATCGGCGATATGCACGGCTTTAGCTATATGCAGTTTATCGTGCCGGGCCTGATTATGATGGCGGTGATCACCAACGCCTACGCCAACGTCGCCTCATCGTTCTTTAGCGCCAAGTTCCAGCGCAATATTGAAGAGCTACTGGTGGCACCGGTGCCGACACATATCATTATTGCCGGTTATGTCGGCGGCGGCGTGGCGCGCGGTCTGTGCGTTGGCGTGCTGGTGACGGCGATTTCGCTGTTCTTTGTGCCGTTCCACGTCCACTCCTGGACCATGGTGGCGGTGACGCTGCTGCTGACGGCGATCCTGTTTTCGCTGGCGGGTCTGCTGAACGCAGTGTTTGCGCGTACCTTTGACGATATCAGCCTGATCCCGACCTTTGTGCTGACACCGCTGACCTATCTGGGCGGGGTGTTTTACTCGCTGACGCTGCTGCCACCGTTTTGGCAGGCGGTGTCGAAGCTTAACCCGATCGTCTATATGATTAGCGGCTTCCGCTTCGGCTTCCTCGGCATTAACGATGTGCCGCTGGTATTTACCCTGTCGGTGCTGATCGCCTTTATCGTGGCGTTCTATATCCTGGTCTACGTGCTGATCCAGCGCGGTCGCGGCCTGCGTACCTGATAAAAAAAGCAGCCAGATGGCTGCTTTTTTCTTTTACTGAGCCGGTTCACGTCGCCCACGTACGCACATCAGCCTCAGGCAACCTGCACCGGCAGCGCTTTCGCCAGGCGCTTCATCTCATTCTCGCCCTCAAAATAAGCAACTTTCGGCTGCCACTGGCGCGCTTCCGCATCTTCTACCTGCACGTAAGAGCAGATAATCAGAATATCGCCCTCGCAGGCGCAGCGCGCCGCCGCACCGTTCACCGAAATAATCTTCGATCCGCGCTCGGCGGCGATGGCGTAGGTGGAAAAGCGCTGGCCGTTGGTAACGTTATAAATATCGATGGCTTCATATTGCAGAATGCCCGACGCGTCGAGGAAGTCCTGATCGATGGCGCAGGAACCTTCGTAGTTCAAATCTGCCTGGGTCACCTTCACGCGGTGCAGCTTGCCTTGTAAAACGGTACGAATCATAAAAGACCTTATTGTTCTTTCTGACAATGACCTGCGCTTACTGCGTGAGGTCGACCTGTTGGTTATCAATCAGACGCGCTTTGCCCAGCCATGCGGCCATTAAAATCACCGCGCGCTGGCTCTCAACCGTCAGCGGCTCCAGCGTTTCGGCGTCGCAGATGGCAAGCCCGTCCGGGCGTAATCCTTTTTCACTCAGCTCCGCTTCAGCGGTTTCGATAATCTCTTCGATATGGCGTTCGCCATTGGCAAGACGCGCCGCCATGCTGTTCATTACCTGCGCCAGTACCGGCGCAAGCTGGCGTTCGTCGGCGCTGAGATAGCCGTTGCGCGAGCTGAGCGCCAGACCATCTTTGGCGCGCACCGTCGGCACGCCAACAATCTCAATATCAAACCCCATATCCGCCACCATCTTGCGGATGATCGCCAGCTGCTGGAAATCCTTCTCGCCAAAGCAGGCGATATCGGGCTGCACCAGATTAAACAGCTTGCTGACAATGGTCGCGACGCCGCGGAAATGGCCGGGACGGCTGGCGCCTTCCAGCAGCGACGACAGGCCTGGTACCTCAACGAAAGTCTGGTTCGCCAGCCCCTGCGGATAGACTTCCGCAGGCGCGGGCGCGAACACCACGTCGACGTTGCGGCGGTTCAGCTTCTCGCAGTCTTCCTGCAACGTACGCGGGTAGCGCGCCAGGTCGTCGGCGCGATCGAACTGCATCGGATTGACGAAGATTGAGACCACGACGATATCGCCGCGCTCGCGCGCCTCGTCCACCAGCGTCAAATGACCGTCATGCAGATTGCCCATTGTAGGCACCAGCGCAATGCGTTTTCCTTGCTGCCGCCAGCGACGAATTTCACGGCGCAGCATCGGCAGCGTTTCAATGATCAGCACGGTAAGGCTCCTGAATTACTGGAAACTGTGTTCAGCCGCAGGATAAGTTCCCGCTTCGACTTCGGCGATATAGTGACGGATAGCGGCACGCATGTCGCCCGTCTCGGCGAGAAAGTTTTTGGCAAATTTCGGGATATGGCCGCCGGTAATGCCGAAGGCGTCGTGCATCACCAGAATCTGGCCGTCGGTCACGTTGCCCGCGCCGATGCCGATGACCGGAATGGCCAGCGCCTCGGTGATGCGCTGCGCCAGCGAAACCGGCACGCACTCCAGCACCATCAGCTGCGCGCCCGCGGCTTCCAGCGCCAGCGCGTCGGCCAGCAGCCGCTCAGCGGCGGCTTCGTCGCGGCCCTGCACTTTATAGCCGCCGAAGATATTCACCGACTGCGGCGTGAGGCCAAGATGGCCGCACACCGGCACCGCGCGTTCGGTCAACATATGCACCGTTTCCGCCAGCCACTCGCCGCCTTCCAGCTTCACCATATTGGCGCCGGCGCGCATCAGCTGCGCGGCGCTGTCGAAGGTTTGCTGCGGCGTGCTGTAGCTCATAAAGGGCAGGTCGGCCATTACCAGCGCCTGCGGCGCGCCGCGGCGCACCGCCGCAGTGTGGTAGGCGATATCGGCCACCGTTACCGGCAGCGTGGACTCATGGCCCTGAACGGTCATGCCGAGCGAATCGCCAATCAGCATCACCTGGATGCCTTCGTCGGCGAACAGGCGGGCGAAGCTGAAGTCGTAGGCGGTCAGGGTGGCGAACTTACGCCCGCTGGCTTTCCACTGACGCAGGTGAGAAATAGTGGTGGGTTTCATGGCGCTCTCAACTCAGGTATTTCAGATGGGCGCAGTGTACTGGATAGCGGATAAGATCGAAATATTCCGCTGGTGAATCTGTGCGGCCTCAGCCGTGCCAGAGCTGGATGGCGCTGGCGTCAAGCTGAGCCAGCAGCTCGCGCAGCGGGCGGCCCTCTGGCAGCGTCGCGTCAG
>Ga0157360_1000655_pt1 | contig 13134 bp, 10 predicted proteins | sample AttlaeALBM1_FD_111483 | JGI IMG/M metagenome (GOLD analysis project Ga0157360, IMG submission 111483) | Fungus gardens microbial communities from leaf cutter ant in Ribeirão Preto, State of São Paulo, Brazil - Atta laevigata ALBM1 | ecosystem: Host-associated > Fungi > Mycelium > Unclassified ... | reverse complement strand
GTTCGGCATTCTGATCATTATGTTGATGACCAGTGACAGGCGTGTTGCTGTGATACTCCTTCCTCTATGGTTGGTCTTCATCATAGGGTGTTACCAATTAAAGCAGTATAAAGAAAACAAGAATAAAGAGCTGAATGTATAAACGGTAAAGTGCTAATTCATTATATAAATGGCGTATTGCGCGTCTGTATGGGGTGTGCCATTTTAAAAGAGCGTATAGGTGACTTATGCGCCATGAGGATTGAATAACCGCCTTTTAAAATAACGATACTGATAAAAGAGAGGTGCCATGGAATATATGAATATCGCTTGGGTAGGATGGCTCATTATTACAGGTATTGCCGTTCTCATTGAGCTTTTTACCTTTACCTATTTTTTTGGCTTTATCGCCATTACCAGCGCATTGGTCACAGTATTGGCCTTTTGCTTTCCTGCCACTGGTATCGTGATTCAGGTACTGATCTGGATTATCGCAAGCATCTGTTCAGTGTTTGTGTGGAAGCGACTTTTTCCCCCGGAATCCAACCAATGGCAAGAAGATCCCATTGGTCAGGAAGGGTTTGTGGTCGCCATTAATGACCGAAAAATCAAGGCTATCTTTCAAAAGCCTATCCATGGAGAAACGGATTGGTGGGTACATGCTACAGAGCAGAGTCCACTATTGGCACTGGACGACCGTGTCAGGATTGTACGCGTTACTCATCCTGATACTAAAACATCGCCTCAACTATGGGTCGAAAAAATGGCGAAACGCGAGTATTAAGTCATAGTGCTTTATCTTGATAAATAATAAAAAAACATCTTCTTGAAAGGGGCTCTCATGGAATTTCTATATGGCGTCATTATTCTGGCCATTATTATTGGTTTTGTTTTATTTAAAACAATTCGTATCGTGCCTCAGTCCGAAATATGGATTGTCGAGCGTTTAGGTAAGTTCAAGGCAGAGATTCGTTCTGGCTTGCATATTCTTCTTCCCTTTATTGACGTTGTTCGTTATCGGTTCAACAGCAAAGATCAGTTGATAAATATTCCCGTACAGGAAGTGATTACTCGCGATAATGCGATTTGTAAGGTCAGTGCCCTTATTTATGTGAAAGTGACGGATGCTTCTAAAGCGGCATATGGTGTCGATAATTACGTACGGGGTGTGGTGGGAACAGCAGGCCCTTTACTTAGAAATATTATTGGTGAAATGGACCTCAATGAGTGCTTGTCCTCCCGTGAACTTATCAAGGGTAAATTCAAGGAAAGCCTTGAAACACAAATGGGGGATTGGGGCGTCAATATTCGTTCGGTAGAAATTCAGGATATTTTACCGAGTGAGAGTATGGCCCGTGCGATGGAAGAACAGGCAGCGGCTTCACGCAGTCGTGTCGCGATGGAAACACGTGCTGAAGGGGAGAAAACCGCGGCCATTCGCAAGGCAGAAGGGGTGAAACAAAGTCAGGTGTTACAGGCAGAAGCGCGTAGGGACAGTGCAGTGCTGGATGCCGAAGCGCTGATAACGTCCGCCAACGCCACTCGGGATGCCACTCAAACGATTGCCAATGGTGCCAGCCACGAAGGTGGTTTGCAGGCATTGGGCTATCAGCTTGGCAATCAGTATATCGAGTCACTGACCAAACTTTCAGCCAGTGATAATGCCAAGTTTGTCATGTTGCCGGCTGATGTCGCCAAGTCAGTGGCTCCCTTCATGATGGCAGGCCAATCCTTTGGTTTTTCTGATACAGAGGCGAAAAAGTAAAAACTATTTGGAACATAATTGAAAAGGCTTGAATTACTCTTATTCAGTGGCTAAATGTCTAGTGCTTGCAGTTTTCCATAAAGCGTTTCAGCTCCGCAGGCGAGGTAAAGTGGTAAAGTTTTCCTCTGAACTCGCCTAATTCTTCTAACATAGTAGGGCGATAGTATTTTCGGAATCGCCCTACATAAAGCAGAAAATCGAGATCGAAGCGTTCTTTACATCCTCTTGGAAGTTCACCTTCGCGGTCTAGTGACAGTCCCATAATGGTTCTTTTAATCACACGCCACAGGCATATTCGAGTAGGGTAATCAAGAAAAATGAGAGTATCGGCAGTCGCCAAACGGACATCCAGTGTGTTTTTGTAGTTGCCATCCATAATCCATGTGGGAGCACAACATGCCTTTTTTTGCCATTCACGCCATTCGTAATTGTTTGGACGTTGCCAGCCCGGCCTCCAATAATGATAATCCAAATGGACTAAAGGGATACCTGTTAGTCGAGCGAGTTTTTTAGCAACTGTCGATTTGCCTGAACCACAACAACCGATAATAGCAACTCGTTTCATTGTTTGAACTCACATGCACGCAAAAGTGTACAATAAAATTACTTATAGTATTTACTATGAGGCGAATCATTATTCGCACAATCTCAGTATGACCTGTGGTTACATTATATTTTTTATATATTGGATTATTAAATCATGAGCTTTTTAAACTAGGATGCAATGCCCCAGTTACCCTTCTTTTTGAATCAAAACAATGATTTCAGTATGGGAGAACAGTACATGATAGCGAGAAGATCATCACTTTTTAATAGAAAACTCTATTTTTCAACTCCTTTGAGATTATTAACGGCAGTATATTGCGATTAGTGTGCATAAGGGGCAGCTTATAACATTTTTAGTTATAAGCATTTAAATGTTGCACGAAAAGGCGATATTACGTAATCGGCAAGAAAAGAGATTAAAACCAAATTGTTTGGGCGCGTAGGCAAAAAAGCCTACTACTTATATGGAAAAACCGGCGCTACAGAGACATCAGCGGAATATCTCCGGTAGCGGGTAGCGCCGGTTTGAGAGTAGGCTCGGCGGGTATCGCCACTATGAGCCGTCAGTGCTGACTTAAAGCTTGTTTGTCTGCGGCCCACATGGCGCTGCGCACATTCACTTTCACCGGAATCAATTTGGCTTGAGTAAAGGTGTCTGCAAGTGATTGCTGGGCATTGTAGGTCTGGTTGGTCATACGTTCTGCGCCAAATGGCATGCGCTTCAATGCAATGGACCAGATATCCTGACTCAAGCCTGTCGCTTGAGAGAGCAGCTGCGCTGTTTGCTGCTGATGAGCATTACTCCACTCGCTAGTGGCCTCCAGTTGTTGGATAACTTCTTCAGCCACTTTCGGGTGTTTATCGGCAAACTGACGTGTCGCCAGATAGAAAGTGTAGTGAGGAACCAGTCCTTGTGCCGTCGTAATTTCACGCGCGTGTTCCTGACTTTGCGCAAAGGCGAGGTAAGGATCCCAAATCGCCCAGGCATCAATGTCCCCACTGCGGAAAGCCGCCAGCGCATCATCCGGCGTTAGATATTCTGGTTGGATATCACTGTAAGAGAGCCCGTTTTTCTGCAATGCCTTGACCAGCAGATAATTAACGTCGGACCCCTTGTTCAAGGCGACTCGCTTCCCTTTCAAATCAGCAATACTCTTGATCGGGGAATTGGCAGGTACCAGGATCGCTTCAGTTTGCGGATTGGCGGGCGAATGGCCCAGATACACCAGATTTGCCTGTGCTGCCTGAGCAAAGGCCGGTGGGGCATCTCCTGTGGCCGCCAGGTCAATACTGCCGACATTCAGACCTTCAAGCATCTGAGGACCTGCCGGGAATTGAATCCAATTGACATGAATGCCTTCTTTTTCCAGCGCTTTATCCAGTGTTCCTCTGGCCTTGAGGAGCGAAAAAATATTGGCTTTCTGATAACCCACGTTTAACTGGTGAAGACTGTCGGCATAAGCATGAGACAGTGTACTGCCAATCAAGAGGGCACCCAGAGCCCAATGACGCGTATGTTTAATGAGCCTTGATGTTGTTGTATTCATTCCATTCTCCTCGGGTAATTTCCTCTTGAGTGACAAAGTGTTTTTTTAATTCAGCCATATGACAAGACCGTCGTTTCGCACAACCCGGCTTTTGAAGACATGGCTTTTGGGAAAGCCGGCTCGTAAAAAATGGTGACTCCTGGAAAATGACCGTTTGTCGAAAGCCTTAGCATGGCGAGAGCTATAGCATGGCGAGAACTATAGCTTGGCGAAAACTATAGCTTGGCGAGAACCGTACAGGACAGGAAATATCAAAATGGCGCTACGTTATTTCATATAGTTATATAGCGGGGTATCTCCAAAAAGGGGTGTGTCTGGAGATAAAGTACCCCGCTGCATGTAGCCATTCGCTTTGATACTCGTCAGGGTCGCGATCAAACCATCGCTGTTCCTAACGGAATATTCTTCAATTGCGTCGGCAATTTCATTTTGAAGGTATAGAAGGGAAGGTGAAAACCGGTTTCCCCATGATTCATGCCGGCGGTATATTGCACTTGCCCGCAGGGAATATAGAGATTGCGTTGAGGATCAATAAAAAGTGCATCCGGGGAGATCAGCCTTGGATCAGTTACCAGCGTTTCACGTTGACCGTGCGGATCAATGACGATCACACTGTTGCTTTCAGCATCACTGACAAACAGGTTCCCTTTTGAATCCATCGCTGTCCCATTGGTGCTGGGAATAGGGAAAGTGATTGTCACCTGCTTTGCCAATGCGTCATCGTCCAAATGGGTATCCAGTAGGTCTCTTACCCTTACTTTGCGCAAAGGCCCCACCAAAGGAGCAAAGTAGAGCCAGGTACCGCTGGGATCTACCTCGATTTGATTGCTGTGGGAAATGGGTAGCTCACCCTTGGCATTGCGAAGAAGGTGCCCGCCACTACCGCGTAAAGGATGCTTGTCATCATTGCTCATGATCGGTTGCTGCGAGAGCCGGCGCAAGGCTGTACGTGTCTGTTGATCATAGATCACAATCCCCCCGAGGCCACTGTCTGTGAAAAAGATATAGCGGCCATGTATCCTCAGGTCATTCAGTTGGGCCCCCTTGGGCAATATCGTGGATGAAAAACGCAGTACCTGAAGGACCTTTCCTGTGTGACTGTCCAGTTGTACCACCTTTTGGGCGCCGGGAGCCGGTGTATGGCCCCCCACTGAGCCCTGATCGACCACCCATAAGGTGTCATCACCGAAAATGTGGATCGCATTCACGGCGACGAAAGAGTGCCGCGGATCGCTACCATTACCGCGACGATTCCACTCGTTATCAGGAAAAGGGGTAACCTTACCGTGTTTGTCGAGTCTAGCGACCGAATATTCAGCCTGTTGACCACCAAAACGTGGAAAAGCCAGAAATGTATTTTTTCCATCAGCAGTGACGGCAACGCCATTACAATCAATATTTGAAGAATAAAGCGTCGTCAATTGTGGGGCGTAGTGAGTGGGGGCTTCGGAAGCAAGTGGGGAGGCTCCCGCAGGGCTATGATTTAGCGTTTGACCTTGAGGGCTGCCTGCATAGGCTTCGGGGAGTTGGCTGGCAACCAACGCAGCCCCTGATAGCTTCAAAAGTTTGCGACGATTGATAATAAATCGAGATGTTCTGTCTGTCCTTTTCATTACATGAAGCTCCCTTCGATGTTGTTAGCGGCGACAGCGGTGTTAAGCCCTTTTATATCGTTTCAGTCTCATTATGTGACAGGAAAAGTAAAAATGAATTCCCCATTAGGACAGTGATCCTGTGTTACCGGATGAAATAAAGCGGGCAGATACGGGAAAACTGTTCGTGGAAAGTGTAAGATAATGGAGAGTGGAAGGTCGCCATCTGCCTTGCGTATGCGCCCATGTGTCATTGTCATTAATGCACTATCGGCCAATAGTGATGAAGGACGTTTGACGATAAGGCCTGTTAGCGAATAGCAGTGATGGCCAAGTCCACTAGTACGCACCCTGATATTTTCAGACAAGACAACACCTGTCGTGCCTTTTTGTCATGCGGACCGCGCCGGTGAGCGTGTTCGGCTCCCTTTTACAAAAGGGCATGCATGCCCTATCAGGGTGTGATCAAGACAACCCATTCCGTTGTTGGAGATTATCCAAATGAGTGGTACTCGCATTGAGCGTGATAGTATGGGGGAACTGGAGGTTCCTGAATCTGCCTTGTATGGTGCGCAAACCCAACGTGCCATCGAGAACTTCCCGATCAGCGGTGAATCATTGCCAGCGCCTTTCATTCATGCGGTTGCTCGCATCAAATGGGCAGCGGCAGTGGTTAATCATGACTTGAACCTTCTCGACAAGGAACGCGCTGACAGTATCGTCAAGGCAGCCAAGTCGCTGGTTGACGGAGCGCATGCCGATCAGTTTCCCATCGATGTGTTCCAGACCGGTTCCGGTACATCGACCAACATGAACGTCAATGAGGTTATTGCTCACCTCGCGTCCACTGAATCACTGACTGTTCAACCCAATGACCACGTTAATATGGGGCAAAGCAGTAATGATACCATTCCCAGTGCCATTCATGTTTCTGCGGCGCTGGAAATCCAGAACAAACTCCTTCCTGCGCTCGAACATCTGCATGAGGCATTGATCAAAAAAGCCCACAGCGTGAGTGGTGTGGTGAAAACCGGACGCACGCACCTGATGGATGCGATGCCCGTACGCCTTGAACAGGAAATCGAGGGATGGGCAGATCAGATTGCCCAGGCGATTGCACGTATCAAGGATGGTCAACATCGTCTGTTACGTTTGGCGCAAGGAGGCACTGCGGTGGGTACCAGTATCAATGCCCATCCGGAATTTGCCGAGCGTTTTGCAAAAGAGATGAAAAACCAAACGGGGCTGCACTTCGTTCCCAGTGACAGCTTCTTCTCTGCGTTATCTTCCCAGGATGCTTCGGTCGAGATGTCCGGGCATCTTAAAGCCCTCGCGTGTGCGGTTCTCAAAATCTCCAATGACCTTCGCTGGATGAACTCTGGCCCCTTGGCCGGGTTGGGAGAAATTGAATTGAAAGCCTTGCAACCCGGCAGCTCCATCATGCCCGGCAAGGTCAATCCTGTGATCCCTGAGGCTGCCGCGCAGGTTGCAGCACAGGTCATCGGTAACGATGCCGCTATTACCATCGGCGGGCAGTCAGGTAATTTTCAGTTAAACGTGATGCTGCCCATGATCGCTGACAATCTGTTGTCATCCATTAAATTGCTGTCGAATGTTTTGGTGTTGCTGGCTGATCAAGCGATCACACCTTTCAATGTTCGCCGTGAACATATTGAAGAACCATTGGCGAAAAACCCCATTTTGGTGACAGCACTGAATCCTGTTATTGGTTACCTGAAAGCAGCAGAAATTGCCAAAAAAGCATATAAGGAAGGGCGCCCGATCATTGATGTGGCGAAAGAAAATACCGATCTTTCCGAAGATGAGCTAAAACGCTATCTGGACCCCACCAAGCTGACACAGGGTGGTATTCAAGAGTAATTTCTTTACTCTCCCTTACGCTTTTAGGGTTGTTGTCATAGGCAAAAAGGCCTCCCATTTGAAGTAAATCCACTATGGGAAGCCTTTTTATGTCATTGGAGAGTCAATGAGCAGGTTGTAACAGTTGCTATTTGGCGTGAGCCAGATCATGTTCCCCTTCGTGCAGCGATTCAGGGCGATTTGCTGTCCGTTTTCCCACATAGTCCGCTATACGTGCCTGTTGCTGATCTGTCAGGTGCAATTTCATTTTTGTCCGACGCCAAATGACATCTTCTTTCTCCCGTGCCCATTCATGATCGATCAGATAATCGATTTCGGCAGCGGTCACTCCAGCGCCAAACGCTTCGCCCATTTCTTCCTGGGTGGGCTTCAGGAATTTTTCACATAGTCGTCCATAGCTGGTGGCAAAGCGAGCGGCCGTAATGTCATCCAACCACGGTGCGCGTTGCTTAAGCTGACGTATATAAGTGTCACGATCAGGAATATCTCCTCCGGGCATCACGGCCTCGGCTGTCCAGGCAGGCCCCATGTGAGGAAAGAAAGGTGCCAGTTTACTCATGGCAGACTCAGCCAGTTTTCGGAAGGTAGTAATCTTGCCACCATACACGGCCAGCAGAGGGGGATGCGTCGTATCACCATCCAGATCCAGTGTGTAATCGCGCGTCATGGCCGAAGGGTCTGCAGATTCGTCATCGCACAGCGGACGTACGCCTGAATAAGTGGTGATAATCTGGTCTTTACTAAATGTTTGCTTGAAATGTTCATTCAGTACATTGATCAGATAATCAACTTCTTCATCATTGATGGTTAATGCTGAAGGGTCACCTTTATAGGTGAGGTCAGTCGTCCCCACAATGCTGTATTCACGTTGGTAGGGCAGCACGAAAACAATGCGTTTATCACTGTTTTGCAGGATGTAAGCGCGATCATCCGTATTAATCCGGGGCATGATCAAGTGACTGCCCTTGATCATTTTGATGCCCAGGCGCGGGGTGCGTGAAGAGTGCTGACGGATAAAGGTTTCAACCCACGCACCTGCGGCATTGGCAATGGCCTTTGCCCGGCGCTCGAAGCGTTCTCCGGTAATGGTATCTTCCAAATAGAGATGCCAGTGACCGTCTTCTTCCTGTGCATCCAGGCAACGGGTACGTGCCAGGATTTCAGCCCCTTTTTCCTGAGCTTGCAAAACGTTCAGTACCACCATGCGGGCGTCATCCACCCAGCAGTCTGAATATTCAAATCCTTTGGTAATACTTGGCACCAGAGGATTATGTCTACCATGATCAAATTCATTCTTGAAATGCAGGGTTTTACTGGCAGGAAGGGTTGCTCGGGAGCTCAAGTGATCATAAAGGAACAAGCCGGCACGCAACATCCACGCTGGGCGCAGATGCGACTGATGCGGAAGAATAAAGCGCATTGGCCATACGATGTGTGGAGCTTTCTTGAGCAATACTTCCCGTTCGTGCAGCGCTTCTTTCACCAATCTGAACTCTTTGTATTCCAGATAGCGAAGCCCTCCATGAATTAGCTTGCTTGAGGCGGACGAGGTGTGTGCTGCGAAGTCATCCTGTTCGCACAAGGCCACCTTGAGGCCTCGGCCAGCCGCATCATTGGCGATACCTGCACCGTTGATCCCACCGCCGATGACAAATAAATCCAGCAAGGGAACCTCTGAAGTAGCTGAATGCGACATGATTCACCTCCGTTGAACGACTGAACCAAAAAGCTCAAGCCAGTAATGTTCGAATATGATTATCCTTTGTTCGGAAACGAACATAACGCATATTGAATTTATCGGCAAGGGTCGGCAACTAAAGTCTTAAAACCGTCAGGAAGGGAATGAGAGGGCGGCTTCTATAGGTCATGCGTGGATTCGCCTCTTCGCAATGATCAGGTGATGACATGCAGTGTGACATCGTGGCTTTCCATCAGGTCAACAAGTGTCTGATTGGGGAGCTCATTGGTATAAATCGCATCCAGTTGAGTGATATTACCTTGCCGCACCAGTGCTCGGCGGCCGAATTTTGAGCTGTCCGCTACTAATAGACGTCTGCGGGAATTATGAATAATGGCCTGTGCAACTCTGACTTCCTGATAGTCATATTCAAGAAGGGCACCATCCTCATCATCAATTCCACTGATGCCAATAATACCGTAATCGACCTTGAATTGATTAATGAAATCAATCGTGGCTTCACCAATGATGCCGCCGTCATGGCTTCGTACAGTGCCCCCTGCGACGATGACGGTAAAATCCTCTTTTGGTTGAAGAATGGCGGCAACATTAAGGTTATTGGTAATTATTTCCAGCCCTGTGTGATTCATGAGTGCACGTGCAACCATCTCGGTACTGGTCCCAATGTTGATAAACAATGAACAGTCATTGGGGATATTGGCCGCCACTTGTTGTGCGATACGCTGTTTGGCTTCTGCATTGTGAGCCTGTCGCGAGGAATAAGGCTGATTGGTTGTGCTTGATTCCACCCGGCCTGCGCCCCCATGCACACGACGGAGTAATTGTTGAGTGCTCAGATGATTAAGATCGCGTCTTAATGTTTGCGGAGTGACGGCAAAATGTTCACTCAGTTCCTCGATGGTGACGTATCCCTGCTCATTCACCAGTTCAATAATATTCTGGTGGCGAGGTGATAGGCGCATCTCTCGCTTCGACATGGTCTCTTTACCTTTCGTGGTTATCCATTCCAGATGACTGATAATGGTACTTTGGCATCTGCTAGTGCCGTCTTTTCTTGTCTAATGACACGGTAGTTGATTGTAGTGAACCTGTAGCCTGACTGACGACTCCCCCCTCTATCGGTTATCCAGTGCCATGTGTCGTCGTTTTTATTCGGGCGGTCTTGTGTAATGAGTTCGCTAAACGAATGGGGCGCACTTTTATCCTACTAAAGGCCAATATTTAGGCATTCGGGAGTCAGACTTTAGCCTATTTGTAGACCAAAGTAGCTCCATAATACCTCCTTTGCACATTGTATCAGTCTTGCGAGTAAGATAGGTTTCGATAACGAACATTTTGATGTTCAAGTGTTTCCAGACGAAAATCGTGTGATCGAGTCGCTTGAATATTTTAATTGGACGCTTGCCTTTTCACTGCCGAAAAAAGTGCCCACCAAAAATATAAGCGACTCAACATTATCAGTGATCAATTCGACTGGCAGGAATGGCGGACAGGCAGTGCAGAAAATGACATTCAGTAGGAGTGTCATCTTCCGGAACTGCTTATCCATGACGAAACCGTAAAACGGTGCACGCTTCCAACAGTGGTTGAGGTGTTCTAATGAAAAAGCGTTTTTTGGGTGAATTGATTTCGGAAGCCATTGCGGTGTTTATTATCATCGCCTTTGGTGATTCTGTCGCTGCCATGTTGATCCTCTATGATCCTAGCCCTTACTTGAACTCCTATTGGGGGGTCGCAATGTGCTGGGGGCTGGGAGTGACGATGGCAATCTACGCTACCGGATCTGTGACAGGTACACATGCCAATCCTGCTGTGACGCTGGCTCTGGCGCTCTTCCGACATTTCTCATGGAAGAAAGTGGTACCCTATTGGGTTGCGCAGGTGATTGGTGGGGCGATAGGGGCGTTGGTGGTTTATTTGCTGTTCCAACCTGTCATTGATCATTTTAATGACGTACATAATCTGACGCGTGATGCGGGGGGCGCCGCAGGCGTTTTCTTCACGTCTCCCGGGTTATCCATTACACCCATGCATGCGTTTATGGATGAAATCATTTTAACAGCGTTATTGGTTTCCGGTATCTTCGCCATTACCGAGCATTTCAATGAAGTGGCGCCCTCAGCCAATATGGGCGCACTCATGATTGGCCTGCTGGTAGCATTGATTGGTGCATCCATGGGATATCTGGAAGGATGGGCCATCAACCCTGCGCGTGATCTTGGGCCACGTATATTTGCCTTTTTGGGTGGATGGGGCAGCTCGGCCTTCCCGGGCGTTGATAACTACTGGTGGATACCAGTAGCCGGTCCTCTGCTAGGGGGTGTTGTGGGTTCTGCAGTTTACCAATGGCTAGTATTCCCGTTTTTGCCTGCCCGCGAACGCGAATTGAAAAAAGCATTACAAAAGAAAGCCAGCAAGACTTCTGTTAACCAGTTGAATGACATTCAGAACATTGCAAAGGCTGATGAACTGGGAGCCATAAAATGAATAATGAAAATGCCGAACAACTTAAAGAGACGTGTAAATATATCCTGGCTATCGATCAGGGGACGACGAGTTCCAGGGCGATGCTCTTTGATCACTCAGGTCAGGTGGTAGGTTCGGCGCAGCGTGAATTCACTCAGAATTTTCCGCGTCCGGGCTGGGTGGAGCACAATCCGCGCGAGATCATGACGAGTGTATACACCACGATTACCGAAGTCCTTAATAATGCTGAAGTCCGTCGGGGTGAGCTGGCGGCCATAGGCATCACCAACCAGCGTGAAACGACGGTGGTGTGGGAAAAATCAACAGGACAACCAATCTACAATGCCATCGTTTGGCAATCTCGCCAAACAAGCGATATTTGTGAAGAGCTGAAATCCCAGGGGTATGAAAAGACAGTTCGTGCCAAAACCGGCTTATTGATCGATCCTTACTTTGCAGGTACCAAAATCAAGTGGATTCTTGATCATGTCGACGGTGCCCGTGAAAAAGCCGAGAACGGTGAATTGTTGTTTGGCACTATTGATAGCTGGCTGGTATGGAATTTGACCAATGGCAAATCCCACGTTACCGATTATTCGAATGCCAGCCGTACGCTGCTGTACAACATTCATGAGCTTGATTGGGATGACGAACTGCTGGAGATGTTGCAGGTTCCCCGTTCGATGCTGCCTGAAGTTCGTAATTCCAGTGAAGTGTTGGGACGCACTCAAGGCAAGTATTTCTACGGTGAAGAGTTACCCATCGCCGGGATTGCAGGGGATCAGCATGCTGCGCTGTTTGGTCAGGCATGCTATTCGCCCGGTATGGCGAAGAATACCTATGGTACAGGCTGTTTCATGATGATGAATACGGGAAATACCCCTGTCGCATCGAATAATGGTCTGCTCACTACGATTGCCTGGGGATTGAATGGCAAGGTCGAATATGTGCTGGAAGGATCGATCTTCGTGGCGGGCTCTGTCGTACAGTGGATGCGTGATGGAATGCGCATGCTAGGGCGTGCAAGTGACAGTGAAGAGTATGCGATTCGGGCGAAAACCAACGACGGCGTTTATATGGTACCGGCCTTTGTCGGGTTAGGCGCACCCCATTGGCGCAGCGATGTACGTGGCGCCATCTTTGGGTTAACCCGTGGGACGTCAAAAGAGCAATTCATACGTGCAGGGCTTGAATCCATGGCATATCAAACCCGCGATGTGCTGGATGCCATGCTGAGTGACTCTGCCCTGTCCCTGAAAGAACTTCGAGTGGACGGTGGGGCAATTAACAATAACTTCCTCGGGCAGTTTCAAAGCGACATTCTCGACGTGGATGTTATCCGTCCTAAAATATCGGAAACAACGGCATTGGGGGCAGCCTATTTGGCAGGGCTTGCTGTTGGTTTTTGGAAGGATCAGGAAGAAATCCAGCGCCTGTGGGTAGAAGACAAGGTATTCAAACCTGAAATGGATGGAAAAACACGTGATGCGCTTTATGGTGGGTGGAAGCGTGCGGTAGAGGCAACCAAAGCCTTTACTGTTGAATCTTCTTGAGGCAGGTAGACAAGCTAGCGGCCTGGCCCACAGATCCCACGTGCCATATATTTTTGGCATAAAGTGGCGTGAGGTATTACGCAAGGTCGCGTGTAGAGACAAATGC
>Ga0157360_1000652_pt1 | contig 13151 bp, 12 predicted proteins | sample AttlaeALBM1_FD_111483 | JGI IMG/M metagenome (GOLD analysis project Ga0157360, IMG submission 111483) | Fungus gardens microbial communities from leaf cutter ant in Ribeirão Preto, State of São Paulo, Brazil - Atta laevigata ALBM1 | ecosystem: Host-associated > Fungi > Mycelium > Unclassified ... | reverse complement strand
GCTCCTTTATCAGCGTTTGACAAGGAGAACTCGATAGAGTTCTTGTTAGATTTTCTACACTACTTATACAACTACTACATGGTCTGTGCACTATTTTCCCATGCCTATCATGTGACTCATCATGTGACATCATGTGATGTGACGCTGTGACTTCCTGTCATGTAACCATGACTATGTGACACTTGTGACATGACACTTTCCCACACTTCCCTCTGTGTAATAAGTCCAAGATAAAAGAAAAAGAAAAGAAATATAGATAATGACTTAGCTGTTTTGCTAAGTCATGACACCTGTGGTGGACAAGAACGTGTTGTTATAGGTGAACTCTGCTAAAGGTAGTAGCCTAGCCCAGTCAGATTGCTGATAATTACAGTAGATCCATAGGTATTGCTCCAATGTCTGGTTCGTGCATTCAGTCTGGCTGTCTACCTCTGGGTGATAGCCTGCAGAGAAGTACAACCTCATCTCCAACACTTGGGCCAGTGACCTGAAAAACTTCGAAACAAACTCTGTTTCCCTGTCTAACATGACATGACTTGGTACTCTGTGTTTGGAGAAGATGTTCTGAACAAAGAGATTGGCAAGACCTGTGGCATCGATTGAGCTGTGTGTTGGGACAAAGATTGCCTGCTTTGTAAGTCTATCCACCACTACCAGTATGTCTGTGTGGCCCTCTGACTCTGGCAGATGCTCAATGAAGTCCATCAATATGGACTTCCATGGATGCAGTGGGATGGGGAGCTGTTTCAAGATATCATATGGTTTGTGGTGTCTAGCCTTGTTTTGGGCACAGATGCCACACGAGTTAACATAATCTGTGACAAAGGTTCTTAGGTTTGGCCAAGTGTAGTCCCAGTAGACCAGTTGTAAGGTTTTTGCTTGTCCTGGGTGTCCTGCGAGGAGGTAGTCGTATTTTGATCTCAATACGCGCAGATGAAGGTCTTTTAAATCAGGTATGAAGATTTGTCCTTCAAAATGAAGGTGCCTATTAATGTTGACTTCCCAGCTGGCATTGTCTGGAGAATCTGGAGGGTTGAGGTAGTTCTTGTAAGTCTGGTCCACTATCACTGCTGCCTTAATGTCCGAGTTCAATGTTTCTGTATCTAGGAGTGTTGCTGCCTGTAATCTCATAGGTCCTGGTAGTCTGTGCTTGTGTCCCAAGGCTAGTTGGTTTGGCAGGAAGAGGGGCCATTGATTTAACTTCTCGATCTTCTCTCTCTTGTCGTAAATGTCCCAATGATGAGTTAAGGCGTCCGGTTTTGTTCCTAACTGTTCTGGTCTGAAGCATATTGAGAGATTGAATTGTGACAAGAACTCGGACTAACGTGCTTGATGTTGGGAGAGTGATTTAGTGTCACAAAAGTAAGTGAGGTTCTTGTGGTCTGTGAATACTTCCACCAGTATGGGGATCCTTTCTAGATAATGTCTCCATTTCTTAAAAGCTTCAAATATTGCCAACAATTCCTTGTCATGTATATCGTAGTTCAGTTCTGTGTTATTAAGCATCCTCGAATGGAAGGCTATGGGGTGGATCTCCTTTCCTGAGTAGGTTGAGAGGATAGTGGCCAGTGCTCTGTCTGATGCATCTGTTTCCACGATGATCTTAGAGTCGGGGTCCCATCTCACTAGTACTGGTGCTGTGGTAAAGGCTTCCTTTAGCATCTCAAATGCCTTTTGACAGTCTTCTGACCAGTCCCAGGGAGTTTTCTTACGTGTTAATCAGGTGAGGGGAGACATCACGTCAGAGTAGTTATGAATAAATTATTGATAGAAGTTCAAGAATCCTAGGAAAGACTGGACCTCTTTCAATTGGTAGGGAACTGGCCAGTCTCAAATGACTTGCACCTTCTGCTCATCCATTACTAGTCCCTCTGGGCCCAATATAAAACCTAGGAATTTGATGCTTTCCTTGTAGAATGCACACTTGGCAGAGGAGGCATATAGTTGGTAGGTATAGAGGCGTCTCAGTACCTCTTCTATGTGCTTCCTATGGTCCTCTAGGTTGTTTGAGTAGATTAATATGTCGTCTAGGTAGATAACCACATACACGTCCAGCAAGTCCCTAAAGATCTCATTCATAAACTGTTAAAAAGCTGCAGGGGCATTTGATAACCCAAATGGCATGATTAGCCATTTGAAAGATCTGTAGCAGGTCCAGAAAGCAGTTTCCCACTCATTGCCTTCAGCGATGTATACTAGGTAGTAAGCATTTCTCAAGTCTATTTTTGTATATATTCTTGCCTTCTTAGGTGTGTCCAGGAGGTCTGAAATCAATGGAATTGGATAATAGTCCTTTCAGGTTATTTTATTTAGGCCATGGTAGTCCACGCATAATCTTAGATCCCCGTTCTTCTTTTTTACAAACAGCACCGGGGCTCCTCCTGGCAATTAGGAGGGTTGGATGGCTCCTGTCTTGAGGTTCTCATCGATAAACTCTTGCAAAGTCTGTAATTCAATCACCGATAGTGAGTAGATTGGTCCCAATGGGGGTAACAAGTCCTCTGCCATCCGGATAGTCAAGTCATATAGGTAGTGTTCTAGTAGGAGTTTTGAACGTTGCTTGTCAAACACATCTGAGAACTGATGGTATTCTGGGGGAACTTCATTTAATTCTGGGTTTGTGGTTTCGATCTGGATAGCCTACCCACTAAGTGTAGTAGGGGTGAGTTGGAAAGTCTGGGCTCTGGGCATCCAGCAAGCATGTTGGTATACTATAGCATTGATCAATGTTATGGACAGTCGTGCCTGCGGTTCGTGAATTGATCTTGCTTTGTTGTTCATTGCTCCTTTCCTAGGTCCTAGCATATTGGTGAGCTTCTTGGGGGGTATGTTTAGTGCTCCTTCTCTCCAGTCAATGTCTGGATTGTGGGTCCTTAACCAGTTATATTCCAGTACTACTGGGCTTGATCCATCCAGGCGATTTATGTAAAACTTAGTCATACAGGAGTAGCCACAAGTAAACTGGATTGGTAATGTTATGACTTGATTCACATTTTGGCTAATGGTACCATCTATTAATACCAGGGGAAAGGGGTCAATAATTCGGAATGGCAATTTATAAGTAGCAACAAAACTTGAGTCTATCAAACAATCCAACAAACTGTAAGGGGACCCCTAACACGCCACTCCAGAGCCCGTTCCAGTCCTCCGGAGCGACCCGGAAGCCGATCCAATATTACTATGTAATATTAGGTCTTACTCCCATCATTCCAAGAGCACTCCATTGCCACCCAGCACACTTTCCTTGTTCAGACCCTGGTTACCAATACAGGGACGCGAAGATACTGTAGTATATAATGTAGATTGTTCCCTCCAGAAGCCTCATCTAATTCTCTGAGGAATCTCCTGGAGGTAGGTTGTAACAGTATTTCATTGACTATAATTAACTGAGGAATCTCCTGGAGTCTTCCATTCTGGTCACCCTTACAGCAGAATTAGATCTTATTATCAGAGCCCTGGAATTTCTCAGTGGACAGCCGCCCTCCGGTCGCCCTCTGCTAACAGACTCTGGCCCCCTGATCACTCTACTCCGAAAGGATGTCACTCCCTGCAGACACCCCCCAGCCGTCGCCGATGCTTTGGGCTATCTGCAGCACCATCTCCAGGAGTTGACCAAGCGTCAGAACGCTTCGGAATATGTTATTAACAATACCCTCATGGGCCTAACAGCCCAAATACAACAGCTCACTCAACTGATGACCGGCCCTGCCCCCGCTCTAATAGTCGCTCCACCCCCAGTAACAACGTCTCCCCCTCCTGTCAACCCTCCTTCCCCGGTCCTGTCCGCCCCGACTAAACAGCGGACGAGGCCAAAACTCCCTTCTCCGCCTGACTTCTCCGGTGAACGAACCTCCGGCCGAGCCTTTTTAAACTCCTGTACGTTATATCTACGCCTGGTTCCGGAGCAGTTCAGCTGCGATGAGGAGAAAATCTTTTGGACCCTCGCCTTTTTCAAAGATGGACGTGCTGCGAGGTGGTCTGAGAATCTCTTTTGCCAGGAGGCAGACACTAGCATTTTTCCTATCCAGTCTTGGGCTGACTTTGAGCAACAGTTCCGGAGTCAGTTCTTTCCAGTCAACGCAGAAGCAGATGCCGTTAATGCTCTGGAAGGCTCCGCGTACTACCAAGGAAACCGGACAGTGGATGATTACCTGGACAGCTTCCTCACCTTGGTCTCCAATGCTAGATACACTGACCCCCAGACTCTTGTGGTGAAGTTCCACCGAGGCCTCAGGACAAACATTCAGGGCCAAATTGCCACCATGCCCTTCGGACGACCCGCTGACACTAATCCGAAGGCCTGGTACACAGCTGCCCAGAGGATCGACCAAGCGTGGCTCACCAATGAAGCTTTCCAATTCACGCTCTGGTCAACGACTACGGCCCCTACGCACTCCGCCCTCCCCCAGTCTACCCCTCTCTCGATGTTCCACCTTCCTCAGTCCACTCCGCCCCTCGTTCCCCCGAGACCCGCTCCGTCTGTACCATCTGGAGGAGTGCTTATGGACGTGGATATTGTCCAGAAGACGTGCCCTGCACCTCCGCGAGGATGTTATCGATGCAGAGAGCCCAATCATCTCGTAAAGGACTGTCCCCACTGTCTAGATGTCCAGATGTTAACCACGGAGCAACGGGAAGAATTGATCGAAGACTTAATGGCCTTGAAAGATACAGCAGCAGAAGAGGAAGTTGGCTCCTCCCCGGAGGAGGATTTTGTTTGACGTGGCCGGCGAAAAGTGCGCCCCAGTCGCTGCTAGTTAATAGGTTTACTGTATTAGACGTAGAAGAAGTCAATACAGAAGTTTGTGAACCTATAGACGCACCCTCTCTCACCCCCTCCCCTCCAGTCAGGACAGCCCTGCCTCGAAGACCCAAATGGGAGAAAAGACTCCCCAAACGACTCTCCGCCAACACCCTCGATGCCCGCAGAACGTCTATCATCCTGCCTATTGAGATCAGTACCACCAACACCAGCAAGGTGCATTCTGTCAAAGCGCTTTTGGACTCTGGAGCCACCAGCAACTTCATAGACAAGGATTTTGTCTGTACGAAAGGTATTAGTACCTGGAGCATCTCTCGTCCCATACCGGTGTTCAACGTAGACGGCTCCCCTAACGAAGCAGGGCAAATCTCCGAAGTGGTGGATGTAGTCCTCCATTATCAGACCCACTCCAAAAGAATGTTCCTCACCGTCTCCAACCTCGGGAAGCAGAACATGATCCTCGGCTACACCTGGCTCAAGGACCATAATCTAGAGGTCAATTGGCAAACCGGAGAAGTGCAGATGAATAGGTGCTCCCCTCGATGTGAAGGATGCCACGCGATACGAAAGGAACAAGTGTCGTGGAGGAAAACGGAGGTCAGAGCTGTCAATGTCTGTCGATCTGGACCTCCTCCGGAGTATGTGAAAGACTCGGAAGAGGACGAAACCCCCCTCCGGATATGCGGGGTTGAATACGAGCAAGGGGACAGACTTTTCATGACGAGGATCCTCTCGGAACCTGTGGCGGAGGACCTTCGTGCTACCTCTACGATCTCCCAGAAGCTTGTGGAAGGAGCCTGTCAAGCCTTGGAAACGCGGAAAGGACTTCTCACCCTACCCGACTGTGCTAAAGGATTCGAATCAGTGTTTGCAAAGGAAGACTTCAACATCCTCCCAGAGCATAGGCAGTGGGACCACGCTATCGAGCTCATTCCGGGCTCGGAGCCTAAGTCATCAAAGGTCTACCCCCTGTCTCTGGTGGAACAAAAGGAGTTAGACTCTTTCCTGGAAGAGAACCTGCATACCGGACGGATTCACCCTTCCAAATCTCCCATGGCAGCCCCAATATTCTTCATCAAGAAGAAGAATGGCTCACTCCGATTGGTTCAGGACTACCGAGCACTCAATTCCATAACGGTCAAGAATAAGTACCCCCTCCCACTCATCTCCAAACTTGTATCGCAACTCCACGGAGCCAGGTACTTCACCAAGCTGGACGTTTGTTAGGGTTTCAACAATGTCCGCATCAAGCCCGGAGACGAGTGGAAGGTAGCCTTCTGGACCAATCGAGGCCTGTTCAAACCCTTGGTAATGTTCTTTGGAATGACCAACAGTCTGGCCACCTTCCAAATGATGATGAACGACATCTTCCGAGACCTCATAGCGGAAGGTATCATGGTGGTCTACCTAGACAACATCCTGATCTTTACTAGGATGGAAGAGGAGCACACGAAGGCTATCAGATGGGTACTACAGGTCCTACAGGAACACAAACTTTTCCTCCGCCCAGAGAAATGCGAGTTCTGCAAGGAGCGAATCGAGTACTTAGGACTAGTCATATCGGAGAACGAAGTTTCCATGGATCCAGTCAAGGTCACAGGAGTCTGAGAGTGGCCTACTCTGGAAAACAAGACGGACATCCAGGCTTTCCTAGGCTTCGTCAACTTCTACCAAAGGTTCATCCAGAATTTCTCTGCCAAAGCTCGACCTCTCTTCGACTTAACGCGCTCCGAACAAGTCTGGACATGGAGTGGAAAGGAACAGACGGCGGTGACTACGGCTCTGGTGTTGATGTCCCCTCAGGACTCGGAGCCCTTTTGGGTTGAAGTGGATAGCTCGGACTTCGCCACAGGAGCAGTCTTGTCTCAGCAGTCGACGACAGACGGAAAATGGCACCCCGTAGCGTTCTACAGTAAGTCCTTGTCCTCCGTGGAGCGGAATTACGAAATCCATGACAAGGAAATGCTGGCCATTATCCGCGCGCTAGAAGAGTGGAGGCACTTCCTGGAAGGAGCGACCCATCTGGTAGAGATCTGAACTGACCACAAGAACCTCAAGTATTTCATGACGGCCAAGAAACTTAACCGTCGTCAAGCTCATTGGTCCTTGCATTTGGCTAGGTTTGACTTCCTGCTTCACCATCGCCCCGGACGTACTATGGGCAAACTGGACACACTGTCAAGGAGAGCCGATCACAGAAACGGAGCCTCAGACAACAAGAACATAGTCCTCCTACGACCGGAATTCCTTGCGGTACGTGCTCTGGAAGGGGTAGAACTGACAGGCGTAGAACAGAAGATCCTGTCCGACATCCGCAAGGGAAACTGGAACGGAGACCAAGAGGAACCCATAGCTAAGGCAGCATGAGAACTCCAGAACTCTGCCAACAGGACAGTACACTCCTCGGAGTGGTCGAACATAGATGGCCTACTCCAGTTCCGAGGGAAGATATACATACCGCGGAGTCCGGACTTACGCAGGCAAATCGTAGCCCTTTGCCATGATACCCAGATCGCAGGATACCCCAGACACTGGAAGACACTGGAACTAGTGTCCTGGAACTACTGGTAGCCCCAGATGTCTAGGTACATCGGCCAGTATATGAGCACTTGCGATCTTTGCCTCCGGACGAAACCTTGGCAACATTCTCCCGTTGGCGAGCTTCAACCGCTCTCCGTTCTGGACGCGCAGTGGGACACCCTCAGTGTTGATTTTGTGGTCGAACTCCTGGAGTCCTCTGGACATGACGCCGTTATGACAGTCGTGGATGCTGTCTCCAAAAGAGTACACTTCATTCTGACGCACACGATGGTCACAGCAGAAGGAGCAGCCCGACTCTTCCTCCATTACGTCTGGAAACTCCATGGCCTCCTGAAACGTGTCGTCTCCGACTGCAGACCTCAATTCGTAGCTTTGTTCACCAAGGAACTGTACAAGCTACTAGGTATACGACTATTCTCCTCTACAGCTTGGCATCCCCAGACAGACGGACAAACGGAACATGTCAACCAAGAGCTCGACCAGTTCCTCCGCCTATTCGTCAACGAACAGCAGGACAACTGGTATGACCTCCTACCCATCGCGGAGTTTCAGCACAACAACCACGTTCACTCTGCGACGCAACAACCTCCGTTCCTACTGGACACGGGACGAATCCCCCGCATGGGCTTCGAGCTGAAACAGGACCCCTCTAGCCTGGAGACGGTCAACGAATTCACCAAGAGAATGGAGTCCGCCACCAAGGAAACCAAGTCTGCGATCTGTAAAGCACAGGAAGACATGACAAGGTACTACAATTGAAGAAGGTCTCTGGCCCCCATATTCAAACCAGGAGACCGGGTATACCTAGACGTGTCAGATATCAGAACGACATGTCCGTCTCCGAAGTTGTCACACCGCAGACTGGGACCCTTCAAAATTAAGTGCCAAGTAGGACCGTTAGCCTACTGACTCAAGTTGCCTCACAGACTGAGACAGTTGCATCCGGTGTTCAACGTGGTCAAGTTGTCCACCGCTCCAGACGATCCGATACCAGGAAGGAAGCCGCAAGCCCCACCGCCACCCATCGTCGTCAATGGAGAACTGGAGTGGGAGGTGGAAGAGGTATTGGATAGTCACTGGCACCAGAGGAGGTTCCAGTTCCTGATTAAGTGGAAGGGTTTCAGCAGAGAGCACAACTCCTGGGAGGTGGCCTCCGACGTCAAGGCGCCAGATCTCGTCGTGGAATATTACTGAAGGCACCCAGCCGCCCCAAGACACATCTGCCGGATGGACTTCAACATTCTTTTCAAGTCCAGAACCATTGCTTCGAGACACAGCAACCTTGGAGGGGGGGTAAATGTAAGGGGACCCCTAACACACCACTCCGGAGCCCATTCCAGTCCTCTGGAGCGACCCGGAAGCCGATCCAATATTACTACGTAGTATTGGGTCTTACTCCCATCATTCCAAGAGCACTCCATTGCCACCCGGCACACTTTCCTTGTTCAGACCCTGGTTACCAATGCAGGGATGCAAAGACACTGTAGTATATAATGTAGATTGTTCCCTCCAGGAGCCTCATCTAATTCTCTGAGGAATCTCCTGGAGGTAGGTTGTAACAGTATTTCATTGACTATAATTAACTGAGGAATCTCCTGGAGTCTTCCACTCCGGTTGCCCTTACACAAACCAGAGTCGATTAATCCTTGGAAAACTTTCGCAACCAAATTTGAGCTTAGCAAGATGAGAGGGGAAATTGGGTCAGCAAGGACATTAGCTCCCAATCTTAGCTAGTCTTTCCTGGTGGAGATTAGGCAGTCAACTCTTTGGGAGAGGAGGGAACTACCTCCTTGTTTTTTGACCATCTCAATGATTCTGAGAACGTCTCTAGCTGGGCTGTGTGTGCCCCTAAACTGCTAGGGGGCCTGGCAGAGTGTCTGGGACAGGCCCTGGCCAGATGCCCAGATTGGCCGCAATGTAGACATAGTCCCAAGTCCATCCATTGATGGGGATCAAAAGGTTTGATCATGAAACAAAGGTGAAAGCAAGGTCAGAGAGGCGAAATCTCCAAACTACTTCACAATTGTGCACTAAACAAGTAGGCACTGGGGAGATAAATCAAATAATAGAGAGCTTACTGAAGGTAAAAGTCCAAGGAATAACCAAAACATATTAAATAGAAACCTAAGAAGAAAAGAACTGTTTTTTAGTATCCACTCGAGAGCACCCTTACTGTAATAGGATCCCTAAGGCACACATTCATCTCGCGCCGTGACACTACTGCCCTTACCTAGTCTAGTAGCCTGGCTCGCCGTCGATACAGCAGTACTATCTAGAACTCCCGTGCCATTGTATAGGCTCTTCTTCAGCTGACCGTACAACTGGAAGCCGACTCCAATGACCCATAGCGAGTGGTTAGCTCCTAATGTAAGTGAATGCCCAAGTCCATTGAGCTTGAGTCTCCCTTCGAGGGAAGTTTTATAGAGTTTTCATAAAGCAGACAAAAGAAAACCTCAAATTACTCAAATAGCCTTTCAGCTCTAGAGCAACAGAGAGAGAGATGATGGGGGGAAAAAGTCCTTTTCCTCTCTGTGCTCTAGAGTATTTTATTAGGATTACAAAGCAATGATACAATAAAAGAAAAGAAACAAAGAAAATTCCCAAATTCCCAAAGATAGTAAGAGTGAAATGATAAGACAGCACCTCTCCCAATCACTTGGCTACCACTCCCCACTCCTCTAATCCTACTCTGGGGGTTCTTCTCTAAACAATGGATGGCTCTCAAGCCTTTTTCTGGGCTGTAAAGAGAGGTGACGATCTCGAGTTGTCTTGCTCTTGAGTACATTGTCTTCATCAAACAGCTCTTCTTCTATCTCTCTATCTGACCTCTCTTCCTGACCTCTCTAGTCCTTCTACTACTCCTCTATACCTCATCACATCTTCAAGCCTCAGTCTTCTTCTATTAAGTTTACAATGCAGTCCTTGAGAGGACTCATCTTGCTAGTTCTTGCTATAATTAGCCATCAGCAATGATGGCCCTGCTCTGATGGTAACCTAAACATTATAAATAAGTCACTGCCACCAAGATATGGCATTATTCTGTTAGAGAACATTCTTCTAAGGTCCTTTCCACTCTTGAGAGCACTCTAGAGGGGAGTTCTATTATAAATCTGGTGTGAAATTCTCTGAACAATCTCTATGAGGTTTCTGTAGTGGTGGTCACAGCCACTACTCTCCTACTCAAGCAAGAGGCTCAAGTCCATAACTGGGTGTCTAGGGAACATCTTTAGGGGAGCCGAGCTCTTCTTTCGAGCTGGTTATTCTGGTTATTAGGGTGCAAATCATCACTTATTTTGCCTAAACATTTATACAGCATGACAATGTCTCCTTGCAGGGCCATTGTGGCTGTGGATCACAAGGAACTGTAATACCTCAGCTCTCCTAGCCTGACATTGTCACACCGTACATTGAGCCTCTCGCTTGAGTAGCAGAGTAGTGGCTGTGACCACTACTACACATATCTCATAGACGCTTGCCCAGGTGCCCCGTATTGGATTATCAACAGTTCCCCCTTCTAGAAGTGCTCTCGAGGACGGAAGTGAACTTAGTAGAATTACCACTACCCGAGTGATGTCATACCACAGCTGCCAACAGTCCTATTTAAAAAAGAAGTTACGATCAGATCCGGGCCATCATCACTGATGGCTAATTATAGCAAGATCAAGAGAATCGAACCATCGTGAAGTCGGCTCGCAACAGCAGTAGAAGGAAACTGGAAGACAGAGAAGTGAGAGTACATAGAAGAGGTAACGAGAAGAACAGGGAAGCTGAGGAGAGAAGTAGTAGGAAGGCTAGATAAAGGAAACATGCTCGAGAGCAAGACGGCTCAAGGTCTGACCATTGTGCAAGGGAGGGTTCCTGGAGTAGGACTAGGATGGTGGGAAGTGGTTAGCCAGTGTTTGGGAGGGGCACCATATCATCATTGCAGCCTTGCTAGATTTGGGAATTTGGAGGTTTTCTTTGTCTCACTTTCTTTGTTGTCTCTTTGCTTTGTAATCATAATAAAATACTCTAGGGCACAGAAGGGAACTCAAGCATCATACCCCCACCATCATCCTTCTCTGTTGCTCTAGAGCTTAACAGCTATTTTGAGTGACTAAGTTTCATATTTTCTAAGTGTTCTACTTTACTTTCTAAAAACCCCCTACACCTCTCCCACGACAGGAATTCGAGCCCCAATGGACTTGGGCATTCGCTTACGCTAGAAGTTAATAGCTCGCTATGTATCATTGGAGTTGGCTTTCAGTTGTACGGTCAGCTGAAGAAGAGCCCACACGACAGTACAGGAGTTCTAGGTAATTCTGCTGTATCAACAGCGAGCCAGACTACTAGACTAGGTAAGGGCAGTAGTGTCACGACACAAGACAAACGCGTGTCTTAAAGATCCTATTACAGTGAGATCTACCTTGAGTGGATTCTTAAGTACTTTATTATTGTTTCTTTCAGCTCTTTTGGATTGTACCCCATTATTTCCCCTATTCCCAAGCTCTCCTTTGTTATTTTATTATCTCCCCAGTGCCTACTTGTTTAGTGCACAACTGTGAAACATCTTGGGGATTATTATATTTTTATTTGTTATCACCCTTGTCTCGAGATCAAATTCCCTTTGATCCCTATCAACGTTCTTTTTCAACAGGATCCATTTTGGCTTCCAGTCAAGGTATAAACAAAGTAGAGAGGTATAAGAGAGCAAAGAGGAGGATGGGGAAGGGTAGGGGACAGTGATTAGCTTTTAGTCAAGGTATAGAGAGAGCAGAGAGGTATAAGAGAGCAAAGAGAAGGGGAGGGGAGGGTGGGGAATAGTAATTATGATTTAAAAGAGTGAACTCGATAATGAGCTGGCATTGTTTGCATATGTTATATCCCTCCCATATATCTATTCATGAAAAGAGGAGGGTTATCATGATTGAATATGCCATTAAAATTCATTTTAATAATGAGAGAAAAGAGAAAGTCTATCCCTATTTTTCTTTAGATTTTACTGAATTTATTTGAATTTTATAGAATTATTTGAGTGAATTTGAGTAATTATTTGAGCGAAAAGAGAGGGTGTGTGAAAAGTTGAACTATGTGTCAGCGCCATCACTCCTATGTTTGGTCTCATGTACATAGTAGACAAGATTTTCATCTGGGCCTCTGGCTCTTCTTGAACTCTCTACTAATTCTGTGTTATTAAGTTTGTGTTGAAGTCAGTCTGCTATGCTCTCTTCCTACAACAGTCTGTGCAGCAGTAGATAGTGTTGTCTATTAGATCGCTTTGCTCTCTTCCAACAATGGTCTGGGTCACAGTAAGCAATATTGTACGTCAGGTTGCTCTGCTCCCTTCCTACAACAGTAAGGCCACAGTCAGCTTGCAAATTGTATGTCAGGTCACTTTGCTCCCTTCCTTCACTGGTAATTTGCACTGTTGTAAGTCAGGTTGTTCTGCTCCCTTCCTCTAACAGTAAGACCACAGTCAGCTCGCTTTGCTCACTGCCTGTTCTAATTTATTCCAATTTATCCTAATTTATTTGAATTTAATCTGAATTTATTTGAATTTAATAGAGTTTTTAAGTGAAAAGAAAGGGTGTGTGAAAAAGTTGAACTATGTGTCAGTGCCATCACTCCCATGTTCAGTCTTGCATACCTAGTAGATTATGTTGAATTCAAAGATCTTCCAACAAGCTTCTGTTGGACCAATAAACCGACTATCCAAATGAGCCTTGATTTCATCCTGTATCCCACTACTAATCTCCATAGTTGCTCTATCAGGACCCTTGTAGATGTACTTGCTCAGATACTTGACAGTTCCCAATCCAGCAGAGATCTCAACATTGATATGGCAATCAAAGAGAAGAAGAAGTTGAGG
>Ga0157360_1000651_pt1 | contig 13162 bp, 14 predicted proteins | sample AttlaeALBM1_FD_111483 | JGI IMG/M metagenome (GOLD analysis project Ga0157360, IMG submission 111483) | Fungus gardens microbial communities from leaf cutter ant in Ribeirão Preto, State of São Paulo, Brazil - Atta laevigata ALBM1 | ecosystem: Host-associated > Fungi > Mycelium > Unclassified ... | reverse complement strand
TTGATCGCCTTGAGACGTGACTGGCATCGATCGAAAGGTCTTCTTAAGGGCTTTAAGCTGGCTTTGAGACCGTGGGAATCGTCGAAGATTTGATGGAGATATGACCGAATGAAGTTTGTGACAGTATCTTTTGTATAGCATAGATTATAGGCCAGTTCTATCACAAAATTTATTTGGACCTATCTCTATTAATTTCTATGGTACTAATAGTGCTCAAATGGTGCAAAAGGGAATTGCTCACTAGATTAAACAATGAAGTACAATATTAGCTCCCAATTACATACTAAAGGTTCAAGAGGATAAAGCAGAGATGAGGGTTATTAAAAGGGATATTAAAAACTATATGTAGCTTTATGTAAAATTAAGGTTTGTTGATAATGAATATAAGATCTCTCTAAATTGTTATATTCTCCCTAAGACGTTAACCTTTACTGTAAGGCTCTAGCCAAGGTGACTTAAACCTACTCCAAGTCCAAGTTGACAAGGAGAACTTAATAGAGTTCTTATTTATTTCTTGTACACTACTTATATAACTACTGCATGGTCTGTGCACTACTTTCCCACACTCATCATGTGATATGTCACATTTTTCGATGTGACACTGTGACATTCTGGTATATGACACTTTCCTGTACTTCTTCCTTGTATAATAAGTCCAAAAGAAATAAAATAAAAAGAAATATAAATAATAACTTAGCCATTTTTGCCAAGTCATGACATTTACATACTGTAACAAAAGCTTCTTTGGAAAATATAGTTAGGTAATCTCTTATAGACCCTCTATACTCAATTTGTAAGACCTTAAGCTAAATGCCTTAGGACCACTCTATCACAAATAGCCACTTACTGATTTGTGATTAGTGAATTTGATATTCAAAGAGCTCAAAAAAGCAAAGTTAGACTAGTAACAAGAGATGTTGTTAAGTCTGAGGTCTAATTCTCAGACAAAGAGTCCTTACATACAAAATTATAATGGTCCATGTACTAGTACAGATCATCACATACTATTACCTATTGTTCTACATATGGTAGTGCCTTTGTACTGGAAATAGCAATAACTTAACCATATGGAGGCTGTCCTTTGTTCTAGCAAATGACTATCTATGGGTAATTAATTAATATTTATGTACAAACATTGAGAACTTCATATCTCCATTAATATTAATTGTCTTAGGGTTGTTCTAGGCTCATTCAGAGTGTTATGAAGAGGGCTTTTTCTGAGCCTAGAAGTGAAGCATTGATCATGGTGGTTTTTGAGATATCAGCAATTTAATAAATAGTACTATAGTGGTTACCTACTGATATGCCTGATATCTTAGCCAATATTAATTGCCTTGAGATGTGACTGGTATTGATTAGAAGGTCTTTTCAAGGGCTTTCTGTGTCCATTAAGACTATGGGAATTGTTAAAGAATTGGTGAAGATAGGTCCAAATGAAGTTTGTGACATACTTCTTATTCAAGTTGATAAGGAGAACTCAATAGAGTTCTTGTTAGATTCATTAAGCTACTTATACACAATAATAACACTAACCCTAGCTAGTATCTCATGCATCCTAATATAAGAAAAGAAAAATAAATATTAACTTAGTTGTTTTGCTAAGTCATGACACAGTTGCTCTCTTGTTTATATCCCCAATACTGAACTTTACAAGTATGATACAATCCAAGTATATCTTCAGTAGCTTCCAAGACCAACCAAATATTCAGTATCTTTGAGTTAATCATCTCACCTAATACCACTAAAGGTATAAACTCTAAAACTCTGAAATTAAAATATATTAATTCCCTAGAGATGAGCCCATAAGTCATGTGATGTCATGACTTAGCAAAATGGCTAAGTTATTATTTAATATTTCTTTTCTTTTTCTTTTCTTTTCTCTTCTTTATTACTAAGGTGAAGCATAAGAAGATATCACATGATAGTCACAGAGTCACAAAGGTATGACAGTGGTCATAGATTTGGTCACATCACATGGAGTCACAAGTCACAGTCACAGCATGTGGCAAAGAAGTCAGTTGACAAGTAACATAGAGATCATAGGAGATAAGGAGTATAGCCATAATAGTAATTGTATATATAGTGTAGTAAATCTAATGAGAACTCTATCAAGTTCTCTTTGTCAAATGCTGATAAAGAGCAGTTGGCTTTATTCTGGCTCAGGAGTTGGCTTACTAACATGTGACTTATATCAAAACTAGCTAAGTAATAAAATAAACAAAATAATAAGACATTTGGTATTATGAACATTGAGTAGGACTACGGTTATTATCAGCCATGGTCTGATAATGAGTGGCTAGTAGATGAGATATTGGTAATACTAGACGAGGATGTCACTATGTAGTAATGCATTGAATGTCTAAGAACTCTCATAGAACAATGGACTCATGGTATGAACAGGACTCTTTAGTGAAATCTTGGACTATTTCCTTCTTTTATCTTTGGACTTGTGCTAAATAGGATAACATTGGACTAACCCATTATTAGACATTGACTTGACTTGTTACCTTCTTAGCTTCTGTCACTGGACTGTCACTTAACTAGTCACCTTTAGTTACAAGTAGTGTTATCACATTGTAACATAGTCATAACCCCTAGTTAGGATAAATACAGACCAGAAAAAGAAGGGAACAGCAAGTTCTCTCTTTCTGTATTCCTCCCAGTATTCTTATTACTTTGAGGGATTAGTACTCTTACTTGTCTTAGAACAATCTCAAGGGTGCTACTTAAAGTCTTGTTGACATCTCTCCTCTGATATAACTTCACTGAAAACCTTAACTGGATCCTCTGATAAGGAGCATGAAAATATCAAGTGTTAGATATAGGCTTTAAGTTGAAACATATATTTAACTAAGGTCTAAAGTCTTAACATTTGGTCAGTTTTGGAAGTAGTTTTTCTTTTAATATAAAGTACCTTGTTTTTTTTTAAAAAAAAAAATCATTAATTTTTTATATAGAGCATATAGGCAAGCCATGGCAGCACATCCTAGCACATGTTGTAAGTGTGTCTTCTAGACCCCAACTATAGTCAGTAGCCTAGGTAAAGAAATTATATACTAAATGACAGATACTAGTATCTAAAATATGCTCCTACCAATGTTTTAATCCTTTCCCTAGTCTCCTATACCTTGCAACTGGACTAACTCTCCTTGTACATAATACTTGTAAATGGACACTAAAACAGGTACTCTAGTTAGACTCCTTTTCAGGTAGGTACTGGTAACTTCTCAGTGAGCCAAAGCTCTATGAGAAAGGCTTGTATTAGTTTATTTTATTAACAGCATATTCACTATTTTTTATCAAAGCCCAACCTATGTAACTTTCTGCAATGGTAAAGATAAAGTAAAGGTAGTCTACCCATGTTTTGAGCATTGGGGCTCTACCATTGGGTTTTTTATTAGGAGATTAAAAAACCACTTGGATGGCAGTATTAACTCAGTATGATCCTTTTGGACTACTATCTGCATTTTGGATGCTATTCTCTAGGAAACTAAAGCAAGAAAAGCTCCACCAACAAGAGTCTTAACTGGTACAATGCATCCAATATATGTCACAATGATCACAAGTTAGACATGAATAAATAAACAAAGTAGACATAAAGATAGAAGGTGAAATCATGACAATATTAATAGTAGAGGTTCAGTAGAACAGAAGTCTTCCAAGAGCCATTATGGCCTCAAGGGAAAAGATGATGGTAGTTGAAAGATATTGATATAAAGTGTCTTGTATAAAGTACAATTAATATAAATAAATTATGGGAAAAATCAACAAGGTCATGTGATTCTATTTTATTTTGATTCTGCATTTGTATTCTGCAACAAGCAAACTAGTACTAACATTGCTTCTCTCCCTTTAACTACTACTATCTTCTCTCTTCTGGTTGTAATGGCTATTGGGGGAACTACTATACTACCAAACCCCTTACACTAATATTGTCATCATTCACCTTCTAACATTTATTTCTGCCTATCCTTTGAGGTAGCACCTTTTTCTATCTCATGCTAGATGTATGAGCATTGTGTCATATGTTCAGTACCTTTGACCTAATAGAGACTTGTCAAGTTATGAGTCTCTTAGTTCACAGGAAAGAATTTCAAGTAGTCACTTCTGCAAATAGGACAGACTAGGTATTCTATGAAGCCCTTGGCCTCTGGTCCTTTTCCCTATAAATTGTCCTGAAGTCATATATTAAGACAACTGATGATTAATAGCTGCTTGAGAGTACCTAGCTCTCTGTGACCTACAAGGAAAAGTCCTAGCACTTGCCCATAGATGGGATGCCTTGCTTCCTACCTATATCTTATTAGGAAGGCAATCCTAGGTAAGCTAATCAGAAGAGACTGAGATAGCATGAACTGTCCTTGGCCCCTTCACATAAAGCTTTGGCTTGTTGTGGAAGTTACTAGTGTCTTCCCAAAAGGAGGTCTTACTAGAGTACTAGAAGATAGTATTTGTGATTTTGTGTGTGATGTGAGAGAGCTGATTTAATCAGGGCATGGAATGTGGAGTGGAAGTGGAGTCAATATGGCAAGTACATGTGTTAAAAGTTAGGTTATCCTCTTTTTTCTATAATTAGTCATTCCTTTCTTTCAGTACCTACTCTTCTTGGCCTCATGCTTAGGTAGTATAGAAGGTGCATTTATAATATGTATCATAGGGTTGTAGTTCCTTAACCTGTTTTTAGCTACTATAGTCTTCCTACATACTCCATGTTATAAAAGTGATGATTTAAAAAAAAAAAAAAGCTTGTACTAAGACACAAAGGGCCTAAGCAGGACCTAATGTTAGGTGGTATGTTTACAAAAGGCATCTGACCATAGGTGAGGGATGTAGGCAAAGTTTTCAAGTGAATATTTGGGGTAATATAATTCTATGATTTGAACATGTTGAAATATCTTTCTCTTATATTACTATCTTGATAAAGTGGTCTAGTAACAAAGATGTAGTTTGGTTAGCAATGAGGCTATGGTGACATAGATATAAGACTATCTCAATCTGAGATAGTCTAACTTTAGTTCCACAACTTGCATTATCTCCTGCTCTATATACTTATATGAACAACTCTTGCAGATATTCCCCTCAGTCATCTACCACTTGGGTAATGTCTGAGATATGTTATTATATTGTCTTACCAATACTGAACTCTCATTTGTTTTGTATAGCTACTTTATCTTTTAGGTTACAGGTTCCCATACTCAATAAAGCCTTATATACTAATATGTCAGTAGTTTGATGGTACAAACTAGTCCTTATGGCGAAGACTCATCTATATAGTAGCTATGTCAAAAGAAGTTTTTGGGTACTTAGATAAATCTATCAAATGTCTCTCCACTTTACCAGCTACGGCAACTACACTTGCTATACCTGCTACAACAACTGTACCTACTGAGACACTGTAGGACTCTAAAACCCTATCACTCAAAGAATGGAAAATATGTAATGCTTGGACATTAAGCTTACTCATGCTCAACACAAAAAACCTAGCTAGACTAGGAATCAACATTGATGGCATAGCTACTGAGGCCTGGACCTCATATATTAGCACTTACAAAAAGGCATGTAATATAGCATAGTTGAATGCAGAACAGATACTGCAAAACACACTTTACACAGATCATACTAACTTCACTGACTTCATTATTAGCATGTGTACTAAATGGTCAGATGCTAGGGCTTTGGGGTCTAAAATTAACAATGAAGACTTTAAAGATATTATTATATCTGCTTTATCTGAATCCTGGAGCTCTGCAACTGTACCACTTTATGACCCAAATATAACATTAGCAGATACTATATAGCTTATCTTTAGATCTGGCATACAAAATCCCACAAAAATCAACTCACCAACATCAGCCAAAATACAATAGCATTTCATATATCCAATCCTAGACAAGAGCAAAGATCTCAGCTTGTTTGCACCAACCCAAACTGTTGACATTGTGGTCATACCATTGAGATGTGCTACTGGCTAGGAGGAGACAAAGAGGAACAGTTTCTCCGTGGTTTTGGAAAGAGGGGTAGAATTAGAGGATCAGCAGCAAATACTCGACAAGGAAGCAATAAACTACTACCTACTATAAATGCTGCCTCTATCAGTGAAGAAAATGATCAAGTTTTTACTTGCATAACAATAGGCAACTCCAAGTTCAAGGTACATACTATCCCAAACCTCCAACTAAACCACAGATCTGATGATTATACATCTCTCAGTTTTAGTATCTCCAACCAACAAATATATAATGCAAAGAAAGTAGTAAATAGTCATAAACATGTATCTAGAGAAATTTCATTAGTTTGCTGCACTAATCCTATTAATAAATCTGATATTCCCATACTTCTTAATTTTGGTGCAAACAACTATTGCTTTGCTGATATATCATTGTTTATGTCCTATACTCTCTTTGACCAACTATTACCTAGACTTACTGCTGAGAAAGGGCTGATGTTCAATATTGCTGGAGAAAGAAGTGTTAAACTCTAGACAAATGTTAATAGAGAAAGAAGAACGGTTACCTTTAATAACATCTTATACATATCTGGGTTAAGGTCTAACTTGATTTCAATAGCCAGATTAAGCATTAAAGGAGCAAAAGTGCACTTTAAGAACAACAAGGCTATCATAAGGACTAAAACTGGAATAGACTTTATATTAGCGACATGTTCAGGATTACTTTATGTGGTCGAAATGGACAAAATACAACCTACCACCTTCACAGCACAGTTAAAGCAAAACATACTAGTTTTGCCACATGGTACAGGTGCCTGGCTTATGCCAGGGCAGAAACCATTCAACAAATGATATCCAAAAACCTTGTGGATAGGCTCAATATCTGTGGGAAATTGTTAATAGGTGAATTATGTGAAGATTGCATATATGGCAAATATACTGCACATCTATACAATGATCACAAGTCAAAGGAAAAGAAAGTTCTTAAACATATGTATATTGACATATGGGGTCCATGCCAAGTACAATCTGCTAGTGGTGCAATCTATTTCATGATAATCATGGATGGTTTTTCCTCATATAGAACAGCTGCATTCTTAAAGTCCAAGTCAGCAGGAATTATACTGAAAGTCTTCAAAGGCTTTTATACTGAGACAGAACAGAAAACTGGAAAAAGACTAAAACATATGAGGTTGAACATGGGAAAGGAATGGTATAATACTGTATGGGAACAATACTATGTAGAACAGAACCTGGATTTTGAATTTACAACACCATATGCTCACCAACAAAATAGAGTAGCAGAACAATTAATGTAAACTATACTTGATGGAACTCGAACTGCTTTGGCTAAATCTAAATTACTAGTAAAGTACTGGGCAGATGCTGTGTGGACAGTGGTGTATATTTGGAATCTCTTACCTAATTCTTGACAAGACCTCTAGCTGTTTCTGACTTACATAAGGATAGCAATAGCAAGCAAACAATCTCCACTGCCAACAACACCACTTCTGGTACAGCACACAAAGAATTAAATAATATATCCAATGACCTACTGTTAGCTCTTAGAAGATCCCATAGAACTATAAAACCAAGCACTCATCTATAAGAATTAATTGAATACCTCAACAGACCTATTGCAAATAATATAGAAAGTGAAAACTAGATCTCTAGAACATTTAAAGAAGCAATGCAATGACCAGACCTATGGTGGGAACCTATGGCTACGAAAATAGCAATGCTAAAAGTTAGGGAAGTTTATGAGATAGTACCAAGACCAGTAGGTAGAAACATAGTTAGATTCAAATGGGTTTATGTAGTAAAGTGGAAAGAGAATAGAGGACTGGAAAAATGCAAGGCAAGAACTGTAGCAAAGGGGTTTACTTAGGTTATAGGAGAAAATTATGAAGAAACATACATATCAGTGGATTGGCTAGAATCAGTCTGTCTTGTTTGTGTGGTTGCAGCATCTCGATAACTCTATCTTTGACAGATTGATTTTGTGTTTGCTTTTCTCAATAGTGGCAATGCATATGAGGTTTATATGGAATAACCAAAAGGATTTGAGGAAGGAAAAGATGCTTATATATGGAGACTTAGGAAAACTCTCTATGAGACAATGCAAGGTGCACATGACTGGGCTGAAAACTTAGACAGAACATTTGAAGAATATGGATACTACAAGTTAAAAGCAGATCCTCAAATCCATTTTAGGGTTTATGGTGATGAATTCACATTAATGTCAACTTGGACAGACAATATCTTAGGTGTTTCTTCAACTATCAAAGGTAAAATCCTAGTGAAGTCACAGCTTGGTACTAGCTACAAAATAAAGGATCTTGGAGAAGAAAAATTAATCCTAGGAATACAAATAGATAGAAACCCTACTACTGGAGATATAATCTTGTCCAAAAGGGTATATTGTGAACACATGATAAAATGCTTCAATATGGAAAATTGCTCTCCAAAATTAACCCCACTTCCACCTGGCCTGCTACTGACAACTGACAACTGCCCCAACATACCTGATGAAATCACTGAAATGAAAAACACATCCTATTGAGAGGTACTTGGATCACTAATGTGGTTGCAAGTTACTACATGACCTAACATCTCTTATGCTGTTACCTTACTATCTCGCTTTGTCCACAACCCTGGAAAATCACACTAGTCTGCAGTCAAACATGTCCTAGCTTACATCAAAGGGACTTTAGACTATGGGTGTTATGAACTCTCTTAAACCCGGTGTTCAAGTTACAAAGGAATTATATAAACCAGGATGAAACTGAGCTTCTACTATGCTATTGACTACTATATATACTATGCTTGGCCTCGTGTCTCCTTTCTACATCATTATCTCATGTCCTCCTCTCTGTACTATGTCACAAGTCTGTTATGAAACGAGGTGAATTCGTTATATTATCCCTCCTCTAAGATCGCATCTTTGTGATATTGGCATATGTTTTCCCAGGTAATCGAATGACAGGGACTCTAGGGACATCTGGGTGTTTTTGGTGAAATTCCTTGCATAATCTTAGAGCTCCTTTGACTACTTCAGCTCTATTTTCCCAAGTTCTCTCTTCTAGTAGTTGACCTTTTCATTTGATGAGGTATTGTAATTTGTCTCCTCTCTATCTAGAGTCAAGTATCTCTTCTACTTCCTATATGCGAGTTTGGTCAATAGGATTAGTGACCCTATTATTGGATCTCTATAACTGTTGCTCAAATATAGGTGTCACATAAGATATGAGATATAACTCGTTGATGACTAGATAAATGGATTTCCATATAGAGGGAATCTTGAGTTTGTAAGCCAATTTGCTGATTTTTCATATTATAGGAAATAGTCCCAATCATTTAGCTGACAATTTCTTCGAGGGTTGATTTATGTTGTAATGTGCTGCATTTACTCATACTAAGTCACTGCTTTTTCGTTTGACCTCCGGTTTCTTCTTTGCATCTTACTTTTTCTTTATCACTTTGTTTGTTTTCCTTAGTGCTATTTCTACTCCACTCCTAATCTCTTTGATTGTTTTGAGAAATTGTTCCGTTCCTGGAGAGTCTTCTGTTAATGAATTTATATTCTCTCCAATGTTTGGATGATGACCTAGATTGATTATGAAAGGTGATTGTCCTGTACTAGAGTGAATCTAGTTATTGTATGAGAATTCTGCAATTGATAGCCATTCTGCCTAGTCATTTTGTCTATAATTACAGTAGAGTCAGAGATATTGTTCAAGTTCTTGATAAACTCTTTCTGTTTGGCTGTCAGTTTGGGGGTGGTAAGTGGTCGAGGGATTTCTTTCTATTCCAAGTTGTAAGCATAGTTCTTTCATGAACCTCGACACAAACTGTGGTCCTCAATCACTAATGACCTTTTGGGGAATTCTTACATCCTTGAAGACTTGATTCCATGATACTTTGGCTACTCCTTAAGCAGTGATATTCATGTTGATTGGTGTATAGCGAGCCATTTTAGAGAAGCGATCTACTATTACCAGTATTCTATTGTATCCTACTGGCTCTGGCAGTAGACCTATTAGATCAATGCTAATAATTTCCCAAGAACCTTTTGGAATTTCATTGGGATAGAGATTATTTGTCTTGGGTTATCGATTAGGTTTATTTGCCTAATACTTTTCACATCCTGCGACATATCATTTTACATCCTCTAGCATTTGAGGCCACCAGTAATTTCTTGTGATTAGTTCATGTGTCTTGGTATAGCCTGGGTGTCCTGCTAGTTTAGAGTTATGATGCTTAGTAATGATTTCTTCTCTAAGTGTAACTGAGTCTGGGACATAAATTCTCTCCTTTCACAATATCACCTTTTCTTCTTATCTACAACCTTCTTCTGATCTTTCCATTGCTTCTCACACTTCCTCTTCTGTGAACTCCTCTGTTTCCTCTATCTCTTTCCAAAACTCTCCCTTCTGAATCGTGAGATTTCTGAACCACTCTTTCTTTAACACTGTTTGATCTTTGTTGTCGCCTTTCCCCTGACTATGGTCTGGTTTTCTAGACAGCGTGTCTACTTTCTTCTAAGAGTTACTGGGTTTGTGTACCAGCTGAAAGTCGTACTCTTAGAGTTCTGTCATCTATCAAGCTTGGCAACAATTAAGCTTTTGCAGTTTCTTGAAATATCCTAAGTTTTTGTGATCAGTCTATATCTTGAACTAATCACTCCCTATAAGATATTGTCACCATTGTTTGAGTCCTTCCATGATAGCTAACAGTTCTCAGTCATAAATCTCGTAATTTCTCTTTGTTTCATTCATTGTCTTGGATAGATAAGTGACAGGTCTTCAGGAATTATCTTCTTGTAGTTGCGATAATACTCCTTCTATGGCATATCCTGAGGCATCGGTCTCTAGTCGCATCTTTCGTTTGGGGTAAGAAATGGCTAGCGTTGGAGGATTTGTTATCTTGTTTTTGAGTTTGTTGAAGACATTCTTTTCTTTTTCTTGCCACTTCCATTTCTTCTTTCCCATTAACTCTGTTAGTGGTTTGGCTATTCGTGCGAACCCAGGGATGAATCTGTAATAGAAATTACAGAATCCTAGGAATTATTGTACTTCTCTCTTATCTCAAGATTTTGGCCATTGAGCTACTCCTTTAATTTTGGTGGGATCAGCTTCTATACTATCTTGTGATAGGACAGCTCCAAGGTATTCAATTTTTGTTTGATGGAATTTGCATTTCTTGGGGTAAAGCAATAATTTATTATTGGCTAGTATCTATAAGACTTGTTATACTATGCTCCTGTATTCTTTCATTGTTTGGGTGAAGATGAGGATATCGTCCATATAAATTACAATTTTTCCTGACATTATCAGCTCACAGAATAGCGTGTCCATCATGAGTTGAAAGATTGTGGATAAGTTGCATATGCCAAAGTACATAACTAGAGGCTCGAACAGATCTCTGTTGGTTCGGAAGGCTATCTTCTACTCGTCTTTCTCCTTTATTCTCACATTGTTATATTCCCATTGAATGTCAAGTTTAGTAAAGTATTTTGCTCCCTTGTTATATTCCGGAAATATGATAATTATGTAATTTCTTTCTCCTAATAATTCTCCTAAAATTAATAATAGTAGGATAGCGTAGTAGACTACTCTCTTCCTATTCCACACTTACTATAAGTACTGAGTAGTTACAGTGTAATTCCTCAGTCTGTAAATTAACGTCATCTGGTCCTAATCTCTTTTTTGTCCACTCTGACTCCTTTACTCAACTCCTTAGGACCTTTGTCTTGGCGACTTCTCTCACTCCGAAATACGTGACCAACCTCACGACTAGAGACCAGAGCGCAACACATAAGTTGAAGCCAAGGTCATTTTATAAGTCGCTCTCTGCCCCAACGTCCTTGCTCCATTTCCGGTATCTTATTTCTATCATCGCAAAGTACAGTCCTCTCCAATGTTGTACATTACTCCGGAACAGAGTATAGTTTCTATTCTACTATCCTTCACTTCTGTTCCTCCAGACACTGTCCTTGACATCCCTGTACTTTATCAATTAACTCTTGAATCAACAGTGGTAGATATTTTTATTGTTACTTCATTGAGTTGCTGATAATCTTGTACTGGTCAAAGAGATTCATCTTTCTTTTTTACAAAGAAGAAGGGGGCTATGTATGATAACTTAGAGGGTCAGATTTGTCCTGACTTCAGATGTTTTTCAAGGAACCTATCAAGTTCTTCTTGTTCCTTGATGTTTAGAGGATACACCTTGCAATCTTTCAGTGTTGCATTCAGTATTAATTCAATGGTGTGGTCCCATTTAGATTAGTCTGGTAGTTTCTCAAAAATGGCTTTGTTAAAGACTCAATCATTGAAATCTTTGTATTCTTTGGGAATATCTTCCTCTTTTTCTTCCATCTTCATACTTCTGATGTTCAGTTCCTCTCTTTTCCAGGCTTCTTCTTCTAGATTAACAAATAGCACTTTTTCTCCATCTTCTATTGCATCCTCTTCTATTTTTTCCTCTACTTCTTCTTCTGGTTCTCTTGCAACATATATTTTCCTACACTATTGTCGACAGTTTTGAAGGTTTATCAAAGAGTCTTTCCAGTTGATAGTTGGGTTATGCTTCTGTAACCAGTCATATCCTAGGAATAGGTTATAGTTGTTGAGATTTGTTACTGATAGTTGAATTAACTCCTGATGATTGCTGTCATGACTTGGCAAATTGGCTAAGTCATTATTTATATTTCTTTTCTTATTTATAACTACAAGATGGAGCACGGGAAAGTATCACATGACTTTGTCACAATGTCACAATGATGTGACGGATTATCACAGATGGTCACATCACAACTCACAGTCACAAGGTGTCACATGACTAGAGTAACATGAGGACCATGGGAGAACAAGCGCATAGCCACAGTAGTAAAATGTATAAGTAGTAGAGAATTAAGCGAGAACCCCATCGAGTTCTCTTTGTCAAACTCTAAACAAAGAGACAGTTGGCTTAATTCTGGTCATCGAACTTTAGATGCTGACAATTGCCAATAGTCATGTTCATCTCGACAACTTCTGTGACATTTCTATCTCTATTGGTAGAACCATTGGCATTGTAGCAAGTGATTGGTGTCAGCGTCTAAAGTCCGATGACCGGAATTAAGCCAACTGTCTCTTTGTTCAGAGTTTGACAAAGAGAACTCGATGGAGTTCTCGCTCATTCCTCTACCTACTTATATATTTTACTACTGTG
>Ga0157360_1000650_pt1 | contig 13168 bp, 11 predicted proteins | sample AttlaeALBM1_FD_111483 | JGI IMG/M metagenome (GOLD analysis project Ga0157360, IMG submission 111483) | Fungus gardens microbial communities from leaf cutter ant in Ribeirão Preto, State of São Paulo, Brazil - Atta laevigata ALBM1 | ecosystem: Host-associated > Fungi > Mycelium > Unclassified ... | reverse complement strand
CCCACATGTGACACAGCATACATACTAGATAGCATATACCTCAGGAGGCAAGACTGATGAGCTAGCATTAGGTTCTCGGAGGCAAACTATCAATGTTGATACTTTAGAACTCAGATGTTAAAGGATACCTCTGGAATGCGATAGAATTTCAATCTAGAGTGGACTTGGACTAATATGATACCAAGATGACAGATCAAAAGTCTATTAATGGCTAATGATCCCATCACTACTAGACTCAGTCAAGAAGCAGATGTGCCATAGAGCAACAGGAATATTGATTACCTTTGTATACACTTGTACGTGTTTCTAGATTGTATTCAGAGTAGAAGAAAGCCAGTTTGGAGATTAGAGGATGTCAGATAGGAGTGAAGTATAGAGGTAGAGTAGGAGCATATAGCTATGGCCAGTAGGCATGGAGGATAGGAAGGTGACATCTGTCATGTCCACATGGCAATGTCATAGAGGAGAGAAGTGAAAGAGACTAGAAGAAGAAAGAGTTTCCTTTTTTATTTATTTTTAATTGAGTCTCATCAGTTTGTACTTTTAATATAACACTCAGAGAGTCTAAGAGAGAGGCAATGGAATTTTGACACCTGCCGCTATCTCAAGGGCTCGAGAGTTGTCTTATGGTACTTTTCTGAGTTCTAAGTGAAGTGGTTAGGTTGTTGAGGAGACTAGAACTCTATACCCTACTTAGTCAAGAGACAAGACGTAGCGGTCACTTGGACAATCTTCTATAAAGTAGCAGGCCTGAAAAGCCTAGCTAATCATCGACTTAGATCATATCACACCCATAAGGTTTAGTGTAGGGGTATAGATAAGGGCTTAATTGAGTATGGTAAGGCCCATGAGTAGTTTACTGACTACTTTGATAGTGAGCTTGTTATGGTGTGTAAAGGTGGACACCTTAGGGACACCATGCGAGAAGGATCTAGATTGAGCTTACAATCCTTTCAAACATTTTTATCTTAATTATCATACTAAGTTTCTATATTCTCTTTTTAATACCTTCATTCTTAATTCATCCCCACAAACTCTTTAGCATGCAATTAGGACCTAATACCACATCTTTAGCTCATGCCAGGCTAATAGTCTCTTTTGCCTCTTTCAACATTTCCTTCATTATTTGGTTTGTCTTCCTCAGTGCCTCCTCTATTTCTCTCCTCATTGTCCTTATTCCTTCTAGGAATTCTTCAACTGAAGGGGTCTTCCTTTCCACCCTACTAGTCTTGTTCCCAGTGTTTGGATGTTGCCCTAGGTTGATCAAGAATGGAGACTTGCCTGTGCTAGCGTGTTTTCAATTATTATAAGCAAATTCAGCTATCAATAGCCATTTAGCCCAATTGTCTTATCGATAACTGATGTAAAGTCAAAGGTATTGTTCTAGTTCTTGATTTACATACTTAGTTTGCCCATTAGTTTGAGGATAGTAGGCTATTGAAGAGTTTTGTTCAATCCCCAACTGTAAGCACAATTTCTTCATAAAGTTTGATACAAACTGGGGCCCCCTATCACTAACTTTGAACACTTGTTCCTACAACTTTTGGGCTACTCCTCTTGAAGAGATTTCCATGTTAATAGGAATATATTGTGCCATTTTGGAGAATCAATTGACTGTTACCAAGATACCATTGTATCCAGAGGATATTGGTAGTGGCCCTACAATGTCAATACTAATGATGTCCCATGGCTGTGTAAGTACTTCATTTGGATGTAATGTGTTGGGTTTTTTTACTGATCTGGCTTAGTTGATTGACATAATTCATATCCAAGGACGTATTTTTTGACATCATCTATTAACCTGGGCCACCAGTAATTCCTTGTGATTAATTTGTGAGTCTTGGTATACCTAGGGTGTCCTATGAGTTCTTGATCATGATATTGTCGAAGAATTTCTTCTCTCAAGACAATTGAGTCTAGAATGTATATCCTCCTCTTCTAAAATATTACCCTATTCTTTTCTTCCTAGCCCTCTTCTCTAGCCTCTACTGCTCCTCTCACTTCTTCTTCGATCCACTCCTTTGCTTCTCTTACTTTCTTCTATACTCCATCCTCCCTCACTTCAATTACTCTAAACTTCTCTGGTCTTAGTACTATCTTTTTATTATTATTGCCTTTTCCATTGTCATAATCAGGTTGTCTAAATAGAGCATCTACTTTTTTCATTGTGTTTCCTAGCTTGTAAATCAATTCAAAATTGCAGTCTTGGAGTTTAAACAGCTAACAAGCTTGTCTGCAATTAAGCTTTTGGGATTTGCAAAAATACCCAAGGTTTTTATGATCTGACTATATTTCAAATTGATTTGTTCCTAGCAAGTATTGTCTCTATTGTCACAATCCTGTTATGACTGCTAGCAACTCGTGATCATATATTTCGTAGTTCTTTTAGTCTCACTCAATGACTATGAGATAAAAGAAACTGGCCTCCAAGAGAAGTCATCCTGTTGTTGGAACAACACTCCTCCAATGGCATATCCTGAGGTATCTATTTCCATTTGGAATTTGTGATCAGTATTGGGTATAGCAAGGATGGGTATTGATGACATTATCTTTTTTATCTTTTTAAATGCCCCTCTTTCCTCTACTCCCCACTTCTACTCTTTCTTTCCTGTCAACTCTATTAACGGCTTGGTGACTCTAGCAAAATCCCTAATAAATCTTCTGTAAAAGTTACAAAATCCCAAGAACTGTCGAATGTCTTGTTTATCACTTGGTTCTGGCCAATCTGTGACTCCCCTGATTTTTGCTGGATCAACTTCCACACTATCTTTTGAAATAATAATCCCCAGGTAATCAATCTTTTTGATGAAAAAGGTACTTCTTGGTCTGTACTGATAACTTGTTATTCTTTAAAATTTTAAGCACATCCATTACAATATCTGAGTGTTCTTGTAGTGTTTTGGAGAATATCAGGATATTATCCATGTAGATTACCACCTTTCCTCTACTGATAAGATCTTGGAATAATGTATTCATCATTAGTTGAAAAGCTACTGGTGAGTTGCATAGACCAAAATATATTACCAATGGTTCAAATAGCCCTCTATTTGTTCTAAAGGCTGCTTTCCACTCATCCCCCTCTCTTATTCTCATATTGTTGTATCTCCATCGAATATTGAGTTTAGTGAAGTATATTACTCCCTTAATCTTGTCAATCAACTCTTGGATAAGGGGAAGTGGATATTTATTTTTATTGTCACTTCATTGAGTCAGCAATAGTCTTGTATAGGATATAAGTATCTTTCTTTTTAACAAAGAAGAAGGGTGCTACACATGGTAATTTTGATGATTGTATTCATCCTGTTTTCAAGTGTTTATCTAAGAATTGGTCAAGTTCTTCTTACTCCTTGATACTTAGTGGATATACCTTGCAGTCCTTCAATGTTGCTCCTAGGACTAATTCAATTGCATGGTCCCAGGGTCATTGTGGTAATAATTTATCAAAGGCTTTTTTATCAAAGACTAACTCCTTGAATTGCCAATATTGTTGGGGTATTCTTTTTTCAAATTCTTTTTTCACTGTTTCACTTTTTGTTTCTACTCTTCTCCATGCTTCTTCTTCCAAGTTGACAAACAAGTACTTCTCTCCCTCTTCCAACTCATCATAGTCATCTTCAATCTCTTCTGGCTCTCCTCCTCTAATAACCCTCCTACACCAGGTTCAGCATCTGTCCAGTACTAGTTGTGATGTCTTCCAGTTTATTAATGGATTGTGATGTTGAAGCCATTCATATCCCAAGAATACATCAGTTTTGCCAAGATTGGTTACTGCAAAAGAGATTTGTTCCATATGGTCTCTAATCTCCATATTCATTTCGATATAGTCCATAATATTTCCTGATTTATTCAGGGAGCCATCAGCATTGTGACACAAAATAGGAGTTGGGTATTTTTGAGTCTCCAATTTGTTTTCTATAATGAATCACTAGTTAATACATGAACTGGTACAACTAGAATCGATCAAGGCTGTTCAATAATAGATCTTGGAGGAGTTGATGGTTGTTAATCAAATCTTAGTGCTAAGTTCTCTATTTCCTAACTTCCGGATTATTTCTAGTTCTTCTATCCTCTCTAACTCTTCTAATATCTCCTTATCTATCAACTGGTTTAGCTCCTTGACTATCTTTGCATTGTATTCTTTTAAGTAATAAGACCATACTTTCAGAATTGATAATGCAGTTTCTTTATCCTCTTCTCATATCCTTTTTGCAACCCATTCTGTCATAAATCCTTTTGTCTTTCCAAATTTTCTAGTACCAAAATAGTTCAAGAAATTGTTTATTGAGAAGTTAGTCAAACGTATCTTGGAATCTATAATGGGAGCAAGTAAGCTGGTGCTTACTCCTTGCCCTTCCCAAAACCCTCTACTTAGCTTCTGATCAACTCTCATATTTCATCAATAGTCAAGTCATCAACTGATTTTTCTAAGTCCATCTTTCTTTCAAAAAACTTTCTCTCTTTCCTTGGTTCAGGACATTTTGCTGCAATGTGCCCTTTGATACTGCAATTAAAGCAAATTCCTTGCTTGTGCATACTGTCAATGTCCATAGCATTTGGGTCATATCTATGGGTTAGGGTGGTTGTTGGCATAAAGAGAGGTTGTTCATTCTTTTTCTCTTTCTTGATTACTTATTTTTCTAATTGTTTGTTTCTACTCCCAAATTCTATATTTGCTTCTCGTCTTGCTCTCTCATAATCCAATGCCATTTTATACCAACTTTCTAGTGAGTTTGAATTCTTCAGTTGTCCAAGTTCTACTAATTTTTGAGCTAAACCTAGATGTAGTCTCTTCTTGAAGATTCCAACTAATGCCACCTCATTATAGTCTATTAGCTCCTTCCAAGTACAGAAGTCACTCCAATAGTCTTCAACTATTCTAGACCCTTGGCAAAGTTAATGAATCTTCTCAATAGCATAAGTCTGGGTTTTAGTAGAGATAAAGAATATTTCCATAGCTTGAGTCATGTCGTTCCAGGAGTTGAATGAAAATTTGTGAATCATATTCCTTAATTCAACTTCTTTGTCATCTTCTATCTCTAATTCTCTTCACTCCTTCTGAAAAGGGACAAATTTGGCAATCTTTTTATTAGCCTATCATTAAGCATGATTGTTTTTTCCCTTTTTTATTTTTCTTAAAGTGATCTCAATTTGTTCCCAATTACTAGAGATGTTGCTTTGGAAATACATTGTTATGCACCTATGCCATACATTGACTGTTTCAGGATCTCCTTCATAATCATTAGGTTCTTTTATTCTTTTCTTTTCTTTGTCTTTGTTTAGTTCCTTTTCTGCCAATCTGAAGAAGGATTGGATATTTTGAAAATGTTCATTCTTTTCAGTCTGATCAATATTGTTCCAGGTCTGCAGCATTAATTGTCCAAAGAAAAGCACAAAGACGGTAGTGAGGAATAAGATGATAATGCTGTATGGGATCATAGTAACAGTAGGGGTGTTCCCTTAAAGTACCATAGAGTATTGTTATGAAAAATGATGGGAAACTTCAGTCTTATGTTACGATCCTATATTCCCAGTGTTTGAGAGTGAAGGTTATGTATGCAGAACCAGACTGAAGTTAAGACAACCTATCTACTGTATAGGTTCTTATATTGTTATAATGTGATCCATAAGTCAATACCACTACTGCAGTTTCAAGTTGTGGCTATGTTTTGAGCAGTTGGCAGAACAGCATATGATAGTGGAACTCGTTACATATTGACTCATTATTTTCTAAGTCAAGTTTTTTTTCCTATGTAACTTTCACCATGTTTTGTATCTTCCTATCAGGGCTGACTCCTAGGACCTACCAGGAGTGGGACATACCCCTAGGATAGGAATAAGGGTAAGGTAAAGTAACTTAGTCATAATAACTTACAATCACTCTCCTTATCCAAGTTAACAAGAAGAACTCAATAAGCTCTTGTTTTTTACAATTTAAGCTTAGTAGTCACTTGGATTGATGACTAAGATGGTATTGGAATGATAAACATGTTTATAAGAAATAATAACCATGCCTAGTACAATACTCTATTGCAATGGTTCACCTCAACACTCCCTTTGGACTAATATATTCTCCTTCTTGCTTGGTATCAGGTCCAGGAAAGAAGCCAGTCACCATATAGTATTGAGAGAGTGTGGTTTTATAAATAAATCAGCAAGGTTATTGGCTAACAGAATATACTTGAACATTACTAAAAGATACAAAAACTGGGAAAAAACTTTAGTGCCTAGTAGTCTACTAGAATTATTCATATTGGAACATACCTCAGATATCACTCAAATAGTAAACAACTGAGGGAACATCATATATCAGTCACTAGACAATCAGGTCTGTAATGCATTCACCTTGTGCTCCTATGATGAGGTATGATGACTATATGCACAATATGTTTACTTTATGCTTGTATGACATAGTATAATAAGAAGATGACACAATGCATCAAGGAGGGCATAGAGATAGATATAGTATATATAGTAATAAGTAGGATAATGAGGACTCTAACCTTGTTCTAGTTAAATACATTACTTTCTTAACTTAAACACTAGGTTTAGAGGGAGATTGTAACATAAGAACAAGTTTACTAATACATACTCAACTCTACCAAATATGATTTCACTTGCTGTCATCACTGCATTCTTAACAACTATCATAACTCTTTTCTCCAATTCTCTATCTGATGCTTGGAAGGATCTAAGAAGTAAAACCAAGGACACCCATACAACTAGCATACAGAACTTTGTAGAGAAAGTCAAGAAGAACTTCTTTGACAAACCTACCCAATGAAAAATAAAAGAACCTAACAATTTCAAAGGAAACCCAGACAAAGTGAGAGCTTAGTGTAGAAGAATGACATTATTTTTCCAAAGCAACAACATCCTGAAAGAATGGAAAAGGATTAAGATAGCTTTAGGGAAGATAAAGGGAGGAAAAGAAAATTGGGCCCAACAATAGGTAGATGTACAGATCAGGAAATTTCTACTCTTTCAAAAGGAGTGGAAAGAGACCAACAAAGCAAGAGAACTGACTACTCAAAGACTTTTGGTCAGAGTTTATCACTTGGAAGGAACTATAGATATAACAAAGTAGCTTTGGTAAGCTTATTCAAAAAAGGAATTCATCTGGAGTTAGCACAAAAACTGGTCAAGATTGGTCAATTAAGAAATTTGTATTCATTAGAGGATTAGTATGAAAAGATACTGAACTTTGAGAGGTCAAGAAGAGAAGCAATTGAAGAATTTGGAGGAAGGAAAAGCATAAAGAATTCAGGAGATGTGAGAAAGAAACTAGTTTTGGACATTCTGAGATGAGATCCCAATGCAATGGAAGTAAACAAATGCAAAGAGACAAGGAGGTGTTACAACTGTGGAGAAATGGGTTATCTTGCTACAAGGTGCTCTAAACCAAGAAAAAAGTAAAGATTATAAAGAAAGCTAGAGAGGATTTTTCCTAGGGTAGGAGGTAAGTACCGGCTCACCTATTCTTATAGATTCAAAATTTTGATTACCCAATGAGTCAATGAAAGATTTTTTGAATTACTTTGGTACAAGAAAATACAAGTCAAATAGGAACCACTCAGTAAAATGGATAGCTAAAAAGATTTGATGGAGCAACAAAGAGAAAGCAATAGGAATACTAAAGGTCTGGGCTCACAGTTCAAAGACAAAAGAATATACAAAAGAAAAGCTAGAGGAACTAAACAGAATAACAAATGATAAAGTTCTAACAGCCCTGAAGGAACCCTCAATACTCAGAAAAATGGGAAATAAGCAGCTGAATATTCAAGTTAAATTATCAACAACAGACACTTATAGAATATTCTGCAAATATGCATTGGTTGACTCAGAAAGCTCAAGCTCTTGTATAAGCCAAAAGTTTGTGAAAAAAAATAATATCAACATTTACAAGCTATTGTTCCCAATTACCTGCTATAACATTGACAGCTCAGCAAATAGAGATAGAAGCATCATAGAAGTTATTAAAATAAACACGACTATTAGTGATCATCAAAAATTAATCTAACTATCAGTAATGAATCTTAGGAATCATGATCTGTTCCTAGGATACAATTGGTTATAAAAACATAATCTGTCTATTGACTGGAAAGATTCTTCAATAAGCCTACAGAATTGTCAACAGTAGTATAGGAAAATATATATACCTAAAGAACCAAAAGAAGATACAATAGAAGAAAAAATAGAAGAAAATGCAATAGAAAAGGGAGAGAAGATATTATTTGTTAACTTGGAGAAAGAAGCATGGAGGAGAGAAGAGTTGAATATCAGAAGTAAAAGTAAGAGCATAGAAGAAATGAAAAGAGATATACCTGAGGAATACAAGAACTTCAACGATCAAGTTTTCAATAAGGCTATGCTCAAAAAATTACCAAACCAATTCAAATAGAACCATACCTTTGAATTGATACCCAACATAACATTGAAGAACTGTAAAGTATACCTGTTAAACATCAAAGAGCAGGAAGAACTCAACAAATTCCTCAAAGAACACCTAAAGTCAAGAAGGATCAGACCCTTTAAATCATCCTGTGTAGCTCCTTTCTTTTGCATAAAAAAAAAAGAATGGTTCACTACAACTAGTACAAGACTATTGACAACTTAACAAAGCAACAATAAAGAACAAATACTTTCTACCATTGATCCAAGAACTAATCAATAAAGTGCAAGGAGCCTGATACTTCACTATACTTGATATTTGATGGGAGTATAATAATGTGAGGATAAGAGAGGAAAACAAGTGGAAAGCAGCCTTTCAAACCAACTGAGGCTTGTTTGAACCTCTGGTTATATACTTTGGCATATGTAACTCATTCACAACTTTTCAACTCATGATAAATACACTATTTTGTGAACTAATCATGACAGGAAAGATTGTGATTTACATGGGTGACATCCTAATCTTTACTTAAACAACAGACAAGCACAAAAGTATAGTAAATCAGGTCCTACAAATATTGGCCAATAACAAATTATTGCTTCATCCCAAAAAATGTAAATTCCATCAAACCAAGATCAAATACCTCAGAGTTATTCTATCACAAGATAGCATAGAAGCCAATCCTACCAAAATAAAGGAAGTAGCCTAGTGACTAAAACCTTAAGATAAGAGAAAAGTACAACAATTTTTAGGGTTTTATAACTTCTACTATATATTCATTCCTGGACTTGCATGAGTTGCCAAACCATTGACAAAGTTGACAAGAAAGAAAGAGTAGAGATAGCAAGAAAAGGAAAAAAGTGCCTTCAACAAGCTTAAAAATAAGATAATGAATTCTCCTATGCTGGCAATTCCCTACCCCAAACAAAAAATACAACTAGAAACTGATACCTCAGGATATGCAATAGGAGGAGTATTGTCTTAACAACAAGAAATGACTCTTAGGGGCCTATTGCTTATCTGTCTAAAGCAATAAACAAGACAAAAAGGAACTATGAGATTTATAACCAAAAGTTGTTAATAATCATGGAAGGACTCAAACAATAGTAACAGTATCTCATAGGAAGCAATCACTTTGAAATATGGACTAATCACAAAAATCTAGGGTATTTCAAGAAACCACAAGAACTCAATTACTGTCAAGCCCAATAGATAACAAAACTACAAGAGTATAACTTCCAGCTAATACACAAACCTAGCAACTCTCAGAAAAAAGTAGATGTATTGTAAGAAAGCTAAACTCTAAGCCAGAATAAAGCCAACTGCTCTTTGTTCAGCGATTGACAAAGAGAACTCAATGGAGTCCCCGTTAGATTTTCTATACTACTTATACAACTACTACATGGTCTGTATACTATCTTCCCATGCCTATCATGTGACCAATCATGTGACACCATATGATGTGATGCTGTGACTTCCTGTCATGTGACCATGATACTTTCCTGCACTTTCTTCTGTGTAATAAGTCCAAGATAAAAAAAAATGTAAATAATGACTTAGCCATTTTGCCAAGTCATGACATGTATTATCTCAGAGACTAGACCATACCTAGGGAAGAAATGACAACAAAAATCAGATGTTACTGAAAAAAGAGTGGTTCAGAAGTCTTATAACTCAAGAAGAAGAGTTTTAGAAAGAAATAGAAAAAGCAAAGGAATTTACAGAAGAAGAAGTATGAGAAGTGATAAAACAATAGAAAGAAGGTTAGAAATAAGAAAAAAAGATAATACTATAAAGAAAAAAATTTTACATTCCAGATTCAGCTATGCTCTAAGAAGAAGTCATCACAAGATACCATAACTCTAAACTAGCTGAACATCCAGGATATACCAAAACATACAAATTAATAACAAGAAATTATTGGTGGCCTTAGATATTAGAAGATATCAAATAATACATGGCAGAATATAAAAAGTGTCAAGCAAACAAACCAAACTGACAACCCAAGAAAAACCATCTTTACTTTAATGAGATACCACAAAATCCTTGGAAAGTCATTAGTATTGATTTAATAAAGCCACTACTGGAGTCAGCAATATATGATAGTATACTGATAATAGTAGATTGGTTCTCCAAAATGACTTGCTATATGCTAATCAATATGAATATTACCATCCAAGAGATAGCCAAAGTATCATAGGATTGAGTTTTTAAGGACATGGGAGTTCCCTGGGAGATCATTAGTAATTAAGGACCATAATTTGTATTAAGATTCATAAAGGAACTATGTTCATAACTTGGAATAGAAAAAAAACCATTGGCTACCTATTATCCCCAGACCAATGGCCAAACAAAAAGGGTCAATCAAGAACTCAAACAATGCCTATGACTATACTACAATTACAGACAAAACAATTGGGCAAAATAGTTATCAATTGCTAAGTTCTCTTATAACAATCAGATTTACTCTAGTACAGGACAATCACCCTTCTTAATCAACCTAGGACATTATCCAAACACAGGACAAGATATAAGTAGAACTACAGAAGACTTCCCAGGAATAGGACAATTTCTCAAAACAATTAAGAAGACCAAAGTTGAAGTAAAAACTGCGTTGAAGAAAACAAATAAAAAGATGAAGAAGAAATAGAATGTTAAGAAAAAAAATGAAATCAAACAATTGAGTAGAGACTTAGTGTAGGTAGATATAGTACATTATAGCACTGATCAACCCTCAAAGAAATTATCTGCCAAACATCTAGGGCCATTCCTATAATACAAAAAATCAGCAAGATGGCATACAAACTCAAGATTTTGTTCACTTGGAAATTTATTTATCCCATTATCAACAAATCATATCTTATATCTTATGTTACTCCTATGTTTGAGCAACAGTCACAGAGATCTAACAACAGAATTACTACTCCCATAGACTAGACAAACATATAAGAAGTTGAAGAGATACTAGATTCTAAATAAAGAGGGAATAAGCTGCAATACCTTATTAAGTAGAAAGAATAACTACTTGAAGAAAGAACTTTGGAATACAAGAACAAAGTAGTCAAGGGAGCCCCAAGATCATGTAAAGAGTTTTACCAAAAACACCTAGATATACCCAAAGTCCCTACTATTTGACTACCTACAAAAACTTACACTGATATTGCAAGAACATAATCTTAGGAGAGGAGTAATGTAATACATTTACCTTATGCTCCTATGATAAAATATAACAATTACACACAACACATTTACTTTATACTTATATGACATAGTATAACAAGAGGATAACATAATGCATTGAGAAGAGCATAGATTCTTAACTCAAATACCAGGTTTAGAAAAAGATTATAACAAAATCTCTACTATTTCAAAATCCAGGGAAAGCTTTATTGTCTCACTGGTGCTCTTCTATCTCATGGTGATTATTCTCCTACCTATATGCAAATCTACATCCTTGATACAGCAGAGCAGCTCAATGTTAGGAGACTTAATAACAGGAATCTTGATCCTGTAATAATGGATATTAAATTAAATTAATTATCTAATATGTATACTGCACCAAATGTGGGAGTGATGCCACTGACTAACTGCTGACTAAATTTTACCTAAGTGTTCCCACACACACTCTTTTCACTCAAAAATACAAATAAAATCAGGAAAAATGCAGATAATTTTGAGGAAATTGATGATTGACTTTCTCTTTTTTATTCTTATTTAAACAATTTTTGACAAAATATTTAACCATTACAACTCTCCTCTTTTCATAATTCAATCCAAATGCATATGTAAGAGAAATATAACATGTATAAATAATACCAGCTTATCATTGAGTTCACTCTCTCAAATCATAATTACTATTCCCTACCTTTCCCCACCCTCCTCTTTGCTCTCTTATACCTATCTACTCTCTCTATACCTTGACTAGAAACTGGGCCCTAGGTATAAAGGGGACAGTACTCTACAACTGTGGTATAGAGCTTGGAGTGTGTGACTAAGCTCAGGTCTCCTCTCCTAGAAGGACCCTTTTTTTAAGCGATACTGTGGTAGTATACCTGTGAACTCTTCTATTATAAACCTGATACTAGGGGTCCATTGTGATCTGTATATGCATAGGATTGGCAACTGCTCATTAAGAGAGGGGTCTAGAGTAAGGGTCTCCTTCTTAGGAGCAATAGTATATTTTTTTTTCTTAGAGTAGCTATAAGTGAACAGTAAGACAATTGTGAGAAATGGATACTGTTGAAGAAAGACGCCAAGCTAGGAGAGCCAAGGAACGAGCATAGAGAGATCAACAACCTGCTGCTCCTGTCTTAAATAGAGGGAGAGGAAGAAGAAGAACTAAATTCCACTTAACTTCTGTACATGTTCCACAAAACCTTGATGATGCCATACTTGACTTATGCTGACGTCAACTTGCTCAACAAAATCAACTTCTTGATCATTTGCAAATCACAAGAGTAGAGACAGAAAGACAAAGACAGGTGAAAAAGAGACAGTTACAACAACAGAGAGTAGTGGAACAGTTAGAAGTGGTACAAGCAATAAGAAGAGTTGAATTTGCTCATGTAGTTCAAATCAATCAAATAATAGAGGAATAGAGGAATGAGGATGCAGATGCACTTGATTATGAAGAACAGCAGAATAGGGGAGATAATAGTGATCTAAATGTGGATAGAAATATGCAAGAAAACATTCTAAGAGTTGTAAGTAACATATTTCACTCATTTTCTGTAAATGAATATTGATTAAGTTTAACAGGATGTTGAGGAAGGAAATATT
>Ga0157360_1000649_pt1 | contig 13168 bp, 9 predicted proteins | sample AttlaeALBM1_FD_111483 | JGI IMG/M metagenome (GOLD analysis project Ga0157360, IMG submission 111483) | Fungus gardens microbial communities from leaf cutter ant in Ribeirão Preto, State of São Paulo, Brazil - Atta laevigata ALBM1 | ecosystem: Host-associated > Fungi > Mycelium > Unclassified ... | reverse complement strand
GCACGATACAGCTCTCCAACCGGGCCAGCATGGGGCGCGTCAAGCAGGAGACGCCTGAGGGGGATGCCTCCCTTATCGACACGGTTCTGGCTGGCGATCTTGAACGCGCGCGCCTGCTGCACGAGGCCGAAGCGGCCCATGATCCCTCTCGCCTTGCTGATATCCATGAGCGTCTGCTTGTCATCGACGCTCATACGGCCCCGGCCCGCGCAGCAAGCATCCTGTCAGGGCTTGGTTTCGATCATGCAGCCCAGCAGCGCCCGGTCTCGTCATTCTCCGGTGGCTGGCGCATGCGCGTGGCGCTGGCCACAGCCCTGTTCCTGAACCCCGATCTGCTGTTGCTGGACGAGCCCACGAACCATCTCGATATCGAGGCGACAATCTGGCTCGAAAACTGGCTCAAGACCTTCTCGGGCGCAGCGATCGTCGTGAGCCATGATCGCTCCCTGCTCGATAGCGTAGTCGATTCCATAGCGCATCTGGACAAGGGCAAGCTGAGCCTCACCCCTGGCGGGTATAATGAGTTCATCCGCATACGCACCGAGCAGGCCCTGCAGCAGAACAGGGCGGCCGAACGCCTTGCTGCACAACGCACGCACATGCAGTCTTTCGTCGATCGCTTCCGGGCCAAAGCCACCAAGGCCCGACAGGCTCAGGCCCGCCTCAAGGCATTGGCGCGTCTGCCTCAGATCGACTCTGTGGTGGAGGACAGTCCCACCCGCTTTTCCTTCCCGGAGCCAACGCCTCTTCCCCCGCCCATGCTGTCGCTGGAAAATGTCAGCGTTGGCTATGACGGGCGCGCTGTCTTGTCCAACCTCTCCTGCCGCCTCGATCTTGATGATCGCATCGCGCTTCTGGGCCAGAACGGCAAAGGCAAATCGACCTTCGCCAAATTACTGGCAGGGCGTCTCGACCCCATCTCAGGCCGCGTCAACCATTCTCCAAGGCTCCGCATTGGCTATTTCGCCCAGCATCAGGGCGACGAGCTCGTGCTGGGCGATACACCCATCGACCATATGAGCCGCGCCATGCCTGACGCGACGCCCGTCGCCGTGCGCGCACAGCTCGACCGGTTTGGCCTCGATGCCGGCAAGGCCGAGTCCCGGGTGGGCGACCTGTCCGGCGGCGAAAAAGCGCGCCTCCTTCTTGCCCTCGCCACGCGCAACGCCCCTCACCTCCTGCTGCTGGACGAACCGACCAACCATCTGGATCTTGATGCACGCGACGCACTAATTCGCGCCCTTTGCGATTTCGAAGGTGCTGTGGTGTTGATCAGCCATGATTCTCATCTGGTGGAATCTGTCGCTGATCGTCTCTGGCTTGTCGATGAGGGAACAATCACGCCGTTCGATGACGATATGGACGGCTATCGCAGCTGGCTGATCGAACGGGCACGCAAGGCCGCCAGTGATGGCCGGGGTGAGAGCGAGCCGGACAGCGCCGGCAAGAAGGACCAGCGCCGCGACCGTGCGGAACAGCGAAAGGCTCTGGCGCCCCTGCGCAAGGAAGCGAAAGCCGCCGAGCATTTGCTGGAGCAGCTTGGCAAGGAACGTCAGAAAATCGAGACGCGTCTGGCCGATCCGGCACTTTATGCAAAAAGCGATACCGCTGAAATCACGAAGCTGAACACAAGGCTGGCCGCATTGCGCCTTGAGGAGCAGGCGGCTGAGGAACGCTGGCTGGCCGCAGAAGCCGAAATCGACGAGGCGAACCGAAGCTAGGGCTCTCCGTTACAACGAGACAGTTTTTTGAAAACAAGAGACACGATGTCCGAAATCCATCCTGACGACGCCCACGGCGCGGGGCGCGAACTGACACGGATCTTCCGGATCCTGCGTTTTACTCTCATCGTTACAGTTGCCGTGCTCGCCATCTGGCTCATTGGCGACGTGCTGATGGTCGTTTTTGCCGCCACGTTGTTTGCTGTGATCCTGCACGGGCTGGCGCGTATCCTGCGTGACAAGGCCCGTATGCCTTACCAGCTCGCCGTGGGTCTGGTGGCACTGACAATCCTGCTCGCCATCGCGGCTCTCTTCTTCTTCAGTGGCCCGCAGATTGGTGACCAGTTCGTCAAGCTGAAGCAGGCCCTGATCACGCAGTATGGTCAGATACGCGAGCAGATGGGCTCCAGCACATGGGGTCAGTTTGCCCTTGATCACTTGCCCAAATCGCTTGGTGGGAACGAGGCTGGCAGCGGCCCGTCCCTCGGTGCCGGTCTGGCCAATTCGGTAACGGGCATTTTGAGCAGCGCGTTCGGACTGCTCGGCACGATTGCCGTGATCCTGATTGCCGGACTCTACTTCGCCCTGTCCCCCGCCATCTATGTGGACGGTCTGCTGCGTCTTGTGCCCGAAGGCCATCGCCCGGAGGCCCGCAAACTTCTTTTGACGGCGGGCACGGCATTGTGGTCATGGACAATCGGACAGGCCTTTGACATGCTTGCCGTTGGTCTGGCCTCGGGGATCGGGCTGGGCTTTCTTGGCGTTCCTCTGGCGATGGCCCTGGGCGTTGTTGCCGGCCTCTGCAATTTCATCCCCTATATCGGCGCGATTCTCGGGGCGATACCCGCTGTGCTGATCGCCCTTTCCCAGGGCACACGCACCGGCCTTATGGTGGCGGGGCTCTATTGCGTCATCCAGTTCCTGGAGGGCAACGTGCTCGCCCCCCTGATCCAGCGTCACGCCGTTCATATGCCGCCAGCGCTGGCAATTCTCTCCCAGACCGTGTTTGGCACCATTCTGGGCGTGCCCGGCCTCATTCTTGCCTCTCCCCTTACCGCAGCCCTGCTTGCCATTGGTGACAAGGGCACGGCACCGCTCGCCGATGATATGCGGACGGGCGAGACCATGGGTGATGCGCCGCTTTCGAGCGAGAGCGGAAAACAACAACACGCCTGACCCCTAAGTGACGGGGCGTATTATCACCCCGTCAGTCCAGCCAGTCAGGCGGAGTGATGCCACGGGCGGCGCAGGGCTCTGCCTTCAAATACCAGTCGTCAAACATAGCGTATTTACCTCTTGCTCCTCACACTGTGTCAGCATCGCATGGTGATGCCGGACGAAAGAGAGGGGCTTCGTGATGCGTGATCGATCAATCGGCGAAATGGCTGCCCAAAGCGGGCTATCGATACGCAGCCTGCGCCACCTTGAGGAAAAAGGGTTGATCGCTCCACGCCGAACCGAGGCAGGTCGTCGTGTCTACGGCGCACGGGAAGTGAACCTGATCACCAGGATCCTCCTGCTTCGGCAGGCAGGGTACCGGCTATCGGCAATCTCTGCGGTCATGATTGCCCCTTCTCTGGACGCCCGGAGCCTGATCGAAACACAGATCCTGCATCTTGGCGTGAAGCAAAGAGAAATCGAGACCATGCTGCGCCGTCTGCGGCATATGTCCGAGCTGCTCGAAACACGCGAAACACCTGATGCTGACCGGCTCTGTTCCCTTATCAAGGAGGCACAGACCATCATGACACAACAGGATCTCAGAACCGTCGCAAAGCAGTATTTCACTGAGGAAGAATGGAATCGCTGGCAGGCGCTCGGCGCCAGACTTTTTCCGGGAGACACACGCACCGCCTATGAGCAGGACTGGGCGGCGCTGATCACCCGTGTTGAAGACGCCATCAGACAAGGTGTTGTACCGGGATCGCCCAAAGCCCTGTCGCTTCTTGGTGAATGGATGACGCTTCAACAGCCTATGGTTGATGCGTTGGGCAAAGACCACTGGAACAAGGCGGCAAAGATGTATGCTGATATGGAAAGCTGGCAGACAGACACAGCCAAGGCACCGTTCAGTGCCGAGGTCTATCGCTTCATCACGGAGACCGGCCGGCTCTCACGTACGGGGGAGAAGCAGGTCTCGCAGGGCCAGCCCTGAAGGCGGGCATTGCTGGTCCGGGATGGATGCTTTCATTCCGGGCCATGGGTGTCGTAATCGCAACGCCTGACACTATGCCTGCACACCGTCACAAGTGTCGGACCAGAGTGCCAAGCACGGGCCCGAACACCTTTGCAGGTGAACAGGCCACGAGGCTTCTCCTCAGGGAACGTCGGTTTTCTCGAAGCCCTGCCCCTCGATCAGTCGACGCAGCGGCGCCCAACCCTGATCATCAAAGCTCTGCACCTTGAAGCGTGCCTTGGGGTTCACGCGCGTGATGGCTGTATCATTCCAGTCAGCACCGCTGATACCCGTCCAGAGCGCGAGCTCGAACGGCTCACCATCCGGCAGATGGGCCTTGATTACCACGTCACCGGTTGAAGGGGCTGGCGAGGTGAGCGGGGCCCAGCCATGCGTGTGGCTGTGGAGCCATTCGTTCAGCTGAGCCGTTTCCTCTGCGTCGAGCTTGCGCGTCTGGTTCGTCTGCTCGATCGTCAGTGTCACATCCGACACGGTCTCGAACCGTACCGGACGCAGAGCCGGCCATGCGAAATACCAGATGAGCGCGACCGTCGAGAGAACAACCGCCAGAAATCCGAAAACGAGAAGGGTCTCTTTTCTCACGCGCCGCGCTCCTGCCCGGCATCGGCCGAACCGGCCTCAACACCTGCCTTGGACGCTGCAAAATAGGACGAGACAGCGCCGATCACACGGCTGACCTCTTCGTCAGTCAGTTCAGGATGAAGCGGCAGGGCCAGAATACGAGAGCCCAGCGTTTCTGAAACTGGCAGCGATACCGTTTCGTCATGATGCTCGGCATAAGCTGGCTGCTCATGCAGCGGGCGCGGATAGTACACGACGCTTGGCACCCCGTGGCGGCCAAGATGTGCCTGCAAGGCATCCCGCGTTGCGGCGTCCGGCAGCAGGATGGAGTAAATGGCCCAGGCGCTTGCACTGTCCTTCACCCGTGCCGGAGTCTGCACAATACCGGAAAGCGCCGCGTCATACGCCTGTGCAATGGCTTCGCGGCGGGCCAGTTCCTCTTCAAACCGGTCGAGCTTCGCCAGAAGAATAGCCGCCTGAAGCGTATCGAGACGTCCATTGAGGCCGATACGCAGAACTTCGTAGCGCGTGCGCCCCTCACCGTGGGTGCGCAGCGAACGGTACAGCGCCGCACGCTCGGCATCGTCAGTGAGGATGCCCCCCCCATCGCCATAGGCCCCCAGCGGCTTGGACGGGAAGAAGGACAGGGTTGTCGCCATTGCCTCGCGGCCCAGCTTGTGACCGTTCAGAGAGGCGCCAAAAGCCTGGGCGCAGTCAGCGACAAGCAACAGATCCTCCTGAGCGGCAATATCGCGCAGGTTCGCCCAGGGCGCAGGCTGCCCGAACAGATCAACGCCGATGATTACGCGAGGCTCCAGCTCTTCCTGCGCGCGTATCGACGCTATGCGCGCGCGCAGATTATCGCAGTCGATCTGGAAACTTGCCGGATCCACATCCACGAAAACCGGGGTGGCGCCAAGGAGCAGCACCACTTCTGCGGTGGCGGTATAAGTGAAGGCCGGCAGGAACACGGCGTCACCCGGACCAATCTCCTCGGCCATGAGCACCATGAGGAGCGCATCGGTACCAGACGAGACGCTGACGGCATGCGCCGCACCGCTATAGGCGCAGAGCCGTTTTTCGAGCTCTTCAACCTCCGGCCCCATCACGAATTTGCAGTGCTCGAGGACTGTGTCGATCCGCCGCTTCAGCGCCGCGCCGAGGCGCGCCTGTTGTCTGGGCAGGTCGAGAAAGGAGATGGGGGCTTTGTCGCTCATGGCACCTTTTTTTCCATTGACGGCCGCATGAGGCCGGTCCCGTATCACTGGAGGTTCCGTCAATCGCGGCATAGCCCGAAAGACAGTTTCCATTGGCCGGGCGCATGAAGAAACGCGCCCGAACGTTCACGCCGGGACTATGACACAGGGTTCGTGTTTTCCGAAGCCTCCAAGCTTTCAGCTTTCAGGATCGGTGGGGCGGAATAACGTACCTCGCCCAGTGGGTTATGCGCGAACTCCGGCACGAGTTCCTGTATGATGGCAAGCGACTGCGTGATATCATCGGCATGACTGGCCGCCTCAAGCTGCTGCAGCAATGTTCGGGCAGCTTCCAGATCAATCATCCGCGGCGTTGCCATTTTCAGACCCGGCGCATCGGTCGGAACCGGCGCCTCGCGGCCATGAAACAGCTCCTCATAGAGCTTCTCGCCCGGGCGCAGTCCGGTAAACCGTATGGCGATGTCCTCATCGGGCCTCAGCCCCGCCAGACGCATCATCTGACGCGCCAGATCGAGAATGCGAACCGGCTCGCCCATATCGAGAACAAAGATTCCGCCGCGTTGCAGACGTTGGTCCGTCTCGTCGGCCTCACGCCGAGATGCTGTGCCACGCACACTGGCCTGAAGCACGAGACCTACCGCCTCTGGCACAGTCATGAAGTAGCGTGTCATATCAGGATGCGTGACGGTAAGCGGCCCCCCCTGTTCAAGCTGGCGTCGGAACAAAGGCACGACCGACCCCGTAGATCCAAGGACATTGCCAAAACGCACGGTCACACAACGGAAATGCGAGCCCTTTGCCTCAGCCTCGCCCATGAGCGCCTGACAGTAGATCTCCGCACAGCGTTTGGTTGCCCCCATGATGCTCGACGGATTGACGGCCTTGTCGCTTGAAATGAGGACCATCGCCCGCGCCCCGTGGCGAATAGCGGCATCGGCGACGACCCGCGTCCCGATCACGTTGGTCAGCACGCCCTCGCAAGGGTTGGCTTCAACAATCGGTACATGCTTGAGCGCCGCAGCGTGAAACACGAGCGCCGGACGATAGCGGGCGAACACCTCGTCGATACGCTGGGCATCGCGGATATTGGCCACGACGACCTGACGCTGCACATGGGGGAACAGTTCTGACAGTTCCAGATCGATCTGCCAGAGCGCATATTCGCCGTGATCCAGCAGGAGCAATGTAGCGGGACCAAACTGGGCAACCTGTCGGGCCAGCTCTGAACCAATCGTCCCACCCGCGCCCGTGACCATGACCACCTGCCCCTGAATCAGGCGTGCCATGCCTTCACGATCCAGCGGGACTTCCGGCCGGTTCAGAAGGTCCTCCAGCGCGATGGGACGCATCTGGATTTCCTCGGCCGGCGTAAGCCTTGTGAGCGAAGGGGCGCGTTGTACCGCGATGCCGTAGCTCTGCCCGGCATCGAGCACGACGGAGAGCTGCGACCCACGCCATTCAGGATCGGTCACAATCACGCTATCAGGCAGGGTGTCGCTTTTCTCCATCTCCGCCAGCACGGACGAAAGATCTTCGGTCACACCCAGAATCGGTACGCCATGCAATCGACGCCCCTGCTGACCCGGGGAACGGGTAACCAGACCCAGCACCAGATAATGCGCATCCGAGACGCGCTCGAGGGCACGTAAAAAGAGGTCAGCGCTCAGATCGGAGCCGGCGAGCAGGACACGTCGCTTCTGACCCTGTGCCTGTTGCTTCATCGTGCCATAAAGCCGCGTCATGACACGCCCACCGCCCAGCCCGACAAGCAGAACAAGTGCATAGATCAGAGGAAAGGTTGGCGATGGCAGGGGAAAGCCGGAAACCCAGAGCATGAGGGAAAAAAGCGCGGCACCGCCGATCGAAGCGGCGGCTATGCCCCTCAAGTCGGCCACGCCGGAAAAGCGCCAGTATTGCTGCGGGATACGAAACGGCAGACCGCTGACCAGCAGCGTGATGGCGCCGCCCATGATGAACCAGAGGGGGTGCAGCAAGCCATCATGGGGGGCAGCCAGGAAACGAGCCACCGGGGCGGCGATTCCTGATATCAGACCGTCGGCCAGCACATTAACGGCAATGCGCCCACGTGATCGATGGCGCCGCGTCAAGGATGGGGGGACCGGGCTATGAGATTGTTGCTTCGCGTTCACACGACACTTATAGCCGCAAAAAAACTTTTGTCGCGATGGGCAGTCGTCACGTCAGCCCCTGCCCGCTGAGAAATTTCCGGATCCGATGATGATACCCCTGATCCTCTGTTGTGCTGCCACGGCCTGTATCAGTGCTGCCCTTGTCCTTTACATGATCCGCATCGGGGTCATGGACGTGCCGGGGCATCGCAGCTCGCATACGCGCCCTACCCCCAAAGGTGGCGGCATTGGCATCATCACGGGGTTCCTGCTCGTCTTTCCCCTGTCGCAACTCTGGACACAGGGCGATCTACCGGGCCCAGCGCTTCTTCTGCCTCTTCTCGCCGTGGCCTTGCTCGCTTTCTTTTCCTGGCTTGATGATATCCACTCCTATCGCGCCTCGCTCAAGCTGGGTGTTCAGGGTGTGGCAGCCCTGATGACGCTGGCGGGCGTGGCGCTCACCTCACTCCCGGGTTCCGACTCTGGCGTAATTGGTCAATTAATCCTGGGCAGGAGCGCTCTCCCCTTCATTCCTGCCTATCTCATGTCAGGCTGGGTCATCGTGGCTCTTGCTATCGGCATCGGCTTCCTTTGGCTCGTTTTTACGACCAATGCCCTGAACTTTATTGATGGCCTGAATGGCCTTGCGTCCGGTGTGATGGCCATTACGGCTTTGACGCTTTCGCTCCTGTTCAGCCACGCGGGGCGACCCGGCTTTACCCATGCAGCACTTCTTCTGGCTGTTGCGCTCCTGATATTCCTGCCCTTCAATTTTCCCAGGGCGCGTATCTTCATGGGTGATGTGGGCAGTCAGGGTGCAGGACTGACTTTGGCATGGCTTGGTATCGAGGCTGCCTGCACAACGCCCTACCCCCTGATCGTACCCTTCATGCTGGGTGGGGTGCTCTATGACGTTGCCTTCACGCTGATCCGTCGTGCGATTGCAGGTGATCCGCTGGCACAGGCCCATCGAAGCCACCTTTATCAACTCGCTGCGCGGAGCGGCGTCTCACCAACGCTTGTGACCCTTCTGCACTGGGCCTTCGCCCTATGGGGCGCAATTGCCGCCCTAACCCCCTTACCCCTTGCTGCTCAGTTAAGCCTCGTCCTGGCACCGCAACTGCTCTGGACAGGCTTTACCCTGCACCGGGCACGGGCACGTGATCTGGGCAAATGGTGACGCCGCAACGCTGACGTTCAAGGACGTCGATAGCAGAGCCCAGATACTGGGTCCGGGCCAGCGATGTGAAGCCATATCGCCTCGCCAGCTTCATTGAGGCCAGATTCTCCGGATCGATAATGCAGCGTGCGACCCTATGATCGGTCCGGGTGTCGAGCCATTTCAAAGCTGCGGCCACACCCTCACCCCCATACCCTTTGCCGTGACACCAGGAGGCGAGCACCCAACCAGCCTCGGGATAGCCATCGAGGGACGGCTCGATACCCCGCCTTGCCTCGCCAAACCCGATCGTACCCACAAAACGCCCGGTAAGGCGCTCCTTCACGCACCAGTAGCCGTAGCCAAGTATTCCCCAGTATCCACGATACCGTATCAACCGGTCCCAGGACTCATTGCGCGATGCAGGCTGACCGCCAGTATAGCGTGTCACAACCGGATCGGCGCGCATGTCTGCAAGCGCCTCGAAATCCTGCCGGTCGGGAAGCCGGAAACACAAATTCGCCGTGTCGAACTCGTGCGTCATGACCTCGACCCTTGCTGACTGCGTGGAATGCCGCTGCCATAGGACATAGCGGCTGCAGAAATTTAGCAGAACATCCGATCGCTCGCACCTGAACAAAAAAAACCGCCACCCTTGCGGGAGGCGGCTTTCGAAATCCTCTGCTGGCGCGAGCCCGTCAGACGATCGGGCTCGTTCAGCCTGCGATGCGACGCACCGTCATGCGCTCTACGGTGCCACGACCAGTCTTGGCAGCCGGCTTGACCGTGCCCGAAGCCTCGCTCATGAGCGAACGCATTTCGCGCAGGAACGCGGAGCCCTTGAGGGTGCGCTGCACGAGAACCGAGCGGCGATCGAGCGGATCGACCTTGCGACGCGCCAGATCGAGCTCACCCAGACGATCAAGAGCGCGGGTGATGGCAGGCTTGGAGACATTGAGTTCCTGAGCCAGGCCACGAACTGTGTGGGCGCCATCCTGCAGATAGCAGGTCAGAAAAACACCAAGCTGACGTGCGGAGAGATCAGGGCCGTCCTTGCGCACGAGCGAAACGATCGTGTCACGAAGAAGGTTGAGCATCTGGTCATTCTGTGCCTGGGCCATCGAAAAAACTCCTCAATGCATCGCGCATCCGGCGCGGCTAATGGTCTTACCCGTCGCCCAAGTAAGCCACCCTGAAAACACCTTGCGGTTATTTCAGGGATGCCACGCCTTGGGTGCGTGTCCTGAAGGCGCTTGCTTTAGGAACGGAGCGGGTTACATCCCGATTAGCGTTGCATTCCTACAACATGCGTCGAACGATACGCATCCATATAGGTTCGTTTTTGTAATCGGTTTAGTATCTTTTTGTTGAAAGTCAGTGACTAAGCTGGTCCTGACCCTACTCTTTCATTAATCATTCGTAATGTTGCCTTGACCAGAGCGCGTAATGCGAGCGTCTCTCCCCCCTCGGGACGCCCTTTTCTAGGGCCATCATTCCAAGCGTAGGTGTCGATATGTGCCCATTTTACAGTGGGTTCGACGAAATGCTGAAGGAATAGGGCGGCTGTGATCGCCCCCGCCATTGGCTTGTCCGTCACATTGCCAAGATGGGCATTTTTGCGGCGGAGCCATGCGTCATAGCCATGCCAGAGTGGCAATTGCCACATGGCATCACCGGTCTCATGACCTGACTCAAGCAGAATCTGCGACCATTCCGGGTCGTTACAGAACAACGCAGGCAGGTCAGGGCCCAGCGCGACACGGGCTGCACCCGTCAGAGTCGCGGCGTCCAACAGCCAGTCGGGTCGGGACTCGCAAGACTCGGTCAACAGGTCGCTAAGCACCAGACGCCCCTCAGCATCGGTATTACCCACTTCAACCGTCAGGCCTGCACGCGTCGTCAGAATATCACCCGGCCTCATGGCATGGCCGGAGATGCTGTTTTCGACGCAGCCAAGACGCAATTCCAGACGCAATGGCAGGTCCTGCGCCATGATCACATGCGCCAGAGACAGCATCAGGGCAGCGCCACCCATATCCTTTTTCATGCGCAGCATGCCGCTGGCGGGCTTGATGTCATATCCGCCAGTGTCAAAGCAGACGCCCTTGCCAACCAGAGAGAGCAGCGGCGCATCGGCTCCGGCAGCGCTGCCCTGCCATGTCATCCTGAACACCTGTGCCGGCCGATCCGACCCCGCGCCTACAGCTGCGAGGCAGGGATAGGCCCGTTCCAAGGCCTCTCCGCTCACGATCTCACTCGTGGCGTCGTGAAGTCGGGCCACCGCCTCGGCCCTTTGCGCGAGCTCCACTGGGCCCAGAAGATTGGCAGGCATATTCACCAGATCGCGGCCGAGCCATGTCGCCTGAGCAATCGCAACGGCGCGACCTGTAGCGCACTCCGGAGGCAGAACCAGGCGCACCGTATTCTCGCTCGCCGGGCCTATCGCGTAATGATAGGCACCCATGCAAAAACCCAGTACCACATCCTGCATGATCTCCGGGTGCGACCCGGCATAATCGCGTGCGACGGAAGGAACCCAGTCACCGGGCGGCAAGTCTGTTGCAAGTGCCCCGAACCGCGACGCATCGCATAATTCCGGATCATCCAGATAGACTGCGTGACTGACGCCTTCCGCTCCGGGAACGAGGTAAAGACGTCCCGCCACCGGCTGCCCAGTCATTTCGCGCAGGGCAGCTCCGTAACCACCCAGCAATTCCTCGATATCCTGCCCCACCGTCACAATATGAAGGGGTCTTGCCGCGTCGGCCGTCGTCGTCAGGCAAAGCTTTTCGGGATTGCGCATGGTTATCTGCCTTTCTGCTAATCTTCCGGTAGAGGATCGGGTCCGCACAAGCTGTGCCAGTGGTGGTGGCGTCTTGCAATTCGGTCGCTCATGCACAAGCATCGTATCATGAAGTCCCAGCCCCATCTCATGCCCCGCCGAATTCGTGCCGTGCTGGGACCGACCAATACCGGCAAGACCCATTATGCGCTCGAGCGCATGCTGGCGCATGAATCTGGCATTATCGGCTTCCCCCTGCGTCTGCTGGCGCGCGAAAATTACGAGCGCATGGTGCGCCTCAAGGGCGCGCGCCATGTGGCGCTCATCACAGGTGAGGAAAAGATCGTTCCCCCCGATGCAAAGTGGTTTTCCTGCACGACTGAGGCCATGCCCCTCACGCGCAAGGTCGAGTTCGTGGCCGTGGACGAGATCCAGCTCAGTAGTGACCCCGATCGTGGACATGTCTTCACTGACCGGTTGCTGAATGCGCGTGGCAATGTGGAGACCCTGTTTCTAGGTGCCGAGACCATGCGCCCCCTTCTGCAACGCCTTGTGCCCGGCATTGAGATCGACACGCGCCCTCGCCTATCGAGTCTGGTCCATACGGGTCATACCAAGCTCTCCCGGCTCCCTGCCCGCTCGGCCATCGTCGCGTTCTCGGCTGCCGAGGTCTACGCCATTGCGGAGATCATACGGCGTCGGCGGGGCGGTTGCGCGATCATCATGGGACAGCTCTCGCCGCGTACCCGCAATGCACAGGTCGAGCTCTATCAGAACAAGGATGTCGATTATCTCGTTGCGACCGATGCCATAGGCATGGGGCTGAACATGGACGTGAACCATGTTGCGCTGGCATCGCTCACCAAGTTCGACGGCGCCTCGCTTCGGCCACTGACAGCCCAGGAATGTGCCCAGATTGCCGGTCGCGCCGGGCGCGGCATGAAGGATGGCACATTCGGCACGACCGCCGAGGCGCGTCCAATGTCGGAGTCGCTTGTCGACGCCATTGAGGCGCACCGCTTTGACCCGGTCGAGCGTGTGAGCTGGCGCAATGCGGCTCTCGATTTCACTTCCCCCGACGCCCTTTATGCGAGCCTCAACGCGTCACCACCCAAACGCGGTCTGGTGGCGGGCCGTCCTGCTTCCGATGTGCTGACGCTCGAGAGCCTTTCAGGTGAGCGCGAAATCCGCGAGGCCGCGCGAGGCAGGAAGGCCACAGCCTTGCTATGGGAAGTGTGCCAGATCCCCGATTTTCGTAAACTGGGTGACGATTCCCATGTGCGGTTATGCCATCGTCTCTTCATGCATCTCCTGCAGGATGGGGGCATCCCCGGTGCGTGGTTCGACTCCCATATTGCCGGATTTTCGCGCCTCGATGGCGATATCGACACCCTGATGCATC
>Ga0157360_1000648_pt1 | contig 13204 bp, 6 predicted proteins | sample AttlaeALBM1_FD_111483 | JGI IMG/M metagenome (GOLD analysis project Ga0157360, IMG submission 111483) | Fungus gardens microbial communities from leaf cutter ant in Ribeirão Preto, State of São Paulo, Brazil - Atta laevigata ALBM1 | ecosystem: Host-associated > Fungi > Mycelium > Unclassified ... | reverse complement strand
TTGTGAATGTCGTATACAAAAAGAGGACGAAGACACGTTACATCATAAGCATCCTGAATCTCAACAAACTTGTCGCGTGCATTTTTATCAGAATTAGTGTCAGGATGGTATTTGCGAGCTAACTGCTAACAATTAACAAGTGCTTAGATCCGAATGAGGGCTAGACCTACGGCAAAGTATGCTTTCTTGATGTCGGCAGCAGAGGCATCTGACTTCACCCCCAGTACATCATAGGGACTCTTCGAACTTGCCCGAAGAGGCGCAGATACATGTATTGAGCGCTGTGACACCATTCGATTTGATATGGAAATCAAAACCAACCCGCCACGGACCTTTCTACCAAATTGTGTTCCATATACCGAGTCTAATTGCGTTCGACGGCAAGGATGCTCCGATGCACGTATAGAGCGATGAAAAGATAGAAGCCGGACTTGCGTAGTAGAGCTCTGGTATGCACATGAAGAAAAGGCAAGGAAGGAGGAGAATTTTGAGCCTGATAGACGCATTGGTTAGCAGGGACCGGAAATAGCCCCCAACCAAATTTTGGAAGTTTGTCCATATTTTGCGCTTGACACGTGTTCTCTGGAGAGAGAGTATAAACAACCAAACAGGTGCTAAGACACAGTGGGTGAGTTACATAGTGGTACATTACTGATACACTGCTGATCACACCTGAGCTACAGGAGGGCTACAGGAGCGGTCAGTGGGAGTCGTTCCAAATCAGGTGTCAAGCTGAGACTCTCTAAGGACAGATTTGGGCTGTTGGAATTTGGATGTCATGTGAGCCTGCACAATGCATGTGATTCCTTATTGTTCTATGTCTTATTGTTTTGTGTATAATAAATAGCCAAGATAATAATGAAGTACATTGTTTGCAATGAGTTTTCCCCTATTTTATGTTGCTCTGTCACAAACTTCATTTGGCCATATCTCCATCAATTCTTCAATGATTCTCACAGTCTTGATGGCTATGAAAAGTTCTCAAAAAGACCTTTTAATTGATGCCAGTCATGTCTTGAGGCAATCAATATTGGCCGAGATATCAGGCAGATCAATAGGTAACCACCATGGTACCATTTATTAAATTGCCAATATCTCAGAAACTACCACAATTGATGCTTTGATTCTGGCTCAGCAGAAGCCCTCTTTATAACACTCAAAATGAGCCTAGAATGACCTTGAGGTGATTAATATTAGTAGAGATATGAAGACCTTAATAGACTTAATTAATTACCCATAGATAATCACTTGTCCTTTTCTTAGAACAAAGGACAGCCTCCATATGGTTAAGTTATCTGTCACAGAAAAGTGACTACCAAATAGTGTTATGGAGGTATAACAAAATACCTGTTCAAATGAACTACATAAATAGCTAGACTCTTGTTAGCAAGTAGCCTTGCTAATGTCATCCTTTTGGTGTAGTGGTAAACTATATAGTATGTGACTACTGGTCCATAGCACAAACTGTGACATTATCGCATTTTTAAATACAAAGATACTATCATATGTAAAACAATTGTCAAGTTCTCAAGGAGAAATTTGGGTGATAGCAATGTAAATCCAGGAAGGTACAGCCAACAAAAGAAACTAGGAGAGGCTTTTATTGGTGACTAGCAAAAGGCAAGGAGTTTTGGGTGACAGGGTATAAGAGAGACTTAGTTGATAACAAAGCTAAGAAAACTATACAGAAATGATTCCTAATATACTACTTCAATTATAGCTTAATAGGGTCCTTACCAAACTATATAGTTATGGTAGTACAGGGGAGTCATGCTGATGTAAGCAGGAAAGCAACTAGCTTATGAGAGGTCTGGGGTAGTAACAACATCACTGGGATCACAGAACATGATAACAATAGGTAGTAGCATGTGATAATCTGTTCTAGTATACAGACTATTACTTTTATGTATATAAGGACTCATAGTCTAAGAATTAGATCTTAGACTTAACAATATCTTTTATCACTATCTAAACTTTGCTTTTAAGCCCCTATTGAGCTGTAGTATCTATAATTACAAATAAGTAAGTAATTGATGGCTGCTAGGGTATGATCAAATGTATCTGTTTCTATAATCACTGGGAGATTAGAGTTCTAGTACATCAAGATAAATACCATTAAAAATGTTGTTTTGAGAGAATCAAATGTAATTCTACAACAATCTGTTTAGGCCTATAGTTTATTCTTTTTGGTCAGATATGTTAAAAATAAAGTTAGTTTTGAATAATCTCTAATGAACTGTTTATAAAAGTTTACAAATCCTAAAAAGGCTTGTATATCTTTGACTCATTATGATATAGGCTATTTTATAATAGTCTGTACTTTTTTGGAATCTATCTGGAGCTTTTCTGGGCTAAGTATAAACTCTAGGAACTCAATTTTACATTAATAGAAAAAGCATTTCATAGGTAATACATATAGTTTATATCTTCAAAGTCTCTTCAATACTTTTTTAATGTAATCTTTATGTTCTTCTAGGCTATCTGAGTAGATTAGGATATTGTCAAGATAAATCACCATACAAATATCAAGCATATCTAAGAAGATTTTGTTCATGAACCTTTGAAAGATAAAAAGCATGTTTGAGAGGCCAAATAGCATGACAAGCTATTTGTATAAGCTATAATGGGTTCTAAATAATGTTTTTTATTTGTTGTCTTAGGCAATGTACACCAGATGATAAGTGCTCCTCAAGTTTATCTTTAAGTAAATTTAGGTCTTCTTTGGGGTATCCAACAGATCTGAGACTAAGGGGATTAGGTATTTGTTCTTCTGAGTAATGTGGTTTAGACCTCAGTAATCTATACATAAATTGTCATGACTTGGCAAAATAGCTAAGTTATTATTTATATTTCTTTTCTTTTTCTTTTTCTTTTTCTTTACTACATAGAAAAGAGTGTAAGAAAGTATCATATTACAAGTGTCACTTGGTTATGGTCACATGATGAGAAAGTCATATGAGGGTGTGGGAAAGTAGTACATAGACTATATAGTAGTTATACAAAAAATAACAGGAATTCTATTAAGTTTTGTCTTACAAGAATTAGGTTTAGGGGCAGTCTTGGGCTAGGTCTTGGGAGTTAGAGCTGTGTTGTGGATCTTTAGGATAGGGAATTGTAAAATGCTAGTTTTTTAATCAATGCTTGAATTGTGCTTAACTAACCAATTGTGTCCAAGTACAACTAGGTAAATATCTTTTAACTTAAACACAAAAAACTCAGGTATACATGAGTAGTCACAAGCAAAATCAATTGGGAGCAATACTGCATGAGTCACACAAGTATTTATAGTACCATTTATTAAGGCAACAAAAAGAAGGGCAATTGTTTAACAAGTAAGTCTATTTGACATAACAAAATTGGAATTTACAAAACAACCTGAAAAACCTGAGTCTACTAAACCCTTAAAAACTCCTTGGATATGCAACAACTGAATAGGAAGGGACAATGATTAAGAGCAAAGAAGTACTATAGTACCTAGGAGTAGAACTGGGTTTCCAATGGGTTTTATACAGTTAACTCTTAGGGAAATAAAAGGACTACTAACTCTTTTTTTGGGATTTTGGGATTTCAGAGGAAAGTTCTAAGAGAATGGCTTAAGCTTTAGCAATAGCAGCTGGGCATTATGCTCAGTGGGGACAAGAGCATGCCAAGTATTTCATTTGTTTCCAGTATATACAAAGTTCTAAGGATAGTCACTGTTGACATTTAGTAGGAGTTAAATAACCATTTGGTCCTAAGACCCTACTTAATAGAGAGCTAGAGAATCATTGTGAGGAGCAAAAATCAGAGGTCTAGATCTATCTTGAAAATTCCTATCTAGGAATGCTACAGCTTTAGTGATCAGCATAAGCTTGGGGAGTTCTTTCCTTGATGGTCTTGTAAGGGCATTAAATAAGATGTAGGTATCCTAAAATTTGTGCTTGTCTTCTAGCTAATATTTCCAATAGTCATTGTCTATTCTCAGTATTGCCCTCTTTAGTTTTTCAAAAGATGACAGGTCTTTGTGACTAAAATATAACTTATTCCACAGATACAAGCTAGCAGGGTATTCTTTACTACTTTTTAGAGGAAATAATTACCCCAGTTAATACAGTTTTGATATCTTGTAAAGTAGATAAAGTAATTTATAGCTTTTATCCTTATTAGAGAAAGAGATTGCCATAATAGCATTCTCATCATTATTCTCTAGTATATAGGATCTAAATATGTTTAACAGTTTTTGGACAAAGGAAGACTAATCCTTGAGGAAGTTAAGATTTTGGTAGAAATCTAGCTTATTAATAAAGGACTCAAAATAGTCTAGTATTACTCCTGATAAATAAAAAATAGCAAAAAAATCTTCTTTATGTTCTCAATAAACTCTCTTTTGCAGACACAAAAGTATATTTGACACTAGAAGATGAAGGCTTGAAGTTCATCTAGGAAGTCTTTTGAGAATGGATCTGGCTTCTTGATTCCATGATACCTTTTTTTAGAAGGTAAGTTGACCTATTTTGTTAGTACCAATAATAAGGGTTATAGATTGAGGTTTAAAGAAGGTTATGAAGGTTTTTTTAGTAGAAGGCTAGGGTGTTCTTTTTCAAGGTTAGTGGAGATTGTGATTTCTTCATAAACTGAACTCTTGACTGTTTTTCCTCTAGGTTCCTGAGAGAAGAGTCATTGAACATAGACTTATAAGACTGTGAAGGGATATTCTATAGGAGTTGAGATTGATTCTCTAGGAAAGATCAACTAGAGACTATTATAGCAAATGTGACATTCTATTTAGAGATCTGAAGTAGATAGGTTAAACATAGATATGAAAAAAGCACAAGAAGTCTTAGCTTTGTTATATTGTCAAGCCTTGGTCCTTGGGATTATTGGGCTCAACCTTAACCAATCAGGTTGTATCTTCCTCTGTGCTTGCTCATAAGAATAAGGAGTTTATTAATAAGAAAGAAAAAAAGAACAATGAAAAGACTTTATTGATAACAAAACTAAGAGATGATAGTACTCTAACTAGGTAGTCTCAGTTACCAGGTATTATGGGATGTAATAGACTTAGCTATTTTGCTAAGTTATGACAATTAGTGGTAGAAGTTTGGTAGAATAGAGGTTCTCCTAGAAGCCATTATGGTCTCAAGAGGAGAGATAATAGTGATTGTATGCCCCCAATTGTCTTTTGCTCATTTGTATTTAAAGTAGTTAGCTTATAATTCATGATTTAAAAAAAATTCATAATTTGAATTTGCTTTAAAACTATCTTATAAGCCAGTTTCCTTCTTTTTCTTTAACCACTACTATCTTCTCTTTTCTAGCCATAATGGCTGTTGAAAGGACTACTATACTGGTAAATCTCTTATACTAATATTGTTATCATTTACCTTCTAATGTTTATTTTTGCCTGTTCTTTGAGATAGTACCTTTTTCTATCTTATACTAGATGTATAAGTATTGTGCCACATGTTTAGCACCTTTGATCTAATAGAGACTTGTCAAGTTATGAGCCTCTTGGTTCATAAAAAGGAACTTCAAGTAGTTACTTTTGCAAATAGGACAGGTTGGGAGAAGAATATTAAGCTCTGAGTATTCTATAAAGCCTTTGATCTTTAGCTCTTTTTTTTTATAGATTGTTCTAAAGTCACATATTAAGACAACCAATGGTTAATAGTCACTTGAGGGTATTTGGCTCTTTGTAACCTATAAGAAAAAGTTCTAGTACTTGTTTATTATTACAAACTTTATTTAGATCTATCTTTATCAATTTTTTAATAATTCTCATAGTTTCAATAGCTACAAAAAGCCCTTGAAAAGATCTTTTGATTAATGCTAGTCACATCTCAAGGCAATTAATATTAGCTAAGATATTAGGTAAATTAACAGGTAATCACCACTACTACAATTAATACTTTGTGTCACAAACTTCATTTGGCCATATCTCTATCAATTCTTCAAAAATTCTCACGGTCTTAAAGGCTATGAAAAGCCCTTGAAAAGACCTTTTGATTGATGCTAGTCACGTCCTGAGGCAATTAATATTGGCTGAGATATTAAGTTGATTAACTGGTAATCACTATGTTACTGTTTATTCAATTGCTGATATCTCAGAAACTGTCATGATTGATGCTTCAGTTCTAGGCTCAGCAGAAGCCTTCTTCATAATGCTCAGAATAAGCCTAGAATGACCTTAAGGCAATTAATATTAGTGGAGATATGAAGGCCTCAATATTTATATATAGACTTTATTAATTACCCATAGATAATCATCTGTTCTTTTCTTAGAACAAAGGACAGCCTCTATAAGGTTAAGTTATCACTGCACAAAGGCACTATCATATGTAAAACAATAGGTAATAGTATGTATAGACCATCACAATTTTGTATATAAGAACTCATAGTCTGAGGATTAGAGATAAAAAGTATTGTATCAGTCATAACAACCTGAAAGGTTACCTGATTGCTACATCATTTCTCTCTCTATTTACTCTTATGCCTATTTAGATATCTCTTACCTATAGAGGTACTTATTTTCTATATTTTAAAATCCCTTTACTATATAAGACCATCTCATTTGTTTACCTTGCAGTGATATCTGAGTTTACATTGACTTACTATAGGTTATGGGCCTAGCACTCTAAGATTTTTTAACCAATAAATATCTAGACCATATATGATAGAACAAACTGGATAACCTGGAGAGAAAATGCCATTATCACTGTGCGAATAAAAAGAGCCTATGATTATCTGATTGGCATGATCAAACAACTTGTTCCCATCACTATAACTTTTACCACATTTACTGCAACTATATTAGCCCTGAATGAAATTGAAACTAAATAGCAATCACTTATCCTATTGGAAGAAGAATAGGACTCTCATGATAATTGGGTTAGAGGACTTCTGTTATACAATATAAAGAACCCCATAGGCCTTGGAATAAAGACTAGGGGAACTGCAACAGATACATGGACATCTTATGTCAAAAGATATGAGGTATATTACAAATGGTCATTGTAATAGGTGCTTTGATACTTTAAAGAGTTCAAAAATACAAAGTTAGACAAGTGACAAAAGATGTTGTTAAGTCTAAGGTCTAATCCTTAGACTATGAGTCCTTATATATATAATTGTGATAGTCTGTATACTAGGACAGATCATCATATGCTACTACCTATTGTTCTACATATGGTAGTGCCTTTGTGTTAGAAATAGTGATAACCTAACCATATAGAGGCTGTCCTTTGTTCTAAGAAAAGGACAGATGACTATTTATGAGTAATTAATGAAATCTATGTGCAAATATTGAGGCCTTCATATCTCCACTAATATTAATTTTCTTGAGGTTGTTCTAGGCTCATTCTGAGCATTATGAAGAAAGCTTCTGCTGAGCTTAGAACAGAAGCATTGATCACAGCGGTTTCCAAGATATTAGCGATTTAATAAACGGTAACATGGTAGTTACCAGTTGATCTGCTTAATATCTTAGCCATTATTGATCTCCTTGAGACGTGACTGGTATAGATCAAAAGGTCTTTTTTAAGGGCTTTAAGCTGGCTTTAAGACTGTGGGAACCGTCAAAGAACTGGTGAAGATATGACCAAATAAAGTTTATAATATCTAGTATCTTTAAGTTACATCCTAGAGGTCATTTATCTAAATATAATTGGTCTGATGCCATCAATGCTTATTAACAAGCACAAAGTCTATTAGTCTAAGTTCTTTATCTGAGTAGTATTAGTTCTAAAGTACAAGTTTACCATCTTTCTAAGTTGGTCTATCCAAAAGTGGATCTAGAGCATAGTCCTCTAGTAACTCTCTTAGTAACCTGATGCCAGTTCATCTTAATTATCTTTCAAGGTCTCAACATAAGCTCTAGGTTGATTATCACCTACTTAATATACTTATTATATAGTGTTATATTCTGAGGATATAAAAAGAGTTCTAGAGTGAATTTCAATTAAGAATCCATTGTTATAAGGCTTATCAAATGTTATCTTCTGTGGAAATTTCACTTGTAGCATAACATTACCAAGTTATGTTCCTAAGCTCAAAGTCTGCAGAGGCTACTTTGAAAGTATACAGAAATTACTATATAGAGGCTGAATGCCACACAGAAAGAAAACTACAAAACATATGTCTAAACATGGGAAAAGAATAGTTGAACAGTGTATGGGAAATGTATGTAAAAGCACATGGAATCAAACTTGATTTTACAATACTATATATATACCAACAAAATGGTGTGGCAGAAAGAAGTATATGTCTTTTTCTCAATGGAGCACGATCAGTTTTGGCAAAATCAGGCCTACCAATCAAATATTGGACAGATGCAATAAACACAATAACTTATGTTCAAAATTTCATTTTGTCAATGAGGTACCCAGGATCAATACTAGCTGAGCTTTAGTATGGCTACAGGCAAGATATTTCTCATCTCCAATCTTTTGGTATAACGGCTTATACATATATTCCCCTAGACTTAGGATTATCTAAACTGAGTCCAAGATCGACATAAGTCACCCTAATTGGCTATTTTGGACATGGAAGTTACAAATTGCTTAATAGAACAACTGGAGCCATTTTTAGATCTAGAGATATAATATTTAAAGAAGGAATGGCTCACTTGGCCAAACAACTAACACCTATAGTATTTTCAAAAGAAGACAACCCCTTTCTATTAAAGCCAGATTAAATGTCAAAAAACATAACCAAATCTTTGTCCAAACATATAAAAAGTTAACCTCTCCAACTGGGAATAGCCCTGAGACCAACAATAATACAAGATTTACATTGTGATATTTGAAGGACAAAACGAGATCCAAAACCATCTAATTAGTTGAAAGAATTTCTTGAATACCTAAGTTGACTAGTTTCTAATACTGCTAATACTAATTTGGATACATGGACTCCAAAGACATACAAAGATGCCATGAAAAGGCCTGATTTGTGGTAGAAGCCAATAGAACATAAGTTAGAAATATTAAAGAAAAAAAGAGTGTTTAAAGTAGTACTGAGATCCCAAGAGAAGAATGTAATTAGATCAAAGTAGGTATATGCAGTGAAATAGAAGGAAAATGGGATAGTAGAAAAGAAAAAAGCAAGAACAATGGTAAAGGGCTTTACACAGGTGATTGGTGAAGACTATAACGAGACTTATGCTTCAATAGCACGTCTAGAGTCTGTTCGCTTGGTGTGTGTAATAGCAACCTCCCGAGGCTTAAGATTATGACAAGTTGATTTTGTTTCAGCCTTTCTCAATAGTGATAATGCCTACGAGATATACATGGAGCAATCAAAAGGATTTGAGGAAGAGAGAGCTAACTTCATATGGAAACTGTGCAAAATGCTTTATGGGACCATACAAGATGCTTACGACTAGGCAGAAAATCTCAATAAAACATTTGAAGAACATAGTTACTATAGGTCATCTACTGATCTCCAAATCCATTCAAAAGTTATAGATAATGAACTCACCATAACGTTGACTTGGACAAATGATATCTTAGGTACCTTATCTACTTTAGAAGGAGAGTTATTAGTGAAAGCATAACTTAGTAGTAGCTATGAGATCAAGAACCTCAGGGAAGTAAAGTTAATATTAGGGATACAGATTACTAGAAATACCTCAGGAGATATTACATTGTTCCAACAAGCATACTGCAAATAAATGATCAAGTGTTTCAATATAGAAGAATGCACATCTGCATCTACTCTACTTTTTCCTGGGCTTATTCTTGAGAATAACAATTGCCTAACAAATGTCCAAGATATAGATGAAATAAAAAATGTACCATATCGTGAGACACTTGGCTTGCTCATGTGGCTCTAAGTAGCCACTAGACCAGACTTATTATTTATAGTCAACATCTTATTCAGGTTTGCTCATAACCCTGGGAAGTCTCATTGGAATGCACTCAAGTATATGCTAGCTTACATTAAAGCTACAACTCACTATGAGGTCACATTTAAAGCAGGAGATAATCTAAACTCTATTGGCTATGTTGATTCTGATTTTGTGGGCTATAGGGAGTCAAGGCAATCAATAGAAGGTAATATCTTCATTGTCATAGGAGGACTAGTTTCTTGGGAGAATAAATACCAGGAAACAGTGGTATTGTCAACAGTCAAGGCAGAATATATGGCTTTTACTAGAACTACGTCCTAAGCCATATGACTAAGTAAATTCTTTGATGAAATAAGCCTTCAAATCAACAGACTAGTACTCATTTATAATGACAATGTAGGATTTTTTGTTAATAAGCATACTAAATTAGAACAAGTAAAATTCAAGTATATATCATCTATTGAAAATATTGCTGACCTCTTTACAAAATCCTTATCATGAGATACAGTATAAAAACTCATAACTCGACTTAACCTGATCCATAACATACTATTCCAAGGGAAATATCAATAGGAAGTACCACATCAGTCATGACAACCTAAAAGGTTGTCTAATTACTATATCATTTCTTTTTTCATTTACTCTTATACCTATTTAGATACCTTTTACCTATGAAGATACTTATTTTTTATATTTTAAAGTCCCTTTACTATGTAAGATTATCTCATTTGTCTATCTTATAGTAACATCTAAGGTAGATACAACTAAATCTTAGTCTTGTCAACTTATACTTATTTGTATATAGTTTATATTGACTTACTATAGGTAAATGAATAGAATTTGTTCATCTTGTAGTGATGTCTGAGTTTATATTGACTTACTATACTCAGACTTAATAACATCTTTGTTACTTGTCTAACTTCACTTTTTTGAGCCTTTTGAATACTCAATTTACTAATTACAAATCAATAAGTAGCCTTTTGTGATACTTTGCTTTTATTTGAGTACTTTGTTAGGTTGACAAAGAAAAAAGATTATCTTGTGCTTAAGTGGCTTTGGTTTTTATATACAAACTTAGTAAATAGGTAGTTATTATCACAAATGATTACTTACTTAATTTGTGATTAAGAAGTAGTTCTTCAAAAAGACTCAAAAAGTAAAGTTATACAATGACAAAAAATAATGTTAAGTTTGAGATCTAACCTTTAAACAAAAAGTCCTTATATATAGAAAAGTAATAGTTTCCATACTAGAACAAGCTATTACCTATTGTTCTATATATGATAGTATTTTGGTACTCTAAAATGCAATAACTTAATTATATGAAGGCTGTTCTTTGTTCTAATTAAAGACAAATAACTATCAATGAATAATTAATTAATGTTTATGTACAAATATTAAGGTTTTTATATCTCTACTAATATTAACTACTTTAAGGTTGTTTTAGGCTCATTCTAAGCATTATGAAAAGAGCTCTTGCTAAGTTTAGAACCAAAGCATCAATTTTTTAAGATATTAGCAATTTAATAAACAGTAACATAGTAGTTACCTATTAATTTACTTAATATCTTGACCAATACTGATTGCCTCAAGACATGACTAGTATTAATTGAAAGGTTTTTTCAAGGGCTTTCTATAGTTATTAAGACTATGGGAATTATTGAAGAATTGGTGAAAATAGGTCCAAATGAAGTTTGTAACAGAATTTAGACAAAGTTATTAATAGTCTATTATTCTCAAATGAATAAATAAACTGAGAGGATCAACCAAGAACTAAAATAGTATTTGAGAGTTTTTATTAACCATAGGTAAAAGCAATAGCCAAACTAGTTGGAAACTATTGAGTATAAGACTTTAGCCAAGATAACTTAAGCTTACTCTAAGTCCAAGTTAATACTACTTATACAACTATTATATGGTCTATGTACTACTTTTTTATACTTATCATATGATCTATCATGTGATACTGTAACATTCTATCATGTGACTTTGACTTGTAATACTTGTGACATAATACTTTTCTATACTTCTTTTTATATAGTAAGTTTAAAAGTAAAAGTAAAAGAAATATAAATAATAGCTAGTCATAATAATAGAATCTATTTAGCAATAAAGATTTTCTCTTTTAAAACAAACTATAATTAGAATCTGAGAATAGGTTTTGAAGGAATATTATGAGTCAACTCAACCATGAACAAATATGTATATATAGTATAGTTAAATCAAGTGAGGACTCTATTAAGTTCTCTTCTAATCCTAAAGAGTAATCTGGTCTAAACCCTAGACTAGGTTCTTAAGTCAATAGCTAACAAAAAAGAAAAAAGAGAAAATTTGAGATAGTAGAAAAGTTTGTGAACAAAATAAGAAATATCTAGGAAAAAGTAAGAACAATGCTAGAGAAAACACAAAAAAAGATAAAGAAATATATAAACAAGAAGTGAAAAGAGACAAAGAAATAGAAAAAAATTAAACAAAAGGGTAGTTAGTTAAAAAAAAAGTTCTTAGTATAACAAAAGGGTTATATAGTGAAAAAAAGCATGTGGGAAAGTAGAAAGAATTTGAAGAATATAAAGAAGTTGGTTGAGAAATTCAAAAGAAAATATAAGAAAAAATAAAGTAACAATAAAAAGAAAACAACAAAAAAGTATTCTCAAGAGAACTATAAGGAAGGGTCATGGCTAGAATACTGTAGGAATGGTCAAATAGAAAGTACAAAAGATAAAGAAAAAAGAGATAAGAAGAAAACTCAAAACAATAGAAAATTTTCTTAGGACAAGAAATCTTGAAAGAAAAATCATATTATGAGATAGTTTCTAAGAAGGAAATTATCTCCCATGCATTTACCAATCTGATAGGAATATCCAAGAATATAATATGCTTTCTGAATAATCACCTTGATTGAGCTCTAAGTCTTTACAACTGAATGCTAATACTTTATTATCACAAACTTCATTCGGTCATATCTCCACCAAATCTTCAACGATTCCTACGGTCTCAAAACCAGCTTAAAGCCCTTAAGAAGACCTTTTGATCGATGCTAGTCACGTCTTGAGGCAATCAATAATGGCCGAGATATTAAGCAGATCAACTGGTAACCACCATGTTACCATTTATTAAATTGCTAATATCTCAGAAACTGCCATGATCAATGCTTCGGTTCTAGGCTCAGCAGAAGCCTTCTTCATAATGCTCAGAATGAGTCTAGAATGACCTCAAGGCAATTAATATTAGTGGAGATATGAAGACCTTAATGTTTGTACATAGACTTCATTAATTACCCATAGATAGTCATCTGTTCTTTTCTTAGAACAAAGGACAGCCTCCATATGGTTAGGTTATCATTATTTTAGCACAAAGACACTACCATATGTAGAACAATAG
>Ga0157360_1000644_pt1 | contig 13243 bp, 9 predicted proteins | sample AttlaeALBM1_FD_111483 | JGI IMG/M metagenome (GOLD analysis project Ga0157360, IMG submission 111483) | Fungus gardens microbial communities from leaf cutter ant in Ribeirão Preto, State of São Paulo, Brazil - Atta laevigata ALBM1 | ecosystem: Host-associated > Fungi > Mycelium > Unclassified ... | reverse complement strand
GTCCCGGTTGTACTGTTGATTGTAATGACACCTTCGGCTTTCTGAACAAGCTCTGCAATATCGCCGGTTTCAAAATACTCCACACGATCGGCCACTCCGTAGGCAGCTGCCTGTAGGGCTACTTCATAGCGCCAGCTACGAACATTGTTATCAAGCGGATGCTCTTTGATCGCAAGGTGCAATCCATGGGGTGCGTGTTCAGCAAATGAGGCAATAACCGTGCGTATGGCCTCAGCCATACCGCTGAAACGTGAGTGCAGGCGAACCTGGGCATCCGCATCGAGTTGAAGCGGGAAAAGCATGAAAGGGATCTGCGATTCACACAGTTTCGCAAAAGTCGTAGCCGTGCGTGCTGCCCGTTCTTTTCTGGCGATTAGTTTACGTAACCATCCCATCCCTTCAGTCAGAGGATGCCACGGCCGATAATTGTCCCAATGACGATAATGCCAGCGTGAGAGCAGATCTGCAGTGTTATAGGCAATGCCCTGAAGCGCACGCGTTTTGAATGATGAGGGTACCGGGCGATGCTCGGGCGTTGGCGGAAGATCCCGTGCGCAGTTTACGTAGAAATCCGGGTCTCTGGGTAGAGTTGAATTGCCGTTTACCCCTCCCAGCTCAAGCGTCACCCAGTCAGGACGAATATACCCCTCTTCGAAAACATGTACGGGGATATGCAGACGCGCGCAGACGGCAATGGCAGCGCTATGCAAGGGGCGGCAGTCGCCAAACAGAACGACGTCGGTGATTTCCCGAAATGCGATGATCCTGGCAAGGGCGTCGGGCCATTCGTCAGGGCGTCCCGTAAAATCAATGGCATTGGGCAATCGCCAGGTCAGCCGGTCTCCACCATTGAAATTGACTTTCCACACGCCGTATCCGTTCTGCCGCAAGGCTTCGCCGATCATCCGGAAAAAGGGCCCCATCAGCCCTTGCAGAAGCAGAACATTGCGCTGAGCTTGCGCTGGAGGTGACGTTATCATTTCTTGACCAGATATTTCCGTCACATTCAAAATATTACCGGAGTTCACTCAAAATCCTCGATCTGGCGAGAGTCGTCGACATATGTTTTGGATCCCTCTCCTGAGCGTCCTTATGCATATTCCCTGATAACGCCTCAAACGCATCAATGGGCTTGGGCGCCATAATTCAGTCATTGCAAACCGCGAAACAAGTACCTCAGGTCCACATGGCAGTCGTGTCAGAGGATCAATATAGCGTGGGTATAGCAGCAATGTGGCAGCGGCAAGCTGCTCTATCGTCAGGATGCGGTTGCGTCGAATGACGGGTGTACGATCTTGAGTGAGGCCCCATCCAGCATAGAAGGGCTGGCCATAGGTCGTTACCGACTTACCTCGCATCAGGGCTTCGAACCCGGTAAGAGACGTCAAGGTGTGCACCTCGTCCACAGCATCCAGAAGGGGGGCCATTCCACCTTCACGGCAAATCCGGTCAGCCAGTGTTAACACGACATCATCCGGGATTGCCCCAGCTCGATGCCCGGCATCGACATCTGGATGTGGCCGGTAGACGATGAACGCTTCAGGTTCTGATGCGCGTACTCGGCGTAGAAGCTCAAGATTTCCGCCCTGACCGCTACCCCCTAACAGAACCGAAAGATCATCAGCAACCTGACCAGGTACGAGTATGACCCGTTTTCCAGCTGGTGCTCCGAGCTCAGGGGGCATTCCACCACGGGCGTATTTGGAGACACCCTCGCTAATTACGCGATCCATGAGACGCCGTACTCTTGCCTGCAGGTCCGTCCCCAGGGGATGGGAACTCAAAAGTATCTCCAGGTCACTGGGTTTTGCCGGATCATAATAAATACCCGCACGATCCACGATGATCGAAGCCGGAGGTAACATACCGCTTCCCAGACCCGCCGAGCGAATAAAGCCATCCTCTACACGGTATAGCGTCATACCTGTCTCATGGGCGGAGTGCTCCAGTTGCCGGGGCATTCTGGTTGACCATACAGCGATGCCACCAGCATGTCGTCGGGCAAGCGCGATTGCGGCTTTTGTTCCGCGGCGGAAGAATGGTCTGGGGCGGTGCTCGTCGGCAGTAGCAAAAAATTCGGCAATGCGATCCTGTTTCCACCAAGCCATGCCTGCACAGACGGCTACGCTGCGATTCCGGCGCATGATGTCGCGCCATTCAATCAGCAATCCAACGGCCTCATCGGCCTGAATGACTTCACCTGTGAATGGAGATCGATAACACGTGGCGTTAATAACCAGAGCGGCAGCTTTGCCTTGGGCATCGCCGTCAGCAGCACCAGGCCATAGCATTGCCTCATCAAGGCACCATAGAGACAACCCGGCAAGGCTCCCAAGAGCTGGCAAGGCCTCTGTAACGTCAGAGCAGGTAATGATTTCCTGTCCATTCCTGATGATCGACCACGGATTGACGTCAGAGCAGGTGACAAAGCCTCCATCTGAGATCGCACGCTCGCGCAGTGAATGCCAGTGCCGCGCGTTATTCGGGAGAACAAGCGTCAGGTTAGCTGCCTCGCGCGCTTCTCGGGCGACTTCCCATAACCGGGCAGCTTTCCGGGGGTCTGCGGGAGCACATATGATTGACCTGCGCGAGACGGTAATGTCAGGAGCCCAAAACAAACCCCCTATATTTTCCCGGAGCATCAAGTGTATGGCTGGGTCTGTTGAAGCGTCAGGAATAAAAGGCTCTATTGCCGACCAGGCAAGACGGACTTTACCGAGATCAGGGATGTGTCTGACAAATGGCGGTATTTTCAACAATACAGGAGCCAGATTCTCGGTCGACGCTGATCCAATATTCAACAGGTCAGATCCTGTCTAAAATACGAGTTGCCATGTTTCAAGGAAGAGCGCCCGCTCACAGATCGTTGTCTAGCCATGCACATGTGACGCTTGTCAGGTGTGAGCAGACCTGTCAACAGGCTCCCGCTTCGCCTGAATTTATATAACAGATTGAGCCGGACCGTATCCATGTCTTCCTGACCAGAGCTGTAAGCAGGCATAACGATTTTGAAGGCAGGATCCAAGTGGTAACAATGGATGATGATTTGTGACTATATTATTCCCTGTAGCTATATTTTCAGTTATTTCAATAGCGATATGCATGGACTCTCTGGCTCAGCCTTCCAAGCCGAAGAAAGCCTCAAACGATATATGGCATTGTCGTTTTGCTGCATTGCCGTTTCGATTGCTGCCCATCATGCTTATCTTTGCATGTGCCGAAATCCTGACTGGACGGTGTATCTACGCTGCTGTTCTCACTGTAATCGCCGTCAGCCTTCTGGTCTTGGGGTCGAACCTGAAGCGTGATTTGCTTGGTGAGCCTCTGCTTTTCAGTGACGCTGCGGTCATCAAAGCGTGTTTTCAACACCCTCGTTTTTATGTAAATGCATTGGCTCTTCCCGCCAGAATAGCTGTGTTATTCGGAATTTTCGTAATCTGTTTCGCGGTAATCAGTCTGCTTGTCTTTGACCTATGTCACCTGAATAGCGTGAACCGTTCCGCCCTGATGGAGCGTGGACTGGGTGTGGCGCTTGCCTCTGCAAGTTTGTATCTGCTGATGGCCGTGGCGCGCACCAGACTGCCTGCCCGACTCATGCCGAGGCCCGACTGTGACGAGGTAATTCCAAAATTCGGTCTTCTGGCGACGACAACACTCAGCTGGTTGCGGTGGCGAGAGGACAGAAAAAAACCACTACCGCCCCACCATTTCCTGCGTTCTGGGGAGACTTGTGATATAGTTAATGCGAAAGCGCCGATCGTTATCGTCATACAATGTGAGTCATTTTCAGACCCTGAGGAATTAGGGCCGGGTGAAAACTGGGACTGTTTTTTACCTGCTTTATCCAAAGCACGCCTTGAAGCACGACAATATGGTCAGCTGCATGTATCGGGGTTCGGGGCGTATACAATGCGTACCGAATATGGGGTACTTTTCGGTCATGATGAGGAGGCTTTGGGCTTTAGGCGTTTTGACCCTTATCTCAGTGCGCACTGGCAGTGCCAGGATGCCTTGCCAGCCAGATTATCGCAACTTTATGAGCATCGTCTTTTTATCCATCCACATGATCTGGAGTTTTATGGACGGCGTCGCCTGATGCCAGTGAGTGGCTTTAACGAGATGCAGGGAGATGAAAAGTTTACGATTGCTCAAAAACATGGGCCACATTTGAGTGATGCCGCACTTGGTGAACGAATCATTACTGTGATCAATGAGGCTGCGAAGAATAATAAAAGCACATTCGTCTTTGCCGTTACTATAGAAAATCATGGACCTTGGCCTGAGGGACTAACTGGCTACCTCAGGCATCTCAGGCATGGCGATGCTTTGCTAGGTCAGGTGAGCAGACGTCTGGAACAGACAGGTCATCCTGCCGTGTTGGCTTTCTATGGGGATCATCGTCCTTCCATCCCGAATATGGTTCTGCCTGGAGGGGCTATGCATACGCCTTATTTGATACAGGAGTTCGGAATGGATTCCCCGTCTTGTGGACTAGAGAAAGATCTGACACCAGCTATGTTGCATCATGAAATTTATAAGATGGCTTTGAAAGTCTCATACGCAAATTCACAATATAAAACCTTTTAAAACAATTACTTATTTTAATATAACATATAATTTAAAGTATTGTTTCAATACTATCCTTTAATAAATTATCCTTTTCGATAAAGGAAACTATTTGCTGAGCTATATCTTGCCAGCTGCGAGGCCTGAAATTGGAGCGGATATTTGCCTCCATTTTCCGTCGGGTGTTATGATCAAATACGATCTTTTCAACTGAGGCAAAAAGACTGAGCGAATCTCCGCTGATAAAATATTCTGCGTATTCGCCACCAGCTTCAGTCAGGGAAGAATTTCTTGCTGTTATCGGAATTTTCCCGAAGCATAATGACTCAGTGATAGGGAGGCCCCATCCTTCGTAGAGGCTTGGGTAAAGAGAACAAATGCATGATTGATATGCACGTAATAGAAGCTCATCACAGACTTCATTTAGAATGGTTATTCTCTGAGTGACTTCTGGGTTTTTGGATAGAAATTCATAGAAAGCTTCCGTTTTCCATCCATTTTGACCTATACATACCAGATGAGGACAGGAATCATTGTATTTTCTGAAAAGATTTACCCATGCCTGTGCAGCATAGATGTGGCCCTTACGAGGCTCTATGGTTGAAACCAGTAATACAAATTTTTCCGGCAAAGAACTCTCTTTTAAAGAGTTCTGTTCTGATTTGATGCCTATTTCAGCATCTAGTTTTATTACTTTAATGTAATTAATTATATTGGGATACGTACCAGAAGTATACTCAATCAGATCGCGTCCAGTAGATTTTGAGTTTACCATAAAAGTATCTGATATCGGAACAACTTTATTGATCCATACTCGATAATCGTCTACCAGTGCATTGACGCATAGATGTGGGAATTTTACTGGGATGAGATCATGAATGAAAGGTATATATCGTATATTATATTGATTTTTAAGGTAAGAAATACTCTCTGTATGGCCTTTCACTGACCAATTTGCACCTAGGGAGACAAGAGTAGATGACTCTGAAAACAAAGCATCTTCAGAGAGAGAGAGAATGCCATTGAGGCGGCCGACGATATAGATCCATTCGTTATCTGATGCGTCGCTGCTTTCCTCAGCTTTTACGATAAGCTCTCTGAACAGCTCAATCGGTATACGCTTCCATGCGTTGAGGCCTTCAAAGAAAACACAAATACCAATAGAATTGGGTCTGACAAGCAGAGAGGCATATACTATTTCCGCCTGAATCCTCTGTATACCTGTCAAAAGCCTCTTTCTTCTGAAATGTAAAATTAGATCTGTAATATCAAAATTTATCCGAATATTTTTATTATCGTTTATAATAATCAAATCTTTTATGTCGGGATATTTTTCTTTTAAAATTAGAGCTTTCACCGTAACTTTTAAATGATGATCGGCCAGAGCGCTGAAATTGGAAGCGTGAAAATAGGCGTCTTCGTTTTCTGGGGAAGTAATAAAGCTCTGAGCATAGGCATTTGCTGCGGCAGCTTCCTGAGACAATTCTCTTCTCATATGTCCCAGTTGGATCCAGATATGAGAGAGGCTCGGATCCTTTCTGAGAGCAGAAGTATAGTATATTGCTGCTTTATTCCATTCTCTACGCGCCCTCAATGCATTGGCTCTTTTAAGCAGAAAATATACAGGAAGTGTTACAGGGACGCCTGCTGATTTCTTTATTTTAAACAAGATATCGCTTCCTGATCAAAGAATATAAATAAAAAGAATGATATGTGAGCGTTCTGTATAATATGAAACAGAAAATATATTAAAGTGACACTTTGTTCTTCTTGATTGGATTTTGCGCATTGCCCCCATTCGCTCGCAGATTTACCTGAAGTGCTGGATATCTCTGCGAACGAATCATGAATAAACCACTTTCTATGGTCAGGGTATATTATTTCGCTAGATAGGCAGCAGTAATAGCCGGACTCACCAACGTACCGATCAGCTGGTTAAATTTATAAAAGCGATTTATCTTCGCGTTGGCTACCAAGATAAGATCCTTGTTTTTCATGGGGATCTGTTGTGCCAAGAAGTAGCTATTGGGCTCCATCATATCAAGTTTGTAAATCACAGGGATCCCGAGCGGGGTAGGTGGTGTGGTAAGACCTAGCTGTCTGGCTGCGATCGGGTCTTCGAAACGGAACACAAAGGCCGCGTTAGGATCTGCTCGCGCGTCAGCGGGTCCACCCGCGCGTGCTAAAGCTTCTGCCAATGTCACTCTTGGTGATTTGAAGGGTACTTCCGTTGCTTCCTTGCCAGCAGCCCCGAAAACTGTGTAGCTGCGTGGTTGATAGATCACGTGAATTCTGTCACCAGGCCGCGCTCGGATGTCCTCGTGCGGAATGCTCTCAAGGGTTCCCAGATCAGTAGCCCCTGTGCGACTACCCCTGACGAGTTGCACATGTGTATCCTCAGGGGGAAAATTCGCTCCACCCGAAATGGCAATCAGATCTGATAGTCGTTCCTGAGCCGTACTCAGCACGACGCGTCCGGGCTTATGAACTTCCCCTGATACGATGACCGTATTAGCGATATCACTGGAAATCCGAACCATGACCTGAGGGTTCTGTGATTTGTTCAAGAGGTTTTTGCGGATTTCTTCAGCGAGAATTTGAGGCGTTAATCCTGCCGCTCTCAATCGCCCTACATAGGGAATCGAGATTGTCCCATCCGTTTCGACCTGGGTAGGGGGAAGGTTCTGATTGGTTACGCCTGCAATTGCCCCTCCTTCCGAGGATCCGCCTGCTGCAGCCGGACTTCCCCCTGAGCTGAACAGGCCGGAGCCCAATTCAAAGATCGTGATGGTCAGCATATCGCCGGCGCCAATTCGGTCATTGTGGGCGACAGGGTTGTCTGAGCTATCCAGGCTTGAAATGAGCGGTGGTACTTCTGATGCCAGTATTCCTGCAATTTGCGGCGTGACCTGCAGAATCTGAAACTGGAGAGGATTGCGCACAGGATCTTTCTGAGCGTTCATGACTCCCCGTTCGGTAGGACCACTATCCGGTATCGCGCTGCAGGCACTGAGCGCCAGCAAGGATACGCAGGACATACCGATCAGATACAGGCGTTTGATACGATTTGGCTCAGAGCATCGCAAATTGGGACCGAGATACATTAAAGGTTAGGCCTTCTCGTGTAGGGCAGCAGAATACAGGGTGTTGAGGCGTGCACAATAATTGGTCATATCAAAACGGATAGCCTGGCGTAGCCCAGATTCACCAAGCTGACGACAAAGCGCGTCGTCTCGATCAAGGCGATCTATCGCGCTGGTAATGGCATCCACATCATAGGCGTTGGTTTGCAGAGCCGCGTTTCCCCCGACTTCAGGCAATGCACCTTCTTGCGAAATCAGAGCTGGCACACCGAAATTCATTGCCTCCAGTACAGGCAATCCAAATCCCTCGCACAAGGAGGGAAACAACACAGCTCGTGTGAGACGCAAAAGGGAGAACAGGCTCCGCTCAGGCAGGTAATCGATATGGATGATCCGGCCCGTTTCAATACCCCGTTCCAGGTAGCGCAATTCCCGCTCGGCCCTCCACGCCATGGCACCAACAAGAACCAGTTTGCGATTGCTACTGGACGTCAGGAATCCCTCGATCAGACGACCAATATTCTTTTTAGGCTCCAGAGAGCCGAAAAACATGAAGTAGCTGTGCGGAGCAAGGCCGAACTCCGCGCTAATCTCTGCAGCACAATGTTCCAGGCTTCGTTCACGGATTGTCGCATCGGTTCGAAAGGATTGATAGGTATTGTGTAGCTTGGGAGAAACTGTCGGGAAGAAAGATAGGATATCTTTTCTTGATGCTTCTGAAACCGTGCACAAGGCGGTGGCTTCCGCACAGACTGCTGTTATGAGTCGATGATAATATGGCTTGTCGTCGAGTGTGGTGTAAGGCAGACGCAACGGGACGAGGTCGTGCAGTGTGTAGATATTGGCGGCGCCTTCCAGGCGGATAGGCAAGGGATAGGTCCAGTGCATGATAGCTGGTGGCCTGTCCATACGCAGTATCGTCATGCGACCTGTTCGCCTGAAATGGCGGGCTGCGCGAGAGAACAGGTTCTCGGCATTGTACAAGTGATCGAAAGCTGGCAGACGCCCCTCAAATGGGCGTATATCGACCCGGTCCGTCCGGGTAATTTCAAGAGCTGGTGGTGCGCGGAAATCGGCTTTGCGGTCGCGTATCCACCTTTTGGAAAACGGTGCCGGTCGCTTTGGGGGATCAAAATGATCTAGGCGATCAAAAAAGCGTACTTCGCGCAGTTCCGTTTTTGAGCGGGTAGGGACATCGAGACCGTAAATCAGGTCTATCTGATGTCCCAGTTCCTTGACTGCATGGCTCAGGGTGCGAGCATAGGTCGCAACGCCAGTGCCTTTTCCAAGGCTCAGATTGAAACCGTCGATGCCGATACGGCATTTGGGTAATTCTGACATAAAATATGCGGTTCCCGGCTAGTTTGAGCCGGACAGGATATACAAAGAAAACCCTCTCCGGGTCAAAATTGCTGTTGTGCAATAAGATCGTAGAACGTCGCCAGACGCTTAGAATAGCTTTCCATCGTAAAGGCCTGTGCTCTTTTACGACCAAGGGCGCGTAGCTGAACGACACTCGCGTCGTCATGATCGACCGAATTCATTGCACCTGCGAGGTTGGCGATATCATATGGATCAACAAGAAGCGCCGCACCGCCCGCGATTTCTTCCGTTGCGTGGCCACGGCTCGTGATGACTGGTGTTCCGATTACCATGGCCTCCGCAATGGGCAGACCAAACCCCTCTGCGAGGGATGGGAACACGACGCACCGGGCCTCCGATATGGCCCGGATCAGTGAAGGGCGAGTACACCATGGAAAGATATGGACGCGCTCAGGCGCCGGATGGTCAGCAAGCGGCGCAAGTTCTTCAGAGGCACCAAGACCCTGAGCGCCAACGAGAACAAGGGGACGCCGGGACCCGGAGATGCCATGGGCCTTGATCAGGCGCCCGATATTTTTGCGTCGGTCCAGTAAGCCGAAATACAGAAAGCCACCCGGTTCGCATAATCGAGGTGTTTCGTGGGCTTCATTCAGTAGTCTTTGAGGTAGCGAGACGGATTGTGACAGGTTTATCACTTTTTTCGCCGGTACGGAAAGGTGAGAGATAATATCCTGTCTGACTGATTCTGAAATCGTTACAATAGCTGTGCAGCTAGCGCAGCAAATTTCTATTCTTCTTCTTATTATCTCTGTATTTATATTGCATAGATCCGGTCGCAAAAGCGGGATGAGGTCATGTATGGTAACTATATTGGGGATATCTGGCCATATAATGGGGAGCGGGCACGTCCAATGCATGATTGATGGTGCATGGCGGCTTTCAATTTTTAAAGGGCTTTTGCCTGACCTGAGCCGATCTCGAATTTCGGCGGTTCGGTAGAGATCTTTGCCGATATATCCTGCCGGATCGGCCGTGAGTCTGGAGACCGGATGCAGGCTGCGTATCAGCCTGGAGAGGCGATGCCCCATTGCATGAGGTCGCGTTGAGGCGTCCATACTATCCTGGACCCATCTAGGAGAGTGTCCGGCCAGCTCACAGGCTTCAGCGAGAGTGGTGGCGTATGTTGCAATCCCGGTTCCTCCCGGCCGCCCTACGTTGCGGGTGTCGAGACCGATATTCATCTCTAACGGGAACGATTCATCTTTGTCCGGAAAATCGCATCCCAGAATGTTGTGCTAACCGCATAGTTTCGATTGGGGGCAGCATGATGATGGGCTAGGTGGTGGCGCTTTAACCGTTTGAAGAGACGCCAGTTCAGACTCCATTGATGGCATCCGTAATGGATCAGATCATACAAGAAGTACCCGATCAGAAACCCACCAAAAAATGCGGTTCCGGCACGACCGCTTATGGCATACGTAATAGCCCATATCAGTATTGCCAAAGGGATGGTGATGCTGAGGGGCATCATGTTTCGGAGTTTGTCTTTAGGCAATTCATGGTGATTGCCATGAATCACATAGATCAGTTTACGTCCGGATTCGGAAGAAAAATTGAAATGGAAAAAAAAGCGATGTCCAAGATATTCTGTTAACGTCCAGGTCAGGTAGCCCGATACGTAAAGAAATAACCCGTGGAAAAAAGGCTGTGGTAGAGAATAGATAAAGACCACGACAATCGCGGCAAGCCATACGGGCAGGAAGAGGTAGATGGGCATATAGGTCATGCGTTCTAGATACGCATTTTTAAAAAGCCTAACTGTCATACACCGTTTCCTTGTGTAAAACGTCTCTCCCCAATGGCGGACCTTACGGTCATCGCTTGACACGGACGCGTTATTTTCAACTTTATATCGCATGGAAGCCACTGGCTAGGGTTCCGTTTGATACTGCCTGCATTTCATAAGGTTTGGATGGTATCAATATGCTTCAAGCCTGGGGAAATCCCTTTTCAGATTATGCCTGAGCAAGAATCTGCGGCATTCTGAAATCTTTCCGTACTTATTTTGTACTAAAACAGGACTGGTTTTTCGCGATGTCGGTAATCACGAGATGAACGGGATCACGACTTCATTGTGCTATCATCACGAAAGATGATTTGCTCTGGATCAGTGCTCGGCAATGGGACATGCTTGACCAACCGCCTATACCTGTTCGCGGTCGGCAAGGGCCTTCCTGCAATTATAGGGACGCTCTCGACTCAGTTCGTGCAAGAATCTGTCCGGCGTACAAACTGCACGTTTGTTACTGACTGGGGGGGGATGAGTTAATGACAGCCTGCCCCGGCGTTGTTAGAAGGCCGCGTTTGCTGCCGTCCCGGACCGGAGTCGTTTCCTGATGAAGATCGTCGCCTGTAACAGTAACCTGCCTTTGGCGCGCGCCGTGGCTCAGGAGCTGCGCCTGCCTCTGTGCAAGGTATCGGTGCGGCGTTTTGCCGATGCCGAGGTCTTTGTCGAAATCCAGGAAAACGTGCGCGGTGAAGATGTGTTTGTCATTCAGAGCACTTGCTCGCCGACGAATGACAATCTGATGGAGCTGCTGATCATGCTCGATGCCTTGCGTCGCGGATCAGCCCGTCGTGTCACAGCCGTAATGCCGTATTTCGGCTATGCCCGTCAGGATCGCAAATCCGGTCCGCGCACGCCGATCAGCGCCAAGCTGGTGGCCAATCTACTTGTTGAAGCTGGTGCCAACCGTATCCTGACGATGGATCTGCATGCCATGCAGATCCAGGGCTTCTTCGATATACCGGTTGATAATCTTTATGCCGCGCCGCTCTTCAAACGCGATATCAATGCCCGTCATCCCAATGAAGATCTCATGATCGTTTCACCTGACGTCGGGGGGGTGGTTCGTGCCCGTCAGCTCGCTCAGCGTCTGAACACAGATCTGGCAATCATCGACAAGCGCCGCGAGCGGGCGGGTGTCTCCGAAGTGATGAATGTGATCGGCGATGTCGCCGGGCGGTACTGTATTCTGGTCGATGATATTATCGATAGCGGCGGATCGCTCTGCAATGCGGCTGAAGCGCTCATGAAACATGGCGCTACCGGAGTGGAAGCCTATGTGACCCATGGTGTGCTGACCGGTACTGCGGTTGATCGTGTTACGGCATCACCGCTCAAGATGCTGACGCTGACAGACAGCATTCCTGCGACAGAAGCCATGGATGAGTCGCCGAATATCCGCCAGATCAGCACCGCCAATCTGCTGGCGCGCGCCATGAGTGCTGTGGCAGATGAAAGCTCTGTCTCTTCGCTTTTCGATTAAGGACCGGATTTCATGCTGCTTCGTCGCCCCTTCTGGTATCTGCGTCACGGTCAGACCGACTGGAACGCACAGAATCTCTCCCAGGGCCGGACAGATATTCCGTTGAACGCCACAGGGCGGGAGCAGGCCATCAAGGCGGGAGATTCGCTCTCGCGTCACTGGCGCGACGGCGCATCGCCCATCGCCCGTATCATTTCTTCCCCTCTGACACGGGCCCATGACACAGCGCTGGCCGCGCAGGAAGCGATCGCCGTTTCAAGCGGCATCACCCTGCCGCTGGTGACCGATCAGGGGCTTGAGGAAGTCTGCTTCGGCGTGATGGAAGGTGAGCCCATGGGTGACTGGTATGATCCCTGGATCGAAGGCCATTTCACGCCTGAGGGCTGCGAGACCTTCGAAGGGCTCAAGACCCGTGCGGCGGAAGCTGTCAATCGTGCGCTCGAACAGGATGGTATTCCCATGATCGTGGCCCATGGCGCGCTTTTCCGTGCGTTGCGTGCTGCGATGAGCCTGCCGATCAATGTGCGTCTGGCCAATGCCGTGCCACTTTACTGTGACCCGACAGAGAATGGCTGGGTTCTCACCGCTTACGAGTGAGTGATGCGGGGCACTGCCCCGCGCTCCGGAGCGGGACAGTTCCCTTTCATTCCTGTTTGAATGAGGGCTAGGATCAAAGGGGCTACGTTCCTTTGCGGGTTTCAGGGCAGAGCCCCGAGAAGAATCCTCCTCCGAATCCCGAAGAACATTGCTTTACCCCCCCGTTTCCGGTAAGGCGCCCCATCACTCAGGCACCCCTGGAGGCTATGAGTGCAATGAATCTGGGAGAATACCGTGACAAATATGACGTCCCTCGAAGTCTCTACGCGCGCGAAGGCTGGTAAGGGGGCAGCGCGCGCAACGAGACGTGCCGGTCTGGTGCCGGGTGTTGTGTATGGTGGCAAG
>Ga0157360_1000643_pt1 | contig 13244 bp, 12 predicted proteins | sample AttlaeALBM1_FD_111483 | JGI IMG/M metagenome (GOLD analysis project Ga0157360, IMG submission 111483) | Fungus gardens microbial communities from leaf cutter ant in Ribeirão Preto, State of São Paulo, Brazil - Atta laevigata ALBM1 | ecosystem: Host-associated > Fungi > Mycelium > Unclassified ... | reverse complement strand
TCCTGGAGGGAATAATCTACAATATATATACTAAAATGTCCTTGCATTCCATTCTTTGGTAACCAGGGGCTGCACAATGAAATTATGTTGGGAGGCAATGGGCTCCGGAGTCATGTGTGAGGGATCCCCTTACATTTACCCCCCTTTAAGGTTGCTGTGTCTCAAAGCAATGGTTCCGGGATTGAAAATGGCGTTGAAGTCTGTCTGGCGGATATGTCTTAGGGTGGCTGGGTGCTTCCAATAGTACTCTGCAACAAGGTCCAGTGCTTTGACATAGGAGGCTGCCTCCCAAGAGTTGTGTTCTCTGCTAAAACCCTTCCACTTGACCAGGAACTGGAACCACCTCTGGTGCCAGCGACTATCCAATATCTCTTCCACTTCCCACTCTTCTTCTCCATCAACAATGATGGGTGGCGGCGGGGCTTGTGGTTTCCTTCCTGGTACCGGATCATCCGGAGCAGCGGACAACTTCACAATGTTGAACACTAGGTGTAACTGCCTCATTCTGTGGGGTAACTTGAGACGGTAGGCTAACGGTCCCACTTGGCGTTCTATTTTGAAGGGTCCGAGTCTGTGATGTGACAACTTCGGAGACAGACATGTCATTTTAATATCTGACGTGTCTAAGTATACCTGGTCCCCTGGTTTGTACATAGGGGCCAGAGTCCTCTTTCGATTATAGTACCGTGTCATGTCTTCCTGTGCCTTGCGGATCGCTGACTTTGCCTCTTCAGTAGCAGACTTCATCCTCTCCGTGAATTCGTTGACCATCTCTAGTCCGGAGGGGACTTGTGTAAGGGGACCTCTCACACATGACTCCGGAGCCTGTTGCCTCCCAACATAATTTCATTGTGCAGCCCCCTGGTTACCAAAGAATGGAATGCAAGGACATTTTAGTATATATATTGTAGATTATTCCCTCCAGGAGCTTCATCTAATTCTCTGAGGAATCTCCTGGAGGTGTGTTGTAATATATTCTATAGCATAATTTAAACTGAGAAATCTCCTGGAGTACTCTGCTCTGGTCGCCCTCACAACTTGGCTTGGTTCAAAGCCCATATGGGGGATTCATCCAATGTTTAGTAGGAACGGAGGTTGCTGCATCGTGGAGTGAATATGGTTGTTGTACTGGAACTCCACGATCGGTAGGAGGTCGTACCAGTTGTTCTGCTGTTTGTTGACGAATAAGCGGAGGAACTGGTTGAGCTCCTGGTTGACACATTCCATTTGTTTGTCCATCTGGGGGTACCAAGCTGTGGAGGAGGATAGTCATATACCTAGTAGTCTGTACAGTTCCTTAGTGAATGAAGCTACGAACTGGGGTCTGTGGTTGGAGACAACATGTTTCGGGAGACTGTGGAGCTTTCAGGCATAGTAAAGAAAGAGCCTGGCTGCTCCTTCCACTGTGACCGTTGTGTGCGTCGGAACAAAGTGTACTCTCTTGGAGATGGAATCTACGACAGTCATGACGGCGTCATGTCTGGAGGACTCTAGGAGTTCAACCATGAAATCAACACTGAGCGTATCCCACCATGCATCCAGAACGGAGAGCGGTTGAAGCTCGCCAACTGGAGAGTGTCGCCAAGGTTTAGTCCGGAGGCAGAGGTCACAGGTACTTACATACTGGCTGATATACCTAGACATCTGAGGCCACCAGTAGTTCTGAGACACCAGTTCTAGTGTCTTCCAGCATCCGGGGTGACCTGCAATGTGGGTGTCGTGGCAAAGGGCTACAATCTGTCTGCGTAAGTCCGGACTTTGAGGTACATATATCTTTCTTTGGAACCGGAGTAAGCCATTTATGTTCAACCACTCTGAGGAGTGCACTGTCCCATTGGTGGAGCAGCAGAGTTCTTATGCTGCCTTAGCGATGGGTTCCTCTTGGTCTCTGTTCCAGTTTCCCTTGCGTTTGTCGGACAAGATTTTCTGTTCTACACCCGTCAGTTCCACTCCTTTCAGGGTGCATACTGCAAGGAACTCTGGTCAAAGGAGAACAACATTCTTATTGTTGGAGGCTCCGTTTCCGTGATCAGCTCTCCCCAACAGTGCGTCTGGTTTGCCCATTGTACATCCGGGGCAGTGATGAAGCAAGAAGTCGAACCTAGCCAGATGCAAGGACCAACGAGCTTGACAACAGTTAAGTTTCTTGGCTGTCATGAAATACTCGAGGTTCTTGTGGTCAGTCCAGATTTCCACTGGATGGGTTGCTCCTTCCAAGAAGTGCCTCCACTCTTCTAATGCATGGATAATGGCTAGCATTTCCTTGTCGTGGATTTCATAATTCCACTCCACAGAGGACAAGGACTTACTGTAGAATACTACGGGGTGCCATTTTCCGTCTGTCGTTGACTGCTGAGACAAGACTGCTCCTGTAGCGAAGTCTAAGCTATCTGCTTCAATCCAGAAGGGGTCCAATTCCTGAGGAGACACTAACACCGGAGCAGTGGTTACCACTGTTTTGAGGTCTTTGAAGGCCGCCTGTTCCTTTCTGCTCCACGTCCAGACCTGTTCGGAGCGTGTTAGGTCAAAGAGGGGTCGAGCTTTGGCAGAGAAGTCGAATGAACCTCCAGTAGAAGTTCACAAAACCTAAGAAAGCCTGAACGTCTGTCTTGTTCTCCGGAGTAGGCCATTCTAGGACTCCTGCGACTTTGACCGGATCCATGAAGACTTCATTCTCCGAGATGACCAGACCCAAGTATTCAATCTGCTGCTTGCAGAACTTGCACTTCTCCAGGCGGAGGAAGAGTTTGTTCTCCTTCAAGATCTGCAACACCCATCGGACCGCTTGCTCGTGTTCTTCCTTTGTCTTGGTGAAGATCAGGATGTTGTCCAGATAGACCACCACGATACCTTCCACTATGAGGTTCCGGAAGATGTCATTCATCATGGTTTGGAAGGTGGCCAGACTGTTAGTCATTCCAAAGAACATTACCAAGGGTTCAAACAGACCTCGATTGGTTCGGAAGGCTGCCTTCCACTTGTCTCTGGGCTTACTGTGAACGTTGTTGAAACCCCAATGGACGTCTAGCTTGGTGAAGTATCTGGCTCCGCAGAGTTGGGACACGAGTTCGGAGATGAGGGGGAGGGGGTACTTGTTCTTGACCGTCATGGAGTTGAGTGCACGATAGTCTTGAACCAACCGGAGTGAGCCATCCTTCTTCTTGATGAAGAACACTGGAGCTGCCATGGGAGATTTGGAGGGGCATATTCATCCTGTATGCAGATTCTCCTCTAGGAAGGTGTCTAACTCTTTTTGTTCCACCAGAGACAGAGAGTAGACTTTTGACGACTTAGGCTCCAAACCTGGAATGAGTTCGATAGCATGGTCCCATTGCCTGTGCTCTGGGAGGATGTCGAAGTCTTCCTTGGCAAATACGGATTTGAATCCTCTGACGCAGTTGGGCGGAACGAAAGGTTCTCTTTGTGCCTCTGTAGATCGACGGGCTCCTTCTGCAAGTTTCTGGAAGGTTGTAGAGGTGGCACATAGGTCTTCTGCAGTGGGTTTTGGGAGGATTTGGGTCATGAAGAGTCAGTCTCCTTGCTCGTATTCAGCTTCTTGAGTCCAAACGGGGGTCTCATCCTCTTCCGAGTCTTCTGCATGCTCCGGAAGGGGTCCAGACCGGCAGACGTTGAGGGCTCTAGTCTCCATCCGCTTCCGCGACGCTTGTTCCTTTTGTATTACGCAGCATCCTTCATATCGAGGAGGGCATCGGTTCATCTGTACTTCTCTGGTTTGCCAATTTACCTCTGGGTTGTGGTTCTTGAGCCAGGTATAACCGAGGATCATGTTTTGCTTTCTGAGGCTGGAGACAGTGAGGAGCATCCTTTCAGAGTGGGTTTTGTAATGGAGAACTACGTCTACAACTTTGGAGATCTGGCCTGCCTCGTTGGAGGAGCCATTGACGTTGTACACCGGTATGGGGCGAGAGATGCTCTGGGTGGTAATACCCTTTGTATGGACAAAATCTTTATCTATGAAACTGCCCATAGCTCCGGAGTCCAAAAGTGTCTTGACGGAGTGCATCTCGCTGGTGTCTGTGGTGCTGACTTCTATTGGGAGAATGATCGACATTCCGCGGGCATCAAGGGTATTGACGGAGAGTCATTTGGGTAACCTCTTTTCCCATTTTGGCTTCCAGGGTTGCGTTGTTCTGTCCAGAGCAGAGGAGGAGAGAAAGGGTGCGTCTATAGGCTTACTTATATCTATATTGACCTCTTCTACATCTAATATAGTGAACCTATTAACTGGCAGCGACTGGGGTGCACTTTTCGCTAGCTGCGCTAAGCAAAATCCTCCTCCGGGGCTGAGCAAACCTCCTCTTCCTCTACTATATCCTTCAGGGCCATTAAATCTTCAATCAGTTCCTCCCTTTGCTCTGTGGTTAACCTCTGGATATCATGACTTGGCAAAATGGCTAAGTCATTATTTTATATTTCTTTTCTTTTTCTTTTAGTTTGTAATAGTGGACGCACGAGAGCAGGTTGACTCGTAAGGAAGCGTGGGATAAAAGGACAGGGTTAGGGTTACTCTGCTTGTATAAATAGTGTACAGAATCTAACGGGAACTCTATTGAGTTCTCTTTGTCAAACGCTAAACAAAGAGACAGTTGGCTTAATTCTGGTCATCAGACTTTAGCTGCTGACACCAGATGTCCAAATGGTGGGGGCAGTCCTTCACAAGATGTTTGGCCTCTCCACAGTGATAGCAACCTCATGGAGGTAAAGAGCGCGTTTTCTGGACTGCGTCAATGTCCATGGGTATTCCTCCAGATAGTGCAGGCGGAGGTGGTGGAGGTCTGGGCGGAATGGAAGGCGGAGCTACTAGAGGGGAGCAGAGTACCAAAAAAGGGGTTGGTCGAGTAGGGGCAGAGTATGCAGGGGTTATGGTTGTCGACCGGAGCATGGATTGGAATGCTTCATTTGCCAGCCGCGCTTGGTTGATCCTCTGGGCTGCTGCATACCAGGCCTCTGGATCTGTGTCAGCAGGTCATCCAAAAGGCATAGTGGCGATCTGACTCTGGACATTCAATTTGAGTCCGCAGCGGAATTTGACTACCAAGGTCCGGGGGTCCATGTATCCAGCGTCCAAGACTAAGATCAGGAAACTGTCCAAGTAATTGTTCACTATCCGGTTCCCTTGATAGTACAAAGACCCCTCCAAAGTGTTGATGGTGTCTGCTTCTGCATTGACCGGAAAGAATTGACTCCGAAATTGTTGTTCGAAGTTAGTCCAGGATTGAATTGAAAAAATGCTGGTGTCTGCCTCCTGGTGAAAGAGGTTCTCGGACCACTTCGCAGCATGTCCATCCTTGAAGAAGGCAAGGGTCCAGAAGATTTTTTCCTTGTCGCAGGTGAACTGATCCAGGGCCAGGCGCAAATACAGTGTACAGGAGTTGAGGAAGGCTCGTCCAAAGCTCCGTTCGCCGGAGAAGTCGGGGGAAGAGAGGAGTTTTGGCCTTGCTTGCTGTTTAGACAAAGCGGCCGGAGCAGGGGAAGGGGGTGTAACTGGAGGAGGAGACACAGGTATTGGGGGCGGAGCGACGGTTGACGGAGGAGCGGAACTGGTTATAAGTTGGGTGATTTGTTGTAGTTGAGCAGTAAGGGCCACGAGAGTGGTGTTGATAGCATATTCTGAAGCATTCTATCGTTCGGTCAGCTCCTGGAAATGATGCTGTAGGTAGCCCAAGGCGTCGGCTATGCCTGGGGGGTGTCCGTGGGCAGTGACATCGTCCTCAGAGCAGAGTAATTAGAGGGTCAGAGTTTGTCAGCAGAGGGCAACCGGAGGGCGGCTGTCCACTGAGAATCCTTAAGGCTCTGATAATGAGATCTAATTCTGCTGTGAGGGCAACCAGAGCAGAGCACTCCAGGAGATTCCTCAGTTTAAATTATGCTATAGAATATGTTACAACACACCTCCAGGAGATTCCTCAGAGAATTAGATGAGGCTCCTGGAGGGAATAATCTACAATATATATACTAAAATATCCTTGTATTTTATTCTTTGGTAACCAGGGGCAGCACAATGAAATTATGGTGGAAGGCAACGGGCTCTGCAGTCATGTGTGAGGGGTCCCCTTACAGAGGTGGTCTTAAGTAGTGTGGCAGGGGTAGAGCATGACATGGACTGGAAGGCCTCATTAGCAAGGTGTGCCTAGTCAATCTTCCATGCTACTCTATACCATACGTCGGGGTTGGTATTGGTGGGTTATCCATATGGTATGGTGGCAATCTGGTTCTGAATATCTAACCTGAGACCTTGTCAAAACTTCACCACTAGTGTCTAGGGATCTATGTAATCTGCATCAAAGACCAGGGCCTGGAAGTTGTCTAGATAGTCGTCCACTGTCTGATTTCCTTGGTGGTAGGAGGTTCCTTCCAGAGCATTAATCTCATCTGCTTCTGCCTTAACAGGAAAGAAGTGGACCCAGAACTGTTGTTCAAAGTCCCTTCATGTTTGGGTAAGAAAAATGCCAGTGTCTGCTTCCTAACAGAATATGTTTTTGGACCACTTGGCAGCACGACCACCTTTAAAGAATGTAAGGGCCCAGAGAATTTTCTCCTGTTTGCTGTGGAACTGCTCCAGGGCCAGGCAGATGTAGAGAGAGCAGGAGTTCAAAAATATGCAGCCGTTGTGACATTCTTCACTGAAGTCCAGAGGACAGGAGAGCTTGGGATATGTTCGTCTTGCTGTTAGAGCAGTGTCATGCTGGACAGCTGTTTAGGCAATAAAAGTGATATTTTTCACCATAATAATGAGAATAACCAGCTTGAGAGATGAGTTCAGCCCCCCAGAGATGTTTCTGAGATGACCAGTTGTGAACTCAAGCACACCACTTGAGTAGCAGAGTAGTGGCTGTGACCACCACTATAGAGACCTCATAAAGATTATCCAGAGAATTTCATAACAGATTTATAACAGAACTCCCCTCTAAAGTGCTTTCAAGAGTGGAAAGGACCTTAGAAAAATGTTTTATAACAGAATGATGTCATATCTCAGCAGCAGTCATTTATTTATAACATTTAGGTTACCATCAGAGCAGGGCCATCATTGCTGATGGCTAATTATAGCAAGAACTAGCAAGACGAGTCTTCTCGAGAACTGCATCACAAACCTAACAGAAGAAGACTGAGGCTCAAAGATATGATGAGGTATAGAAAAGTAGTAGAAGGACTAGAGAGGTCAGGAAAAGAGGTCAGATAGAAAGATAGAAGAAGAGGTATTTAATGAAGACAATATGCTTGAGAGCAAGACAACTCAAGATTGCTGCCTCTCTCTACAGCTCAGCAAAAGGCTTGAGAGCCATCTATTGTTTAGAGAAGAACCCCCAGAGTAGGATTAGAGGAGTGGGGAGTGGTAGCCAAGTGATCAGGAGAGATGCCGTCTCATTATTTCACTCTTACTATCTTTGGGAATTTGGGAGTTTTCTTTGTTTCTTCTCTTTTGTTGTATTATTGCTTTGTAATCCTAATAAAATACTCTAGGGAACAGAAAAAGACACTTTCCCTCCATTATCTCTTCCTCTGTTGCTCTAGAGCTGAAAGGCTATTTGAGTGATTTAAGGTTTTTTTTTATGTTTGCTTTATGAAAACTCTATAAAACTTCCCTCAAAGGTGTCAGACTAGCTAACTCCAAAGCTGGAATTAAGCCAACTGCTCCTTTATCAGTGTTTGATAAGGAGAACTCAATAGAGTTCCTGTTAGATTCTGTACACTATTTATATATAAAGAGTAACCCTAACCCTTCCTTTTATCCCATGCTTCCTTATGAGTCACTTTCCTCTCACGCATCCATCAATAAGAAAATAAAATAAAAGGAAATAAAAAGAAAAAAAATAATCAAGACTAAAAGAAAATAAAAAGAAAAGAAATATTAAATAATGACTTAGCCATTTTGTTATGACAAAAGAGAGACTCAAGCTCAATGGACTTGGGCATTTGCTTATGCTAGGAGCTAACCACTTGCTATAGGTCATTGGAGTTGGCTTCCAGTTGTATGGTCAGCTAAAGAAGAGCCCACATGACAGCATGGGAGTTCTAGGTAGTACTGCCGTATTGACAGCAAGCCAGGCTACTAGACTAGGTAAGGGCAGTAGTATCATGGCATGAGATGAACACGTGCCTTAGGGATCCTATTATGGTGAGGGTACTCTTGAGTGAATACTAAAAACAATTCTTTTCTTTTTAGGTTTCTATTTAATATGTTTTGGTTATTCTTTGGACATTCATCTTCAGTAAGCTCTCTATTATTTGATTTATCTCCCTAGTGCCTACTTGTTTAGTGCACAATTGTGAAGCAGTTTAGAGATTCTATCTCTCTGACCTTGCTTTCACCTTTGTTTCATAACCAAATCTTTTGATCCCTATCAGTGGGGGGCAGAGACACTAGAGGAGATGGTACAGGCAGGGGAGGTGTGTTTGGTATGGGCAGAGGGGGGGGATTAGCCACTAGCTATGTAAGCTGCTGTAACTGTGTGGTCAAGACTGCTAGTGTAGTGTTGATATTGTTTTCAGAGACATTTTGTCTCTCTGTTAGCTTGTGGAGATGGTGTTCTAGGTATCCTAAGGTATTGGCTACGTCTTGGGGGATGTCCGAGGGCAATGACATCTGGAGAGCAGAATTCCCGGAGGGCTGGGTATGACAGGGGAGGGCAACCTATTGGGTGGCTGTCCACTGGGATAGTCCAAGGCTCCATTTTAAGAATTCTAATCTACTGTAAGGGTGGCTAGGGCACAAGACTCCAGGAGAATCCTCAGTTAATATTACAGTTTGTAATTATGATATAACTCACCTCCAGGAGAATCCTCAGAGATTAGGATGAGGCTCCTGAAGGGATGTTCTACATTATATACTAAGTTTATATTTTTTGGTGTCAGGGTCAGTGTGATTGGAGCTATACTAGTGTGTTTAAGTATTACTTTAGTAATACTTAAACAAGCTTAGGTTACTCCAGAGTATTGTTATACAGTTCAGGGATGGAAATAGAACTGTCCCCTTACAGAGTAGAAGAAAGTTGGTCCAGGGATCAGGAAACAATAAGTAGGAGTGAAGTATGGAGATGGAGCAGAATCATATGGTTATGTCCAGGAGGTATGGAGGACAGAAAGGTGACAGCTGTCATGGCCATATGGCAGTATCATAGAGAAGAGACATGAGAAAGAGTGGTAGAATAAAGGATTTCCTTTTCTATTTCTTTTTAATTGAGTCTCCAACATTTGTAATATTCTAATATATTTCTCAGAGTGGAGATTGATGGGAAGAGCCTCCTTGGTCCTTGCTTTTATCTCAGAAGCTCTTGAGGTTGTAAATGCAATTCTCTTGAGTATGTGAGAAGTGATCTTGGTGAAAGGTTGAGTTAGTGAATGTTTCCTACTATATACTCTATTCTTTCAAGAGACAAGATGCAGCAGTCACCTGGACAACCTTCTATGGAGTAGCAGGCCTGAAAAGCCTAGCTAATCATCAACTCAGATTGCATCATAGCCATAAGGTTTGGTGTAGGGTGCAGATGAGGGCTTGATTGAGTGTGGTAAGATCTAGGAGTGGTTTATTAACTATTCTACTAGTGAGCTTGGTATGGTGTATAAAAGTGGACACCTTAGAAACATCATATGAGGAGGATCTAGATTGAACCCACTATCATTTCATTTATTTTTATATTACAAATAAGCTGCACTTTTATATTTTAATTTCTTTCTGATACCCCCACTTCCTTCTTTTTCCCACAAACCCTTTAGCATGCAATTGAGAACTATCATTGCCTCTTCTATTTGCTTGTCACAGTAAATATCTCTTTTGCCCCTTTCAGTGGTTTCTGAGATATTGGTGATTTAATAAACAGTACTATGTGTCATGACTTGGCAAGACATCTAAGTCATTTCTATTTTCTTTTTATTTTTATTTTTCTTTTAGTTTCTTTATTCTGGACTTACTACTACAAGGATGGAGTATGGGAAGACATCAGGTGACTCAGTCACAAAGTCACAAAGTGACATCAGTCACAGTCACAGTCACAACATGTGATGAGGTAGACACATAACAGGAATAATAGACTATGGGAGAACATTATATAGTTATCATAGTAAAATGTATAAGTAGTGTAGAAAATCAAATGGGAACTCTATCAAGTTCTCCTTGTCAACTAAGACTTGGAGTAGATTTAAGTTGTCTTGGCTAAAATCTTATACTATGGTGGTTACCTATTAATCTGCCTGATATCTTGGCCATTATTAATCTCTTTGAGATATAACTAGTATTAATTGAAATGTAAGGGGTTACTCAATGGCAACCCTAACCACACCTGATGATTAGTGAAGAGGGTGGACTTAAGAAGGAACAATGGATAGCCCAGGAGTTCCAATCAATGTTGAGGTAAGGTATTCTACCATACATCACTAGCTATATATACTAGACTAGTTGGTCTATATACCTGTCACTAAGGGAACACAGATCAGGACACTAATAACCATGCTACCTAATAAGGCTACATTGTACTGATGGGGCAGACCCAAACTAAGAGAAAGGGTTGTGGGAATAGTGAGCACCGGCAGATCATAGGGCAAGCTAGTTAATGCTCACCCATACCAGTGATACCTAAGCTACTCTATTGCTGACATCATAAGACATCCATTTACATAAAAGGTATTTTCAAGGGCTTTTGGATGCTGTTAAAACTATGAAAATTGTTGAAGAATTGATGGAGATATGGTTAAATGAAGTTTATGACACCATTGAGTTCTTCTTGTTAACTCAGACTTAGAGTAGGTTTAAGTTGTCTTGGCTAGAGCCTTATAGAATTTCTATTAGATTCTGTATACTACTTATACAACTACTACACAGTCTGTGTACTATTTTCCCATACTCATCATGTGACTCTATCATGTGACACTTTCCCACACTTTTTCTTAGCTATTCTGCTAAGTCATAACATTCTTCCTTAACCTGCATTCACTATAGAAGCCTTAAGTTATCAAGACTTATGCTAACAAATAGATAGTAGCATATGATAGTCTATTCTAGTACACAGACTATCACAATTATGTATATAAGGACTTACAGTCTGAGAATTAGACCTCAGACTTAATAATATCTTTTGTTATTGTCTAAACTTTATTTTTTGAGCCTTTTTGAAGATTACCTTCATAGTCACAAATCAAGTAAGTGACCATTTGTGATAAAGTCTATGGTTTGGTTGATATCTTTAAAAACATTGTTGTTAGTTCAGTGCCATCATTTTATTTCACTTTCTTGAATAGATAGTATCACAAACTTCATTCAGACCTATCTCTACCACTTTTTTGACAATTTCAACAGTCTTAACAGCTCTGGAAAGCCCTTGAAAAGACCTTTCAATTGTAACCAGTCATGTCTTGAGGTGATCAATATTGGCTGAGCTATTAGACAAATCAGTAAGTTAACTACTGTGGTACCATATATTAAATTGCCAATATCTTGGAAACTGCCATGATCTATGCTTTTCTTCTAGTCTCAGAAGAAGCCCTCTTAATATTGCTCAGAATGAGTCTAGAACAATCTTGAGACAATTAATATTAATAGAGGTATGAAGTCCTCAATGTTTGCACATGGATTTAATTAATTACCCATAGATACTCATTTGTCTTTCCTTAAAACAAAGGTCAGCCTTCATATGGTTAATTTATTGCTATTTTAAGTACAAAAGCACTACCATATATAGAACAATAGGTAAGAGCATGTGATAATCTATTTTAGTACACAAACTATCATAACTCTGTATATAAGGACTTCTTGTCTAAGGATTAGACCTTAGACTTAACAACATCTCTTGTTACTGTCTAAACTTTGCTCTTTAAGCCTTTTTGAATATCCTAATATCAAATCACAAATCAGTAAGTGACTATTTGTGATACAGACAATAGACTGTAAACAAGAATACCTACTGCTCAAGTGTACATTACTTATCTTTGACTTATTCTTATGTGTCATATTCTGGAAATTTGACAATTATGTAATTTATTTCTCCTAATAATTCTCCTAAAATTAATAATAGTAGGATAGTGTAGTAGACTACTCTCCTCCTATTCTAGACTTCCTATAAGTACTGAGTAGTTATAGTGTAATTCCTCAGTTTGTAAATTAATGTCATTTGGTCCTAATACTCTCCCTGTCTACTCTGGATTCCTATTCTACTTCCTTAGGACCTCTTCTCTGACAACTTCCCTCCACTTCAAAATATGCAACCAACATCATGACTGAAGACCAGGGTGCAACACATAAGTTGAAGCCAAGGTTGTTCATTAAGTCGTACTCTACTCCAATGTCCTTTACTTTCTGTCAGAGTCTTCTTTGGAGTTTATACTATTGCTAAGTAATATTCTTCTCTGATGTAGTACATTACTCCGTTCCAGAGTATACTCCTATCTATTACTCCACTCCTCTGTCCTTTGCCTTTTTGTCCTTGACATTATACTATAAAATCATTATACTGTCCTTGTATACATAGTACAGTCAGCTCACATTAGTGTTGGTATTATTATTGTACTTTCCTTTTCAGTCTTAGGAGTCAATAATAGCCTACAAATGTTATAATAGAACAGTTATAGCACCATCATACTCCTGGAATATTTTCAAGATTTATACTGATTCTTTTGACTTTTTATAAAAGTTTTTGGCATTTTTTACAACATTTTCTCTGTTGCCATGAACACAAGTGATGGCTAAGAATAGAAAATCTGTGTTCTAGTGAAGTTAAAAATAGAAATCTGTGCTCTAAGTCTATTTATAATGGTTAATGCTTGAGGATAAGGATTAAGACATTGGTAGGCAAGTTAAATTGAAGCATCTGTATGAGTAAGAGGAGCTCACATTTTAATGCTTATTTCTTTGGATTGCCCTGGGTAAGTGCATTGTGCCACAATGATATAATCTGAGGGATCAAATTTTCAGAGCAAACATATTGTGATTTTTGATACTCTCATTCAACAATCAAAGCCTGCCAAAGTTGAAGCTATCACAAATGGTCACTTTCTATTTGTGATGGGTGCTTTGATACTTTAAAGAGTTCAAAAATGCAAAGTTAGACAAGTGACAAAAGATGTTGTTAAGTCTGAGGTCTAATCCTCAGACTATGAGTTCTTAAATACAAAAAAGTGATGGTCTGTGCACTAGGACAGAGCATCACATGCTACTACCTATTGTTCTACATATGGTAGTGCCTTTGTACTTGAAATAGCAATAACTTAACCTTATGGAGGCTGTCCTTTGTTCT
>Ga0157360_1000641_pt1 | contig 13246 bp, 11 predicted proteins | sample AttlaeALBM1_FD_111483 | JGI IMG/M metagenome (GOLD analysis project Ga0157360, IMG submission 111483) | Fungus gardens microbial communities from leaf cutter ant in Ribeirão Preto, State of São Paulo, Brazil - Atta laevigata ALBM1 | ecosystem: Host-associated > Fungi > Mycelium > Unclassified ... | reverse complement strand
GTGTGAACGTTGCCTGTCAGGTTTGTACCTTCTTGTGCTGACATAATGACGGCGCTCTGACCGCAGGGAACTTCATCTGGATTTAAGAGCGAATCTGAGCGGATTGTGCAATTCAGCAAATCCTGGCTACAGGAATTTCTTTCCAGTTTGTCGTCCATGCTTTACTCAGCATTTCGCGCTTCATCCGCCATTCTGGCTGGATGCCTTTTCCGGCAAAACCAATACTGTACCTACCGGAGCGGTTCATTTTATCCATCAGGCTCATCAGCGCTTCACTGCCAGGGCGTGGTGCTTCATCGTCGAACAGGTTCAGCTGTGCGACACCGTTAGGCCTGAGCTCACTCAGCATGATGCCGGCTTTTGCGTAGCGAAAGCCCGGACGCCAGATGGTATTGAGTGACTTTACCGCGGCCTCAATGATGTTTCGGGTGTCCTGCGTGCCTACGCGGAGGCGCACAAATGCCGTGTTGCCATAACCCGGGTGGCCGGTATCAAAGGGGGATGTGCGGATGAACACGGACACATGGTGACAGAACTGCCGGTCCTCGCGCAGCTTCTCTCCAACGCGATCAGCATAGGTGCAGATGGCCTGCCGCATCGCATCGTAGGTTGTAATACGCTCACCAAAGCTCCGGCTGACGACTATCTGCTGTTTAGGCGGGGGCGCATCTTCCATCTCAATGCAGGGCTCACCGTTAAGTTCGCGCACCGTGCGTTCTAGCACGACGCTGAAGTTTTTGCGAATAAAAACAGGGGAGGTACGGGCCAGATCGAGCGCCGTTTTGATACCCAGCAGGTTAAAGCGCTTGCCTATTTTTGAACCCACACCCCAGATCTCTTCAACGGGTTGCCTTAAGAGCATGGCCTCAATGCGTCCAGGATTATCGGGCGTCAGTGCCAGCACGCCGCGAAATTGTGGCCATTCCTTACTTGCCCACTGAGCTGATTTGGCCAACGTTTTGGTCGGCGCAAGGCCACATCCGACGGTCAGTCCCGTGCACTGGAGTACGTGAGCACGGATCATCCGCCCAAACTCTTCATAAGGCATGGACAGCTCCATACCCCGGCAGTCACAGAAGCCTTCGTCCACGGAATAGACTTCAAGCCGGGGAACCAATTCTTCTATACAGGCCATGACTCTGGTGCTCATGCTGTGATAGAGCGCGTAGTTGCTTGAGAAAAAATGGATCTTCTCGGGATAATGCTGGTTCTTAATTTTGAACCAAGGTTCGCCCATTTTTATGTATTTCTTGGCCTCTTTGCTGCGTGCGATCACGCAGCCGTCGTTATTTGAAAGGATGGAGACTGGGGCATTCCTGAGCGTCGGCTGGAAGGCTTTTTCCACGCTGGCATAAAAGGAGTTCACGTCTATCAGGCCAAACACGCTAGTTTCTCCTTCGGGTCGTGTGCACGAAGTGCGCTACCACGCCAAAAATCTGCAGCGTATCCGGATCGGGATGTATTTCTTTAAAGGCCGGATTCATCGGCTGAAGCACCGGGCCGCCCGGCGTAATCAGCAGGCGCTTAACGGTAAATTCGCCGTGCACCTCCGCAATGACAACGTCACCGCTTTGCGGTTTGAGTGACCGGTCCACAATCAGCAGGTCACCGTCATACAGCCCGAGATCCTACATGCTGCTGCCTTCCGCGCGCAGAAAGAACGTGCTGGCCTTGTGAGCCACCAGGTACTCATTTAAGTCCAGCTCCTGTTCGGCGTAGTCCTGACAGGGCGAGGGGAAGCCGCAGGGCACGCGCTCAAGAAAAAGAGGCCTGTAGCTGGGCGACGGACTGACCGCCGGTGTCATCAACTCAAAGGCGTAAAACATGATAATCATTCTCGTAAATAGTGCTGTATATATTTACAGTAGTATTAACTGACTTGTGGGCAGACGCAAGGCGTTATGAAAGGGGAGGGCGGTAAATCGTTATCCGGACCTGATTTATAAAGCATTAAATTCCCGATGTGGTTAAAAATCGACCAGCCATTTTAAAGCCTCTGCTGGCGCGGGCTGCAGAGGACTGTCCACAGCTTTGCGCGGCAGATGTACAGCGAAGATGTGGATAGTCATTTATCCAGCCCGTGCCTTTCCATCGCACACCAGGGCGGATTAAAAGCAGCTTCGGTTAAACGCTGTGCAGTAAGTGCTGGCGCTACTCCGAAAAGGCCGAAGCAGGGTTTTTAACCTTATGCTGTTCGGTATGATCGCTGTTCATTTTTAAGGGAATTTCGCATAAGGAGCATGCTTTGAAATCCATTCACTCGGTCCATATCGCTTTTCTCACATTCAGTTTCCATCGCCCGGCGCGAGTGCGCCTGAATCCTGACGGCTGAACCAATACCCCTGCTGCGCCGGTAAATCACAAAAACACTCAATGCTACATCCGTAACGGCCGCCGGCCCTGACTGGCGCGAACCGCGACGCCTCAATAATGGCGTCGCTCTGAGGCGCAACGTCGTTTCGCTGCCGCTCATCCTCCGTTGCAGTGGCATCGTGCTGAGCCTTTACGCTGGGACTCACCGTTTAAGGTCTTTCGCCGGGGCTGAGACAGGCACAGATACCGTGGTCGTCCAGGGTGAAGTGAACGTCGTGAAAATTTCTGTCCGGCCACTGCGTTAGACCGACAACAAATTTCCCCGCCTCCCCGGACGCCTGCCGCCATCCGCGCTGGTTTACGCCCTCGCGGCGAAGGCTCTCAAACGGGTGAAGTGAATACCGGAGGAAAGAACCAGCCGATTACCACAAAACGTCAACACCGCGGCTCCCGAAACTCAACGGGTGATGGGTGTAAAGCAAATCACATGAGGAGAACGATTATGGCATCACGTGGCGTCAACAAAGTCATTCTGGTCGGCAATCTGGGACAGGACCCGGAAGTGCGTTACATGCCAAACGGCGGCGCAGTGGCAAACATCACGCTGGCAACGTCAGAGACCTGGCGGGATAAGCAGACTGGCGAAAACAAAGAGTTAACGGAATGGCATTGCGTGGTGTTGTTCGGAAAACTCGCTGAAGTGGCTGGGGAGTTTTTGCACAAGGGATCGCAGGTGTATATCGAGGGACAGCTTCGCACCCGCAAATGGCAGGGTACGGACGGGCAGGAGAAATACACCACGGAGGTTGTGGTGAACGTAGGTGGTGCTCTGCAGATGCTCGGAGGGCGAAGTGGAAGCAGCACAACATCGGCTCCACAGAACGATCATCGGCCTGGCTCACGTCAGGATGATGGAAAAACCAGAGGGGGAGTAAACGGTAATGGCGGCAGTGGCGGGGAGGGCGCCGGTAGTACAGCACTTCCGCAGTCTCCATCACAGAGTCAGTCGCCCCCACAGGGGAGTTATCCGCCGGCACCAGACAATTACGACGATCCTGTCCCGTTCTGAAAGGAAAGAATTCCAGTGCTGACTCGTTGTAAATGCTGTCAGGCGCACTTGCTCAGTTTACGAAGTACGAGCCCAGCGCGATGAAATGCGAACAGATAAGGAAAAATGCGGCGCAAGCCGCAGAGAGAGCCCTGGCGGGGCTGCACCCCCGCCAAGGGCATGACAATCAAATTATGAGAGATCCGATATGTCATTCACCCAGTCTAAAGAAAAAAACCGCTGCGGCAAGCTTGCAGGCTATTACGGACGCCTGCCTGGTGGCTATATGAGCAACCAGTGCAGCGAGATGACCCGCGATGAGACAATTACCCTGGCCCGGCTGCATAAGTTCTTACCCTGTGACTATGAGTCCTACCGTGCACGGGGTGAGGAGTTTCGCCATCGTTTGAGTGGCGCCGTGTTGCACGCGCTGAAGCTCAGCAAGGTCTGGCTTACGGACTGTGAAAGCCGGGGGGAGTGGGGTGGCGTGTTCCCTGTGCACCTGCGACTGACGCATCGCAGGTGTAAGTACGTTACGATCGATATTTTAAGCCCGGGCGGCGAGTCACCATTCTGGCACGGACTGATGTGGCTGGATCCTGACCATACCGGTCTGTATTTCTGGAACAGCGATCAACTGGCCACTGACGTCATAAGGGCACTGTTGCAGCGTATCGATGATATGGTGGCGGCAGGCTTAGCTGCAGGCGATATTGCCACAGTGCTACGTCGTGAAGGGATTTGCTGATGATGCCCATGCTTCCATTAGTAATAACCCTGACGGGGCTGCAGCAAACCAGGCAGCCACCCGGTTTATGCAGTGTCCTGGATTTTCCATGAAGCGCGCGCGGCGGCAGGCGTCGTGCTTTAGCATTCCCTCCCTCTCAGGGAGTTGTCAGCATGCTGAAGGGTGCCAGCCAGTCTGGTGAAAGTGATCGCCCTAAGGTCCCGGCGCAAAAGCACAGGAGGGTTCACTTTACCGTGTCAGCCTGCCCAGCTGACAAGGGTAGTTCCAGAAGTGGCAGAGTTCTGAACAAAGAGTCCGCGCGCGTGGAATTGCTTATCAGCCAGGCAGAAATTGCGCTTGCAGTGCAGACATTGTCTACATACCGGCGATGGTTCTCGTGTTGGCGGGGCAGGGGCGTCGGGGTGAATGATTTGCTTAACATGACCTGGATCTGGCATCAGCGCACATCTGCCTGATCTGAGGCGAAGGAATGCTTTCGGCACTTCAGATAATTAAGCACGAATGCGGAGTTCTGGCTTGTTGTTGCTGGCAGTTCACACGGCAAAAGGAGGGCGGGTTTTACCATAGAAAGGTTATGCGATAAAGGCCGTTTCGGCGGCCTATTTTGCTGGCGTGTCAGGGACGATTTAAAAAGGATAGTTTTTTTGCAACTGTCACGTCGCTATTTTCACTCGGAGCGACTTCACAATTTATACGTGAAATGACACTCTAGCTTCTGGCGTTTAAATGACCCTGATAAAATGTGGATCCTTCAGATATATTGTTGAGCAAGTGATGTTTAGTCTTTGAATTTCTTTTTAGGTGATATTTTTAGCTGGATGCAAAGCGGCTGCCGAGAGAGTTGCCTTACATAAATGCTGTTAACAATCTGAATTTACAGCATTATGTTGTCATCGCGCGTGCCGGAGAATTTTTGTTGAGTTAATGAATCAGGACACATCACCTTCAGGTTGAATATTTAATGTATTGGGCAATCTCTTTCAGTTAGTATGACCGGCGCTTTGAAAAAACATTTAATACATATTAAAACCCGCACGGTTTCTGCCTGAATATGTCAAAAATACAAAAATTTCTAAAATCTGCTTTATATAACAGCAATGCAAATGAAGCTGCACAGGCCTTAAAGCTTGCCGCTTCAACCATGCAGTCAGAGGGTTTAAATCCCTCCGATTTCCTTGAGCGAAAGGGTGAGAATTCACATTTCGCTGAACTTGCTGAGCTGCGTAATCAGCATGCCTACCTGATGCAGTCACTCCAGGCTGCTCAAAGCAGGGTCAGGCAACTTGAAAACGAAATCGGTGAACTCCGGCGAGCAGGCAACAGCAGCGCATCCCTGGCTGCCGACCTCAGAGAAGCTAAAGAACAGGCCATTAAGTGGTACCGCCGCTCAGAGCTGAATGAATTACAGTTAAAAGAGCTGGCACCAGTCGCCGTCGCTGCTCAGGAAAAAGTCATTCAGCTGGAGAAAGCACTCCAGAATCAAAAAGGGACGATCGCAGGAACGCTGGGCTGGATGCTATTTGCTGCGGTGGTAGTGGGAGTCATGACCCATCTTGTGACCAAAAAATCGAGCTATGAACGGGGATATGGCGTAGGCCGGTTTGAGGGGATCATTCAGGGGGAGAAACATGCCAAAGACGCCTCACCCGCAGACAATGATGTCAGGCCCGTTCCCCCGGGATTATGGCTGCCTCAAAATGGCATTTACGACATGGAGGCTCTCTGCCAGAGCAAAAAAGGCAGCGTCAGAGCGACATTCAGAATCAACATGAACGAACGCATAGCAAAAGAGACCACGCACCTCTTTAATGAGAGTTTAAACTTGGGCTTGCCTGGAGAGGGAGCCGTTCCGATCGGATATAAATTCTATATAACTCTGGTAAAGTCGGCTGAAAAGAAGCTCTGTACAGTGAAAAAAGTCTGGTAATGGATTCTAAAACAGGCGATTTTCCCGCGCCGGGTTATCAACATAAGCGAAGCTAACCGACGCTTTTCTGAATCGCCCGAAATACCTGATCTCCTAACGTCACGGAATGCAACCTCTCAATTCTGGTAGTACTCACCGCTTCCCTGCATATGCATAAGTGGTTAGGATTAATCCTAACATCATGGAGGGAGGGGTTATGGGATTACGTTTCAGAAAGCGTCTTAAAATTGCGCCGGGTCTGTATCTCAACGTTTCATCGGGCGGTACCAGCTGGTCACTGGGAGTGCCGGGTGCGACACTCAATTTTGGCGGAAGAAACGGGGCGAGGGCAACGGTTGGTATTCCGGGTTCTGGCTTATCATACAGTCAGAAAATAGGTGGAAAAAAATCCGGTACCCGTACTGATGCAGTCCCATCACCCGTCTCATTTAACCCTGGCCATTCCCCTTCACCTGATTTCGAACAAATCGACCTTTCTGTTACTCCCGTGGTGAGTGCCGATATTGATGCCATTGGTGAAATGGGAATGTCAGAGCTGGCGGATGTTATTAATCAGGCAGAAACAACGCGTCAGGAGATTTCAAGCGCGCTCAAGGCCCTGAGACACCAGAAACAGAAGCTCGACAAACAGTCCAGATTCTACGGCATGATCGTGATGCGAAGCCTCTTCAGTAAAAAGCTGGCCACACTACGTGATAAAGCACACATCACCGCTGAAGACATTGAAAGTGGGCAGGCGGCGCTGGAAAGCACTGGCGTGATGTTTGACTGGGGAGGGGACGAAAAGATTCTTGCCCACTACCGTGCACTAAGCCAGTCATTCCGGGCTGTCTCAGGAAGCCAGAAAATCTGGGACATTCTGTCTTATAAAGAAACCGATAAGTTCAGACAGCGTACTCAGGCGGATAAAGAGGTTTCGCGAGATGGGGTGCGGTTCGGCATGGGGCGGCCAAACTGTCTCCCGGCTTCGAGTCAGGATGAGTTCAAAATGGTCCCGCACCTGGAGAATCGCAACGGGGGGGACGTTTATATATTCCCCGGATTTCTGCTTATCGAAAGCGAATCCCGTTTTGCGGTGGTTTCCATTTCCGACGTTGAGCTGGATTACGGGCGCACCCGATTTGCCGAAACCGAAGACGTGCCGGCGGACAGCAAAGTTGATGGTAATACGTGGCGGTATGCTAACAAAAACGGCGGGCCAGACCGGCGCTTCAACGACAATCATCCTATTCCCTGGGCCATTTACGGCATCCTGGCCATTCGTTTCAGAAACGTGCTTCATGAAGAGTATATGGTTTCCAATGAAGATGCTGTGCGGCAGTTCGCTCAACATCTTCATGCCCTGATTGAACAAACAAAACAAAATGGTTTGTGACTGGCGCAATGTGCATAAGTCGGCTCATCACCTGATAGTTACATTTCAGGATGCTGGATCTGAGATGGGTATAATTACAAATGAAAGTGAGTGTGTAGGATTTAGAAGTGCCTTAAATATGGCTTTAAAGGTAGGATTTTAAAGCGACTTGTCAATTTCATAAACTTAATGGATTAGGAAAAAGTATGTTTAATCAATATTTCTTAGATGAGAGTGGTAATACTGGGGATTTAGTAAAGTTGCCCCCAGATTTAAATTTTGCAGGGCAGCCTATTTTTGCACTGTCATGTGTTGGCGTAAATGACTGTGATGATTTGCAAAAATACATTGATGGATTAAAAATAAAGTACAATATTCAGGGGGGCGAACTTAAATCGAAAAATTTGTATAAATCGAAACCAAAGTTCATCGTTGAGTTATTTGATTATATTAAGCTTAATAATCTACCTTTCTATGTAGAGGTTGTCGAGAAGAAGTATTGTGTCGTGGTTTCAATCGTCACTCACCAGATATGCACTCCTTATTTTCGACAGTTCGACTCTGAAGTAAATGCGCAGGGCTTTCGTAATGAATTAACAGATTATTTGTGTGAGAATTTACCAGAAAGTTGCTTCAAAGCATTTTTTGAAGCGTGTATGAATAAAACAGAGTCTGCTTTGTTAAACTCGTTGAAAACTCTTAGGAAATATTTTGATAGCAGAGATTTCACTTTCAAATATAAAGCTGAGGCAATCCGTTGCTTAAAGTCAACAATCAATTTTTATCACGAAAGAAAATCTACCGATATCGGCCTGATAAATAACCTCATCCCTATCCCTGACTTTAATAAAAAAGATAAGGAAATACATTTACTACCACACGTCCATAGCTGGTATAACCTGATGGGGAAGGTAAATAAGTACCATAATGGTGATATTTCTGATGTTGTTTTTTATCATGACAAGCAAGATCATTTTGATGAAATCCTGATCTCTTGCACTGAGAATTTAAAGGACTCAGATGCAAAAAATCCTTTTGATCATACCACAGATTTTAACATCAAAACCGATTTGGATCTGAAGTTTATTGATTCTAAAAAAACATCTGGAGTCCAGTTAGCAGACATTCTGGCGGGATTTGTCTCGCGTTACGTAACTGAATTTGTCTATGATGAGTCGCTGAAAGATGATTCTTATCATGAGATTTTTTCAAAGTTGAAGGATTGTTATGACTTGCAAAATCACTTCAGTGTAAACTTTGTTCTTCCAATAAACAGAAGAAGTAAAGTATTCAAGGAATTTGGGTTGTAAGTTATTTTCGCTATTTTAATTGTCATCTTCTAGGTTGTCAAAGTCATGGTTTAATGTTTCATGTAGGCCATGACTTCATCTTCTGACCTCTAAGTAACCCTGGAGCATCCAGTTGGGAGATAATGGTGTAATATCCAGAGTTTTCTAACGATCAACTCAGCAGGACTTTGAAGATGGCGCGAAATTTTTATGTTTATGAATTTTATATAATTTATTCTCTAAAGTTTTTTTAAACTCAGCCGTTTATTACTTAGGGCCGCGAGTTGCACAAAATGCAGGGTATTTTGTGCGTCATATCTCATTTCAGTCGCTATGCCAGTGGGGCACGATATCAACCAATTTTCAACAGTGCTATCTGCCTGCCAGGCTTTGTCTGTGAGATTTTTTATAATGATGAAAAATCTCAAGTGAAAAATAATTTTTTTTAAATAAAAGGATGTTTTATGAATGAAATTCTTTCAGCTTCGCAGGAAAAAATCAAAAAAGCTGTATATATTAAAGCCTGGTGTTGGGGGGGTGTCAGCTCCTTTCTGATTGCATTGTTTTTTTATCATATTGTTTCGATTAGTCCAGAAATATTTAGGTTAGGCCTTTCTTTCGTCGTTTTTGTCATTGCATTTATGATTGCAGTGAAGATTGCTGTTTATTTCCTGTCTGGCGATCATCAGTGTGAAGCCTGTAACGCCACTTACAGCGTGGAGTTAATAAATACTGAAGAGGTGTTTTTATCTGCAATCCCACGCAGTGCAATAAAAAGCGGAGGGAGAATGCTTTCAGGTGACAGAGAAGGGAAGGAAATAATTATTCATGAGAACTGGACGGAAGAGAAATATGATGTTACCAGGGAGTACTCCTGTGTGGTTTGTGGTGATAACTATCTGGAGCAGGGAATAGAGACACGAAAAACAAGTTTTTCTAGCGCAAAAACATATCGATAAACTACTTCTCTTACAAATACTGTATTAAGCGTTCAGTTCGGCATGGTTTCACTTTGCACCTGAGATTATGCTAAATCGAACGCTAAATTATGTTTTCAAAATTTTCTTTTTATCTATCCTTATGTGTCTCAAATAAGAAGACTGCTAATGTGGATGCAGCGCCTATAGCAAGCCTTGCATGGCGAGGACTTAAACCCTTTGTTTTGGCACTTTTCCCGTGGCCCGTTCCATAACTATTTCGTAACTCAGCGATGCCATTGGTAATGGTTGCGAGGTTACTCAGAAGCCGTCTGATACTCTCCACGGCTTTTGCTGAATCTGAAATATCTGGAGGAGTAAGCTTCAGCTCCTTAGTTGTAAGCTTCACTAACTTAGGTAAATCAAGGCTGTCATATTCATCAATGCCACGTTCATCAAGTATTGTTTTACAAACTGATTCAATTAATTCTTTCGCCGTCCCTATAGCCAGACCCGGATCATCATTTACAGCACTTTCCATTCTTGTTATTTGCCTGACGATATAGTCGCTGTCAGCAAGATTAAAGTTTCCTTTTAACGCGTTAAAATGTGCGTTCGTTGAGGGTGAAGTTCGCTGTGCGGCATACAGAGAACGCCCTTTTACGTTTAATTTAGAAACCAACTCATAACCAGCCTCTATGAGGATAAGATTGAAACTGTCCTTGAGTAGCGTAACTTCATCTTGATTTGACCTCACTACAGGATGTAGAGATTCACACAAAAATTTTAAAAAAACTTCGTCACTTCCTTGCTGCAGTCCGAAACGACTGTCCCTGAAGATCCAGCTATCTGGCCAGTCATCATTGTTGATGCGATGCTGCCAGATGTCCTGTTCAGCATTGTCGTATCGTGAATCAGTTGATGGCATATCTTGTAATGTGTAGAGACGAGACAGAAAATCTGTTTCTTCAAGCCTGCCAGCCCAAAACAAGTTATGTATTTCAAAATAATCGAATATATCCCGACGGGAACTTTCAGCGATCGTCATGGCAGACACCCCAGGTTGGTAACATTCAAATGGTGTAAAAGATGTAGATGTGTTTTTAGTTCACTGCATTGATAATATTTAAGAATTTATATGCTGTGTTGTACAGTCAGCCACTGAGAAATCTGGATCCCTCTCATTAATTTAAAATATTACGTGCCTGGCCAAGGCTGCCCGTTGCAGCTTGTGGGCAGCCATTATTAGTTACACAACCTGACCAAAAAAATGGGTGCTATTCCAGTCCAGTACCATATCTCTTTTGCAGCTGCTTAATCGCCTTATCCACTCTGGGCTTTAAGGTAGTAAGGGGCCATGTGGTTGCGACCTGTGACATCCGGATTTCAGCAACGATACTGGCTACCACTGGGTCATCATGAGTATTTTCCGGTGCCCAAAGTAACATCCAGTAACCAAACCACACAGCGACCATGAAAGCATCTGAATGGTCTTTTCCAGAAAATATAATGACATCCCAGCCATGGGGAGCATCTCCTTGAGGGCCAGATAACTCAAAGGTTAATGCCGGTGGTGCCAGTAACAGAGCAAAGTGGCCCGGCTCAGGTGCTGAATCTGAGTCACAATATTTAATTACTTCGTGATTCATCTGGGCTCCACGATCGGACTCCAGAAATGAATTCAGTGGAGTAATACCTCCCTTAGATGAACTACTCTGTGCAGTAGCATGCAATGCTCGCCAGCATGTAATAATCCCGTTACGCCTCAACAGGCGTAGTTCGTTATCCGGCAGCTGATATTCCTGAAAATCTCCTAATCCTGTTATCTTGGAAGGAGTAAGGCATGAGCTGTTGTAGATCAAATCAGGTGAGTAAAATAATTTTGATTTATCAATGAGCTGTGATAGTGACTTCTCGTGAGTACTAAAGGATCCATCACACGGTTTGCACATCAGAAATGGTTTAGGCAGGTCTTGATCAAACTTCAGGCTGAATTTTTTTGTATACGATGAACCATTGGATTCTAACGTCGTATCACCACTAAACAGATTAAATCCACCACTCTTTTTCGGCTCCAGGTAGACGCGCTTACCCATAAACTTACTAATGACATGGCTTTGAATCAGCTCCATGTACTGACCGCATTTGATACAAACTCCTAACATTCCGATTCTCCCTTATGCAGTTAAAAAAATATTCTCAGTTACTGGAAAGAGTAACGCTCAGTCTGTGGCGGGCTATATCTGGCACGGGAAGGTCCCTGTGGGGGACGATTAGATATTCGTGCCTGATCGTCTGAATATATTCGTCTTGCCAGCCCGGATTCAGGCCTCAGGAATGAGTTGCAGGCTGGTTTTCGCATTTGGTTTTTTCGCATGTCTGATCGTCGGTTCGACTGCACTGACTGCTCTAACCATTAAGCTCCCGTCCACCGACAGACCGGGCTGTATAACACGACACTCCCCTCAGCCCACTTTTGCGGCTATCTTTACGCGCGTCTGATAACAAGCGGTTCTGCGAGCATAAAAGGATGGATGCAACTGCCCCCGCTTTTTTTCGCCATTCAGTCCCCGGTTTTACCGTTATCCACTGTGGGGTGTATTTGCTCACTACAGTGGTTATCTGAGCAGCCGGGCAATGTTATGGACATCATGACCTAATCACACTGTTAACCTTTTAGTGCCTGCTCTGCATGTTACAAAGTTCAGGGTCGGGCCTGGTTTCGCCTCGTTTATGCCTCACTCTGTCTTCTCAGTATGACCAGCCTGACAGCGTTTCAGACCTGGAAAATGTATACAGATGACGAACGATATACTGGCACAGTATCGTTCCTGGCAGAACATAAAAGATAGCTCTTTGTCAGCTTAAATCTTAAATCATGCTAATATGTACAGTCGTTTTTAAGGGGGGGAGAATGGCGAGAGGAAAAACATACAGCGTTCAGATAACCGGCCTGCCTCAGGGAGGGGTCTTTCCGGCCCGCGAACAGTCAGATGGTAATAATGACTGGCGCACAACGTTAAAGGATGCACGTGCGAATAAGGTGGAGGCAAAAGTAATTTGCCTGTGCTTTGGCCAGCATGAGGATCTCACCCTCCGTAAACTAGTTGTTCGTTATCGTGAAGACTACGATCGATTTTACCTGTCTGGCTGGCAATATACGGGCGGGCAGCACAGACAGGAATGTCGGTTTTATTCGGTATGGGGCGATGAAGCTTCAGCTAAAACGTATTCTTCCAGTGTTGTCAGAGTAAATGATGACGGCACATTCAGCATCACCTTGCCGGTTGGACTTTCCCGGCAAACCGGGACCACAAACCCGTCACCTGACGTAAACCCTGCCAGTCACCCGTGCACAGGTAAAGCCAAACCCTCAATGAGTCTGCTGGGCCTCGGTCACTTCATCTGGCAACAGGCCGAAATCAACACGTGGAAACCGCAGTACGTTAAAAACAGACCGCGAAGCGCGATGTGGCTCGCCAGTCGTATCGACAGCACGGCTCAGAAAATCCGCGTCAGCAGGCTGACCCTTGCTGATGTGCTTCTGGTCAGTGCCTCAAATGAAAGTGCGCAGAAACAGAAGAATCAGATGCGCGTCAGGTATGCGACAGAAAACAAAAAGCGCATGGTGGCCATTGCTCTGCTTAAGG
>Ga0157360_1000640_pt1 | contig 13254 bp, 9 predicted proteins | sample AttlaeALBM1_FD_111483 | JGI IMG/M metagenome (GOLD analysis project Ga0157360, IMG submission 111483) | Fungus gardens microbial communities from leaf cutter ant in Ribeirão Preto, State of São Paulo, Brazil - Atta laevigata ALBM1 | ecosystem: Host-associated > Fungi > Mycelium > Unclassified ... | reverse complement strand
TGGCGCAGCTTGTGCAGTCTATTGATAGCAAGGGTGTTCATGATGGTGCCGGGCGCGTGCGTCAGTATCTGACGAAAATCATGCGCTACGCGGTGCAGCAAGGCTTTATCAAATATAATCCCGCCCTCGACCTTAAAGGCGTCGTGACACCTGTTCGCATACAACACCTTCCCGCTTGCCACTACAGCGCCTTCCTGCGTTACTGGAGAACATCCAGCATTACAAGGGGCATCAACTGACCCGGCTGGCGCTGGAACTGAATCTGCACGTTTTCCTGCGCTCCAGTGAATTACGGCTCGCCCGCTGGGATGAGTTTAATCTCAAGGCGCATATCTGGATGGTGCCGGCTCTTACGGTGCGTGGATTCCCTTTATATTCTTTTACACTCAGCGAATTTAATATCTCTCTTAATTTTTTATATATTCACCACCATTGTCAGAAATCATAGAGGTAAAATATTCTCTATTATTCATCGTTTGTCCTCCTCATAGTTTAGTAACTGTAACTCCAGTGTGTTTCCCTAACTGAAGCATTTCAAATCCCCCCAATTATTAGCTTGCGCCCCCTCAAAACCCGGTTGTTTCAGGCGGTGGTGCTCCTGTTGATACACTTAGGAAAACACCATCAGGGCCATCTTTGTTTGCATTTTCTATTTCCGGGTGTTTTGCACTGACTCCCCGGTAAAGCTTATCCTCTTTCCCACAATTTGATAGACCCAACGGATCACTCCATATAAGCGGGTTCGGCGCGTACAGGTACAGGTTTCAATCACCGTTCAACCTCATCGGATCCTGGACAGTGAACCGTCCGGTCGGCGGGTCGTAGTAGCGGAACTGTAACGCAGCCCGGTTTCACCGTCGGCGTACTGCTCGACGTCGTTTTTCGATTAAACCTTCCTATTCAGCCCATCGGAAAAAAGCTGCTTAATGAGTAATATTCCAGTAAATTGTCCCTTCATGATCCAACACTGGTTTTAGCATGTTCTAAAGGGGCCTATACTGTAATCTTTGTTTTCATTCTAATGATCTTTTAAATTTTTCAAAAAAGACAGCAAAATCTTTTATACCATCCACTTTATGCCTTTCATTTAATATATATTTACCCGTATTAATATCCATTACCTCAAGCATACAACTATTGTCATCCCAAAAAATAAATCTTGCTAAAACTTTTTCATTATCATAATCAATAACCACACTTGTGGTTAGCTCATTATTAATGACATTTATATTATAGGATGAGTTTTTTTCATCCAGTCGATTACTTCTGAGAGCATGCTTTTATTCCCGCCTCGGCTTTATGTGCTTTAATAGATATATTAGCGGCCTTTGGCATTTCAGGTACTGGTTTTCCTTTGTGCCTTGCCAAACACCCTTCTAAAGAATCAGGCCCAATAATTTTCGCCCAACCTTCATTAGTTTTGATTAACGACTCCTCGGGGACATCAAATTCTACATACATGGTTACTGGTTTTGCCTGCTTTCCGAAAGCTTCAATATCCGCTGGTGATGCTACATGGGTTGTACCTGTTGAGCTTTGGACAACTGTACCTGTTTTTATCATCTGGTCATATTCTGACTCGCCCATCCATCGGCCGACAGTAGTATTGGCTAAACCCCACGGGTCAATCCACCCCGGCGGGTTCGGCGCATACTGGTACAGGTTCCAGCCACCGTTTAACCCTATCGGGCCCTGGAGTCTGCGGGTCGTAGTGGCGGAACAGATTGTAGTGCGGGCCAGTTTCGCCGTCGGTGTACTGCCCCGCATAGCGCAGCGGCTGGTGCGCCAGGGCTGTGTTCTGTGCCAGCCGCGCGAAGCCGTCCGTCTGGTAGCGGACCTCACCGAAGCTGCCGTACTGCCCGCTCCAGCGGATGCTGCCTTCTTCGTCGGGGACTTCCAGCGGTGCGCCGTTCAGGTCGGTGCTGAACCAGTAAATCTCCCCGTCCGTGTCGTCCCGCAGATGGTCAACCGCGCCAGCGGGCTCCAGGCCTCGTTGGGGTCACAGATATACGTGCTACACTGCCCGTCCTGGTGCTGTTCCTGCAACAGGCGGTAACCCTGCCACAGGAAGCGGGTTTCCGTTGTGCCGTGGGCGTCATACAGGTAATACGCCTCAAAGTGTCCCTGCGGCCCGGTTCCGCGGGCGGTCAGCAGGCGGTTTTCGGCGTCATAGGTGTAGTGCTTCTCATACAGCCCGCTGCGCCGGCGGGTCAGGTTGCCCCACGCCGTCGTAGTGCATAAACAGGTTCTGCCAGTGCTGCAGGCGGTTGTCGGTCACCGGGTCGTCGTTCGCGGGCAGGTTAGCGCTCGGCCTCATCGGGTTTGACGACAGCTCGCCGAACAGTTGCTTCTGCGGCTGCTCCGGGCCGTCAAGATAAATTACGGATACCGAGGCATCGATGTTGGCCGGAGGATGGTGAGAATCGGTATAGAGTACCGTGCCGGCAAGCATCGATGCCGGCATCAGCAGAGGGGACAACGTCAGCAACGTGCTGATTTTCATAGCGAGCACTTCTGCATGGATAGAATCCACACAGGGTGTTACGACATGGTCAGAAAGGCAGCAAAGAAGTCTTTATTGAATTATAAAAATTTATGCAGCCCCTCAACCTCAGGTTGTGGGGATCTCAACAGAGAAATCGAAGCCAAGCAATCCAGCCTCTTCCACTCTGCGTTTGAATGCATCCGTCACAAAGACACGGCTGATATCCTCTTCAATAGAAAATAGGTACTCATCCGTGATGTTATCCACCTTAAGCACCGGCTTTCTAATCAGAAACCTGCCCTCAGCCTCACGGAACAATGCGTTTTCCCGATCAAAACACCCCGAAAGGACATTCGTAGGATGGTACCCCAAAAAGGTCTTTCTTTTACTGGCAGTTAAAACCGGTAAAACTTCGCCCCGAGGAAGTAGAATATTACTCAAAACGTCTAACGCATTCTCACTTAGAACAAAAAGGGGGGATAAAGCGCTACTGAAGTCAAACTGGTAGTTCCGCTTACCCGTATCATTGCTACGTAGCTCTAACCTGATAGGTGTGTAATTACTCAACGGCTTCCAGTTAGCACTTCGAACTCGCCCCATGATACTTTCCTCCCCCTCAGGATAATCCTGAATAAAGGAGCAAAAGTTATTCACGTCAGATCCTAGTAAATATATTTTTTTCATAACAACACTGACCAGCTGGCATTTCTATCCGCTGAAAGTAACGTTTCTCGCATTAGCTGCAGTTCATCCAGGACACCTTGCTTACTACCAAAGTCATGTGCATCTAAGATACGCTGATTCACTGCGTCCAAATACTCATCCGGATGCTTACCATTATGCAAGATCCCAGGCAAACCGTCCGTATTGTTCCGATTTGGTAGGAACACGCCATTTTCTGCACCATTGATATCAATGTCGTGCCGTTTCAATATGTCTCAGGCAGGTCTTACTGCCTTAGCAGTTTCCGGAACGATATGTTGCGCAGCTGAATTGGCAGGACGCGGCGTACCCGCTTTTTCCATACTCTTGGCCAGAGCAGAGCTGGTCAAACCTAACGGATCGACCCATCCATATGGGTTCGGCGCATACTGATACAGGTTCAGCCCGCCGCGTAGTCCTACCGGATCCTGCGTGGTAAAGCGCCCCACCTCCGGCTCATAGTAGCGGAACAGATTATAATGCAGCCCGCTTTCGCTATCCTGGAACTGGCCTGCATAACGCAGCGGCTGGTCAATAAGGGCGCCCTTACGCCGTTCGGCGCCGGCGACAGTCTGCTCGAGGGCCGCCAGCGGCGTCCACCGGCTTGCCGGGTCATAGCTCCAGGTGCGGCGCGTACCGTTGTCCCGCTGCTCCTGCAGCAATCGGTAGCCCTCCCACACGAAGCGCGTGGGTTGCCAGCCTTGTGGTAGCGCAGCTGCACGCTGTCCGGCTCGATACCCAGTTCGCTGCCGGCAGCGGTCGGCGTGCGCGTCAGGCGCTTCATGCGCCCGGCCGTATCATAGTGGTAATGCCACTCGGCGCTGTCGTTGGCGCGCCAGACCAACTGGCCGGCGTCGTCATAACGGAACTGATGCAGACGCGGGGACAGCTGTGGTGCCACGTCCGGCGACGCGACTTCCCGGTATTCGGTAAGTTGCCCGTCAAGCCCATAACGATAAAAGCGATCGAGACGGTCGGGACGCCGCTCGCCCTTCAGCCGGCCAACGGCATCATAACTGAAGTGGTAGTCCCCGCCGTTGCCGTTCTCGATGTTGGTCAGCCAGCCGCGGCAGTTATAGTGATAACGGCGCGTACGCTGGATGCGGTCGGTGATGCTGACCGGCTGGCCCAGCAGGTTGTACTGCCAGCGCGTCTCACTGCCGAGTGGGTCATGGTGTACGGCCAGCTGCCCCTGCGCATTCCAGGCAAACCGCTCTTCGCTGCCGTCGGGATGCAACAAGGTCTGCAGCTGGCCAGCGGGATAAACGGCAGTGATAGGAGCACCCACCCCCGCGCCGGCAAGGGCTGCCAGCCCCATCTCATGGGTGGTAATCCCGCGAAACACCACGGGCTCACTGTTGAGACGGTCAAGGAGAAAACGGATGGTCTGCATCGTCGTGGACTCCTACAGCAGAATGTCGGCAGACTTGCCGATCAGCCAGATAACGGTAACCAGCAGCACCACACCCACCACGATAATGGAGCCAAATTTGGTCCAGGTCGCCCGCTCGTTACGGACTTCGGTAAACGTGTGTAGGGCAGTAATGGCGTCGTTGATAAAGGCAACGGCGGCCACGACCAGCCCGCCGATGACAAGACCATCCTGTATGTAACCTTTGATTTGTCCGGCCAGGCCGCTTCCGCCGCCCGAGCTTGGGGGTTCCACCTGAGGTAAATCAGCAAAGGCCGGTTTGCAGGTGAGCCAGCCCATAATAGCCAGCGTACCGGCGCGGGTCAGCGATAAACCCTAAACAGAATTTTGAAAATTAATCGATAATGCGGCCCGGGTCGGATTTAATCATCATATTCGGCGGCGACCCAGGTGCTTCCCCCTTTTGATGTCGTCACGGTTGTGACCAGAAAGATATGCCCTTCAAGGCCTTTTTCTGAAAAATCGATCCCGCCGTCTTTGGGGGTATATCGTGTCGTTCCGTTCCCCTGACGGAACGCTGACAGCCTGTAACGAAGCGAATTATCAAGAAACGTCATATAACAGACAAGATGGCCGGTCGTGGATTTATTGGACCATATTTTGAAATCCAGCCGTGCCTGCCATGTTCCCTCAGGTATATTTTTCCAGTCATATTCTTTAGGTTCGAAGCCTTCCCGCAATGCCATGTCGTAGGTCAGGCCTCTCTTTGCCTCTTCAGCCATACTCTGGTTCCCCTTTTATTCATTCAGTTCTGAACGTAATAAAAACAGACCCGATGTGACACAGCAAGTTATCCGGGGATAAGCTGATTATGCTTTTTATAATTCAGACGTCTGATAAGGGAGTGCAGGAGCATGAGTGAAACGAATGGCCTCAGAATTGCCCTGTCACCAGTGCAGCTGGCAGCCACACTTTAGAAAAAAGTATCAGCGAAGGCGAAACGCTCAGCAACTGTTTATGAAGCGGACTGGGTCTGGCAGGCGGCGTGGTGGAAATGTTCGGTGCCGGTGTGATGTGCGTGGTTCCGGAGCCCACAATGTTAACCAAAGCAGGGTGTGTTGTTGTCGGCACGCACAGTCTTGCTACCGTCAGGGCTTCATTTCGCCAGATATGGAGCGGCAGACAGATAAATACAGACACCTACAATTCAGCGGTTCTGCTGGCAGAATCGCTGGGAGCCGATCGCGATACGGCTTTAAAAGTCGGCATGACTGTGGACCTTGCCATTGCGGTTGGTTTCTCCGTGGCAGTGGGGGCAGTACGTGTTGTTGCTGTCAGATCAGGGAGAATAAAACTGGCGGAACATGAATCAGTTACCGGTCAGCACCCGGGCGGGCATACTATCGAACAACATATCGGTAAAACACCTGAAGAGCTTGCTGCCAGACTTCAGCGAAGGCCGATGCTGCCTGCAACCAGCGCATTCAGAAACCTTGACGAGGCTGAAATTCTCACGACAAAAGTGCTGAGAGCCCATAAAAATGAGATAGAAATGTTCGTCAAATTTCAGCCCAAAGGCACCCCATGGCGGAAAAAAATATCCATGCAATTCACACAGCCTACCGGGATTGTGATGAAAAGAGGAAGCTCAGAAGTCAGAAACTGTTACCGTGTTGAAGTGTGGCGGGAGCTCACTGAGTACAATGGTAAGCCTTATTTTATACTGACGTCGATGCCCCTGGAGTGAATGATGAAACAGCGTGATACCCCCCTGGAGCTGGATAATCTGGTCTGTAATTATTTCGGGCATGATTACGACCTCATTGATGACAGTGAGGCACTCCAGCCCAAAATTGACGCCTATAACCGGCAGTCGGGAAAGGCGATGCAGATGGCGCTTCTCGAAGACATTGACGATTTTCTGGCTCTGGGGGATACGATGAATATGGCCTTCAGTAAAAGATATGGCGTGTATTTCGATCCGTTGCTGTGGGGCATCACCCCCCATGATTTTCTGGTTCTGGTCAGGGAGCAGGTCAACATCGCCTTAGCGCACTCTCAAAACAACTGACGCGCCAGTAACAGTCGTTTCATGGCTTGTCTGCTGACGGCAGGCGCGCAAAACACGTTTTGCACGCCTCCGTCCAGCCCTGATTTAAAGATACTTCTTGAACGAAGCCGTGGTCACGGTCACAGCGATACCCAGCAGGACAGCCGCTGGCAACAACAGCAGATTGGGGTAAACCGCCATGGGCCAGATAACGGGAAGTATTTTCATTTCGCACACTCTTTACAGTATACAAATACGCCTGTTTACAAACTATTAACTTTGACTCAGGGATTGAAAATCCCCGTGCCCTTGGTTCGATTATTAATCTCACATTTTTCGCTATTATAACTACTTTCGCTAAATGCATTTCAAATATTAATATTATTCAAAAAGAAACATTGCCATTTCTTTTATATATAGTATTTGAGTTTTAACAGAAAATAAAAACATTATTTATTTACGCTATTATTAACGGGCAGCAAAACGTGAGATAGATCACAACAAGCAGTTATCTCTTTTAGAGCTTCTTATTACAGATTGCCTTCAAGATTTTTATTCTATAAATAATATCTTCGCTTTTATTATTCCAGGGGAAAGTAAATGAGCAATCCATTTGAAAATGAAGATATTACTTTTTTAGTATTAGTGAACGCAGAGAATCAGCACTCCTTATGGCCGCAATTCATGGCGGTCCCAGATGGTTGGGATATTGTGTGCGGGCCCGCCAGCCGCAAGGAGTGCATTGATTACATCGAGGAAAACTGGAAGGATATCAAGCCGAAAAGTTTACAAAACCTATAAATCCTTGTTGCCCACTCGTTATCCCATTTCGCTTTAATATTGAGGTCTTATATGTCCGCACAAGAAGACATGGATTATTTCGCTTTAACGTCGGCTCAGATGGGCATGTGGTTAGCGAATGAAGTCGCGCTGAATCAGGCAAATAATAATATTAGTGAGTATTTAATTATTGATGGCGTGATTGACACATCACTATTTAAAGACGCTATAAAAATAATGATTGCTGAAACTGATGCCATGCATGGCCGTTTTTTTCATAAAAATAACGAAGTCAGGCAATCATTAACACCTGTTAATGATTATGAGGCAGGTTTTTATGATTTCAGTATGATGGACGACCCGTGGGCAACCGCCATTGAATATATGACGGCGCAGACAAACAGGGCATACTCACTTGCTGAAACGCATCTGTTTACCTTTTTCCTGATTAAAGTCGCCGAAAATAAACATCTCTATTATCAGTGCAGCCATCACATTCTTATCGACGGTTTTGGTGCCGCACTGATCCTCAGCCGCGCGATTGAAATCTATAACTGCTTAATCGCCGGCAAGCCGGTTTCCCCCTCACCCTTCGGCAGTTTTAAAACGCTGATGGCGGATGATATCGAGTATCGCCAGTCAAACCGTTTCACCCGCGACAGACACTACTGGATGTCGCGCTTTGGCGACCTGCCTGAGCCGGTCAGCCTCGCCGGACGCGCCGCCCCCTGTAACCAACTTCTACGCCAGCGTATTTCGCTCGAAAAGCCGTTCCATGACGCCATTATGCAAAGAGCGAGCGACTCTGGTTTTACCCTACCGCAGCTGCTCACCGCCCTGAGCGCCATTTACCTTTACCGCACTACCGGTAATGAAGATTTAGTGATTGGCTTTCCGATGGCGGCGCGCGTCGGGCGAGCGCAGCGCAGCATTCCCGGCTTAATGTCCAATATCATGCCGTTGCGTCTAAAATTATCACCGGCGCTTACGCTTAATGACGTGATGGCGCAGGCGATGAAAGAGATGGTCTCCTCTTTACGCCATCAGCAATACCGCCATGAAGATCTGCTGCGCGACCTGAACGTTACGCGACCGCTGTTTAACACCGCCATTAACGTTGAACTTTTCGGCGAAAACCTGGCCCTTAGCGGGGCGGAAACCCTCTCCATTAATCTCTCCAATGGCCCAGTGGAAGATTTAAGCATCTTCTTCTTTGGCTATGGCGATGATCGCACAATGGTGCTTGGCTTTGATGCCAACAGCGCGCTCTACACCGAGCAGGAGCTGCTTGCCCATTATGAAAGAATGACGGCCCTGTTCAGCAAACTGATTGCCAACCCTGAGATGGCCATAGGTACACCTTCGTTGCTGAACGCCAATGAGTACCAGCAGATTGCCCTGCTGAATGATAAAACCACCTGCCCGACGCCCTCGGTTACGCTGGCGGAGTGCTTTGAAAAACAGGTTCACCTTACACCCGATGCGCCGGCCATTTTTTATGAAGAGAGCGTACTGAGCTACGCGCAGTTAAATAGCCTGGTTAACCAAATGAGCCACTATTTACGCCAGCAGGGCGTATGCTCGGGCGATATCGTTGGGCTGCTGCTGCCGCGCACGGATAATCTGGTGATCGCCATGCTGGCGATTATGAAAGCCGGTGCGATCTACATGCCATTAGATCCCGATCACCCAAGCGAACGCATAAAACATATTCTCGCCACCGCCGCGCCGACCTGTCTGCTAACCACCTCCGAAACATCAGGATTGGTTGCGCAATTCCCGCAATATCAAATAGATGATAACGACACTATTGCCGGTATTATTTCGCAACCGGAAACGGATCCTGTGACAACCTCCGCACAGCGCCAGCAGGCGGCGTATGTGCTCTTCACTTCCGGCTCGACCGGCGCGCCGAAGGGGGTGCTGATCCCCCATAACGCATTGACCAATTTTATGGTGGCGATGCAGCAGCATGTTCAGCTTTCAGCTGAGCATCGTTTAATGGCCGTCACCACGGTTGGGTTTGATATTGCCGCGCTTGAGCTTTTCCTGCCGCTGCTCAACGGCGCGGCGGTAGTGATTGCCTCACGCGAGGCCGCCCGCGATCCGCACCTGCTGGCGAGCGAGATCAATCGCTGGAACATCACTCATCTGCAGGGCACACCAGCATTGTGGCAGGGCTTAGTCAGCTACCAGCCGCAGGCGCTGGCAAGGCTCACCGCACTGGTAGGCGGCGACGCGCTGGCGGCCAATCTGGCCGAACAGATGGTGGCACTGGCATCGCGAGTGATCCAGGTTTACGGGCCTACAGAAACGACTATCTGGTCAACAACCCGCGAGCTGAATGCCGAGAGCGTTGCCCCTTCTATCATCGGTCTGCCAATCAACAATACTCAGGTTTATATCCTCGATAGCGCACTGCAGCCGGTGCCGGTGGGTCAGCCTGGCGAGCTCTATATCGCCGGTGACGGTCTGGCATTTGGCTACCTGAAACGCGCCGATCTCACCAGCGAACGTTTTGTCGCGAACCCGTTTGGGGCAAGGGGCTCACGCATGTACCGCACCGGAGATATCGCCTTCTGGGAGCGCGATATGCAGATCGGCTTCCTCGGACGTGCGGATAACCAGGTGAAGATCCGCGGCTACCGCATTGAGCTCGGCGATATCGAAAATGCGCTGCTGGGATCAAAGGCGATCAAGCAGGCTCTGGTGCTCGCGCACGACGAAAAGGCCTCCGGGCAAAAACGGCTGGTGGCCTACGTGATTGCGCATGATGAGGCGAACTGTTCGCCAGAAACGCTACGCGCAGACCTGGGCAAAAAGCTGCCCGACTATATGGTGCCGTCCGTAATCATGGTGCTGGAGCAGTTTCCTCTCACGGCAAATGGCAAAATTGATCGCCGCGCCCTGCCCGTTCCGGCCTTCACCGCGCCCACCCGCGTGCTTCCCTCCACGCCGCAGCAGGAAAAACTCTGCCAGCTCTTTGCCGAGTGCCTGGAGTGCGACCTGCCCGGGATTGATGACAGTTTCTTTAACCTTGGCGGCCATTCGCTGCTGGCGCTGAAACTGCTGAGCCGCATCCGCGAAGAGTTCAGGAGTGAGATCTCGCTGAAGGCGATCTTCGACGCGCCAACCGTGGCGGAGCTGAGCGCGCTGATTGACGCCGGAAACAGCGTGCCCGTGCGTCCTGCGCTGGTAACGCAACCGCGTCCTGCCCTGCTGCCGATGTCATTTGCCCAGCAACGCCTCTGGCTACAGGAGCAGATCGCGCCGGGCAGCGCCTACAATATGCCGCTCGCCGTCAGGCTGAATGGCAAACTGGATGCCGCAATGCTGGCGCAGGCGCTGGCGGATGTTGTCGCCCGCCATGAGAGCCTGCGTACGCGATTGACGCAGCAGGAGGATACTCCTTGCCAGCAGGTGCTGGCACCAGAAGAGGCAGCATTCACTCTGCAACATCAGACCATTGCGCCAGCGGATCTGACCGCACAGCTGATGCACCACTGCGCGCATGTTTTCGCCCTCGATCGCGAGTTGCCGATCAAAGGCTGGCTCTACCAGCTGGCATCCGAGCAGCATGTTCTGCTGCTGGTTATCCACCATACTGCAGGCGATGGCGGCTCCCTCTTCCCGTTGTTGCAGGATCTGAGCTTTTGCTGGCAAGCACGCCTGGCGGGTCACGCCCCCGAGCTTGCGCCGCTTGCCGTGCAGTATGCAGATTATGCTCTCTGGCAACGGGCGCTGCTCAGCGACGAGCAGGATGAGAATGCCCTCTTCGCCCGGCAGATGGCCTACTGGCGCAACCAACTGCAGGGGATGCCAGAAGAGGTTACGCTGGCAGGCGATCGGCCACGTCCGGCGCGCGCCAACTATGCGGGGGATCGCGTCGCCTTTACGCTGCCGGATGGGATCTTTACAAAACTCACAGCATTAAGCACGCAAACCGGTGCCAGCCTCTTTATGCTGCTGCACACAAGCCTGGTGGCGCTGCTGCATCGCATGGGCGTGGGAGACGATATTGCCATCGGTACGCCGATCTATGGTCGTACCGATAGCGCGCAGATCCCGATGATTGGCTACTTCGCCAACACTGCGGTGCTGCGCATCCAGGCGTCCGGCAACCCGGAGCTACGCACACTCATTGAGCTGGCGCGCAGCGCCGTGCTGGAAGCCAATGAACACCAGGATGTTCCTTTCGAACGCCTTGTCGAAACCCTGGCCCCGGATCGCTCGCTGGCTAAACACCCGCTGTTCCAGGTGATGCTGGCGGTCGATACGCCATGGCCGCAGGCCGTCACCCTGCAAGGACTGCAACTTGAACAGCTTGAGCTGCCCACCACCAGCGCGAAATTTGATCTGCTGTTTAATTTCAATGTTGATGAGCAGCATGGGCGGATAAGTGGGCATATCGAATACGCCACCGACCTCTATGACGCTGGCACCATCCAGGGCGTTGCGGAACGCTTAGTCCACGTCATTGAGACACTGGTGAGCGCGCCAGCCACCCGCGTCGGCGAACTGGCGCTGTTAACGCCCATCCAGCGCGAAACGCTGCTTAACGGCTGGAACTCCACCCGTGTTGTCCTGCCTGAAGTGCGTCTAGCCGCACTGTTTGAACAGCAGGTGCTGCGCACGCCTGACGCCATTGCCGTTAAGCAAGGCAACAAAACGGTGACCTACGACCAGCTAAACCAGGCGGCCAACCGTCTGGCTCATCGGCTGATAGCGCTGAACGGCGGGAAAACCTTCTGCGCCGGGCTGTTGATGCAGCACTCTATTGATGAAGTGATTGCCACGCTTGCGGTAATCAAGGCGGGCGGCGCTTACCTGCCGCTGCGCCCGCGCGATCCCCTTGAGCGCCAGCAGATGATGCTGGATGACGCAGACGCGACGCTGCTGATTGCCGACGCTGGCCTGCCGTTACCGGATGCCGCGCATATCATTCACCCGGCGGACGACGCGCAGCAGGCCGGAACAGAGACCAACCCGGCATTAGTTGGCGCGGCGGAGAGCCTTGCTTACATCATGTATACCTCCGGCTCGACCGGTAAACCGAAGGGGATTGCCGTCAACCAGCAGAGCGTGGCGGCGCTTGCCCTCGACCGCCGCTGGTCGCCAGAGGATCACAAGCGTGTCTTGCTGCACTCCCCGTCAGCTTTCGATGCCTCTACCTGGGAGCTGTGGGTGCCGCTACTCTGCGGCGGTCAGCTGATCGTTGCCCCCGCCGGTGAGCTGGATATTGATACGCTGGCGCAAATCGTCATGGAGGAGAAGGTCACCGCGCTGTGGCTCACCGCCGGGCTGTTCCGCCTGATGGCTGAAGAGCATGCCAGCGCCCTGAAAGCGGTGCGGCTGCTGATTGCCGGGGGCGATGTGCTGCCAGTGACGGCACTCAAAAAAGTGATGACGCAGTGCCCTGCGCTGAAGATGATGAACGGCTACGGCCCGACGGAAACGACCACCTTTACCACCACCCACCTGCTGCCGGGCATCCCGACGGAGATGACGGTACCTATTGGTGCGCCGATCGATAACATGCAGGTCTACGTGCTGGATGGTTATCTCAACCCGGTGCCGGTCGGTGTGCCCGGCGAGTTGTATATTGCTGGTCTCGGTCTGGCGCGTGGCTATCAGAAGCAGCCTGTGTTAACGGCAACGCACTTTGTCGCCAACCCGTTTGCGCAGCCCGGCGAGCGCATGTACCGCTCCGGCGACTGGGTGCGCTGGCGTAAAGATGGCGTACTCGAATACCTCAGCCGCGGCGATCAGCAGGTGAAAATTCGCGGCTTCCGTATTGAGCTGGCGGAAGTGGAAACCGCGCTGCAACAGCAGCCTGCCGTGGCGCAGGCGCTGGCCTGCATCGTC
>Ga0157360_1000639_pt1 | contig 13255 bp, 8 predicted proteins | sample AttlaeALBM1_FD_111483 | JGI IMG/M metagenome (GOLD analysis project Ga0157360, IMG submission 111483) | Fungus gardens microbial communities from leaf cutter ant in Ribeirão Preto, State of São Paulo, Brazil - Atta laevigata ALBM1 | ecosystem: Host-associated > Fungi > Mycelium > Unclassified ... | reverse complement strand
CCCGCTTCGGGCATGTAAGACCCAAGGCGATGCTCAGCCTGATGAATATCGGCGATGTGCATTATCTGTCATCCATCACGGGTTTCACGCCGAGCGCTGCGAGCCGCATCAAGGGGCTGGGGGGCAAGACGCTTGTCGGGTCTCAGCCCGCCTATGCCGTAGGGACCGGCTTTGCAGCCATCGCGACCGTGTCTGCTACCTTCGAGTGAAAGGCAGACGGAACACGGCGATGTGAGAGCCTGCATGCGGAACATGCAGCGCGTCGCAGCCTTTCTTTTGGCAATCACTGCGAAAGGCTGTTTTGACCTATGAGCCAGGCTCTCATTATCCATGCCCCCCATGATCTGCGCCTTGAGACATTCGAGACGCAGCCCCTCCAGGCCGGTGAAGTCATGGTGCGGGTCGAGGCAGGGGGTATCTGCGGTTCGGACCTGCATTACTATCATCACGGCGGCTTTGGCGCGGTGCGCATCAGGCACAAGATGGTGCTTGGTCATGAAGTAGCTGGGCGCATTGCGCAAAAGGCCCCGGATGTGCAGGGGCTCGAAATCGGTGATGTCGTGGCCGTCAACCCAGGTCTGGCCTGTGGCCATTGCGCCATGTGTCTAGCTGGACTGTCCAATCACTGCACCGATATGCGCTTTTATGGCAGTGCCATGCGCGACCCGCATGTGGATGGTGCCTTCAGGCGGGACCTTGTTTGCAAGGCGGTTCAATGCGTCAGGGGGCATCACAAATCACCTGCCGATCTCGCTCTGGCCGAGCCCTTCGCCGTTGCGCTCCACGCGGTCAAAAGGGCGGGCGCACTGCTTGGTAAAAAGGTGCTGATCACGGGGGCAGGGCCGATCGGAACACTCGTGGCGGTTGCAGCCCGACTGAATGGTGCGAGGCGGGTGATTGTGACCGATATCCTCTCCGAGCCGCTCGCAATTGCGCACAAGGCTGGCGCAGATGAGGTGATCAACGGGCGGGAAGAGCCTGATGCGCTGGCGGCGCTCAAGGGGCAGGTGGATGTGATGATCGAGTGCTCAGGCAATGAGCAGGCGCTCAGAAATGGTATCAATCTGATGAGCCCTTGCGGGACGATCGTTCAGCTTGGTCTTGGAGATGATGTGACTCTGCCGCAAAGCCGTATCGTGGCAGGCGAGCTGAACTGGGTGGGGTCATTCCGGTTCCGTGAGGAGTTTGCCCTTGCAGTCGAAATCATCGATAGCGGCAGGGCCGACCTCTCGGCCCTCGTCACGCACCGCTTCGCGCTCGAGAGAGCGAGAGAGGCATTCGATCTGGCCTCGAACCGCAAGGAGGCCATGAAAGTGCTTCTCACGCTCTAGGCTTGATCCCCTTAGAAGGCTGCGGCGATCGACCCGATGAACTGCCTTGGCGATGCGACAAAGAGATTGCTGTTGTTATCGCCCGATACCGATGCCGCGCCATACACGCCACCGATGTAATTCTTGTCAAAGAGGTTGGTGACGCCAAAGCTTGCCTTGAAATGTTCGGCAAAGCCGATACGGCCGAAATCATGAGCGAGAGTCAGGTTGGCAAGCCAGTAGGACGGGATGCTCAGATCATTGAGAAATGTCATGGGTCGTGAGCTGATGTAGTTCACGTTGAAATTGAACTGTGTGGCACGCCATGTGTAGGCCAGATTGGCCTTGTACATATAGGCTGGATAATACACCTGACGCTTGCCCTTCAGGCTATAGATCTGACCGCCGTAATTGATGCCTGTCCCCTGATAGCGCGCGTTGTTCCAGCTGAAGCTGTTGGTAATTTCGAGCCCCTTGACCGGGCGGATAGCACCAAGGATATCGACCCCATCCATGGTTTCGCGGCCGACATTCATATAGGCATTACGCGTGTTGTTCGACGTCCCTTCGGTGATCGAAGCCAGACGATTATAGTAATCTGTGTGATAGTAATCGACTGTGCCGGTGAAAAATCTCGTGTCGTAGCGATAGCCCACGACGTAATTCCATGTCCGTTCGGGCTTGAGGATTTTCTTGTTCGCGTCAAACACCTGTTGCGCGGGCTGCGAGGCATTGCCGAGCCCACCCCAGGCCGTGCCGGAAGCAACCTGCGAGTAGTAGTCATAGGCGCGCAGGTTTTCGGCAATATCCCAGTAGATCTCATGATGATCGAGGAAATGGTAATCGAAGCTGAAATGGGGCAGGAAGGCGCCTGATGCCGTCAGGGAGCCACTGGCAGGGCGTCGATAATACGTGTTCCAGCCCTCGGCCTTGAGGCGCTGCGTATAATCATTTTTCGTGCCGCCATGCGTGGTCTGGGTGAGTGATTTGAAACCCGCCAGAAGCGTCATACCCCTGATGATGGTCCAGCGATCCTGCAGGAAGAACTGGAAACTGTTCGAGTTGTAAGTGTCCTCGAACCACGTGGCCCCTGTTCCCTTCCTGAGATCGGACATCATATTGTGGGCGCTGGTTGGGGTGTCCTCGTACAGGCGTGCGTTGTAGATCCAGCGATTGTTCTCATACCACAGCCCACCCTCGACGAGATTATGATGGGGGGCTTCGTAGGAAAGCTTTTGCGTAAAGCCGATGCGCTGCATGCCGGCATGGGCCCGTTGCAGCGCCATGGGAACACCACTCACTGCACCATCCGCCAGAAGCATGGGCACACCGTAGCTTGGTGACGTCACGAAATTATTCGTGCCGCCATAAACGCCGCTGGCCACATTGCCATAGGCCACCGTGTCAGAATGCAGGCGCGTAGAGATATCGAAATGACCGTTGACCGAGGACAGGTAGCTACGCTGGATCTGGGAGCCATCCCATGCGTAATTCCCCACCTCGCTGTTGGAGAGAACGCCCTCATAGCCGGGCGGCACATCATCGGTGAACTGGGCATAATAGGCCCAGAGCTTTGCCTTCTCGTAATCGGGTTTGAGGTAGGTGGTATCGCGCCCGAGACGCTCCCACATGTTTTTCGTCAGGCTCAGATAATTGGCTTGGGTGAAATTGCCGAACCCGAAGAACCCGGTGATCTTGCCGTGGTCTCCCACAGGCTGCACGAGTTTGGCATCGGCCTGCAATTCGCGCTGATAGCCTTCGCCCTTCCAGAGTTTGCTCTCGGTGCGGGCAAAGGACGCATAGAATTTCGTACCACTCGGGTTGAGGATACCGCTATCGGCCCTTCCATAGGTGCGAAAGGCGTTATAACTGCCAAAGCTCTGACTCACCCGACCGCCGGCCTTGTCTGCAGGATCGGAGGATGTGTACGTCATGGCGGCGCCCAAAAGCTGCCCCGAGAACTTATCGAGCGAGCCTGCGCCCTGCGAGATGGTCATCCCCGCCAGATCATCCTGAATCATGGCCTGGGTGATCGAGACGCCGTTCTGGTTGGTAAAGCCCTGCGTGCCGAGCGGTATGCCGTCAAGCGTTGCGCCGATCTGTGTCTGCGTGAAGCCGCGCACGTAAAAGGTATTGGCGGCGGTATCGAGGCCGAAAGCGTCGGACGACGTGAAATTGGCCCCCGGGGTAGTGAGAGAAAGGACCTGCATCGGGTTCGTGCCGGGAATGAAACGATCCATGACGCTGCGCGAGATCGCGACTTCGGCAGCATGGCTGCGCAGGCGCTTGCCGCTGACAGAGATCGACTCTTTCTGCGCAGGGACGGCCAGGGCAGCAGTCTTTCTGGCCGTTACGGGTGTCTTCTTGCGTGCCGAAACGGATTTTTCCGCCTTCTGTCCGGCGTGAGACGCGGCCATGACAAGAGCAGGATTGCAGCCGAGAAATATGAATACCATGAGGAAAGTGCCAGAACGGAGTTTGTTGTCTGGTATCATCACTTTCCATCGACGCATGATCGCTTTTTCCGTAATCAGTTTCTTTCTGATTACGATAAAATGACGATATCGAAATGGTCAATCGCTATTCGCTACGGGAAGTCACCAAATTTCCAGGTTCGTGCCGGGGTCTCAGGCAAGTGCGCCTGCGTCACGCTCTCTCGCTGGCACCGACAATCAGGCCTTGCCTGTCCACCACCAGCACCCCGATTTCACAGTCTGGATAATCAAGCGTTTTGCGGGCGGTGGCGCAGGCCGCTTCGGCAATGAGTTTGCCCAGCCTTTCATCAGCGATGGCGGCATAGCCCTGCGCAATGGTCTTGGCCGCATCGAGTTGTGCCATGCGGGAGGCGGATAAGCCCAAAGGCGCGGCGATGCTGCGCAGCGCGGCCGGATTGGCCAGGGTGCGGCTGGAATGCAGATCGAGATGGCCCTCAGCCAGCTTGGTCATCTTCGCGATACCGCCAGCGAGGGTCAGGCGCGGCACCGGATGCCGATGGAGATATTTCAGCAAGCCACCCGCAAAATCACCCATCTCGATGAGGGCGGCCTCACTCACTCCGTAGCGCAACCGCGCAGCATTTTCAGACGTCGCGCCGGTGCTCGCCACGATATGGGGGAGGCTGAGAGCGCGTGCGACATCGATGCCGCGATGGATCGAATGGATCCAGGCCGAGCAGGAATAGGGTATGACAATGCCGGTCGTTCCCAGAACGGAGAGACCGCCAATGATGCCAAGGCGAGCATTGAGCGTCTGTTTGGCCAGCATTTCACCATCGGCAATCGAGACCGTCACGATGGCATCCGCCCCTTCTGGCGTGACCTGCAGGAGTGCTGCGCGGATCATCTGTCGGGGCACCGGGTTGATGGCGGGCTCTCCAGGCGGCAGGGGCAGGCCGGGCTGGGTGATGGTGCCAACACCTTCGCCAGCGCGAAAGGTGACACCCGTGCCCGGAAAGGCTTGCTCTACCGTCACGCGCATTATGGCGCCATGGGTCACATCCGGGTCGTCACCGGCATCCTTGATCACACTGGCCCAAGCGGTTTGGCCGTCTTTCCCATGCCCGTTGAGCGCAAAACACGCTTCCTTGCCGCCGGGCAGGCTGATCGTCACCGGGTCGGGGCAGATATCGTGCCGCAGCAGAGACCAGGCTGCCTTGGCTGCTGCCGTAGCGCAGCTTCCGGTTGTCCATCCGCGACGCAGGGCCGTGGCTTGCGTCATGACGGCGTTGGCTCCTCTCATCGCGTGGGAGGACATACCTCCTGTTGCAGGTCTGTGTGTTCTTTACATAGACAGCCCCGCGCCGCCAGTGCGGCGTGGTGGAGCGATAGCAACGGAAAGGCGCACGCCTTGTGCGTGCGGGCACGCAGCGCTTGTCTGGGGCGCTCAATAATGCGGATGTAACAATTCTCTCTGTATTGGGTGGATAACACGGCTATGATTGGTGGCTTCTCCTGCAAGAAGGAAACACTGACCATTCCCGCGCCCGTTCTTCTCACCATTGTTGTGGTTCTCGCTCTCTTCCTTGTCTTCTGTCTGTTGTTCGGCGGGATCATGATCGTGCCGGGGCGGATGGTTTACGTCACCGAGTTTCTCGGCAAGCCGCAGCGCAAGCTTCTCGAAAGCGGTCTTCACTTCCGTATCCCTTTGCTCACACGCGTTTCGTACAAGGTGTCCCTCCAGCAGATGCAGGTAGAGACCTCTTCCGAGGTCAAGACGCTGGATGACGTGTTCATCGAGATACGCTGGGTGCTGCTTTACAGTGTCCGCGATGACAGCGAGGCCGTGTTCAACTACGCCTACAAGGTATCGCAGCCCGTCAAGCGTCTGGTCTTTCGGGTAGAGAATGAAATCCGGCAGATTGCGTCCACGATGACGCTGGCCTCGCTCTACTCGCAACGCAACGAGATTGCCCGCCGCGTCATTGCCGATCAGGTGGCCGATGCCCTTGAATCGGGCCTTGATATCCACGGCGTTACAATCGAGCAGCCCATGCCACCGCGCGAGATTCAAGAGGCCATGAACAACAAGCTGGCCGCCATTGCGCGCAAGGACGCCGCGCAGGCTGAAGCCGAGGCCGAAATGGTGCGGCGCGTTGGTATTGCCCGAGCCGAGGCCGAGAGCAAGAAGCTGCAGGGTGAGGGTATCGCCAATGAACGCAAGGCGATTGCGGCAGGGTTTGCCGAGGCGGCGGAGCTGTTTCGCCAGAGCGTGCCGGGTGTGAGTGAAGAAGCGATCCTGACCCTCATGCAGAATGTCAATCAGGCCGATATGGTGGTGACAGCCAGCCGCTCGGGCAAGGCGACCGTCATTTTTGTTCCAACCGACATGAATGTTGGTCAGATCGCCGCGGCCACGTCAGGGCAATTCGTCTCATCAATCGTCTGATCTGAACGCGACAAATGCGGATCATGGGGGTGTGGGGTGCCCCTGACCGTCAGCAGGGGCGTCGGTCAGGGTGTTGAGAAAATCCACAATCCTGTCGCGTTCGGCCTCCGTCAGGGCAGGTTTGTCACGCGGCCCGAAAGGCGCGTCATTCCTGTCGACATTGGCGCGGTATTGCCTGGGCAGATCGTCATAAAGGGCGACCGTTCCGTCTCTGTTGCGAGGATAGAAGCGCGCGGGCTCGATATCGCGCAGCACATAGAAATCCATTACCTCACGCAGGGAGGTGAACACGCCATTATGGAAAAAATGCCGACGCGTGGCGCTGTTGCGCAGTGAGGGGGTGCGAAAGAACCCGCAATAGCCAGAGGCAGCGCCGATATCGGCCCGCCCGGCAGCGCACAGACCCAGATCCACACTGCCGAACAGGGCGAGTTTCTGTCGTGGCGCGGCAAGGGCCTCGTATTGATGATCGGTGAAAAGCGGTGGTCGCCCCTCCGCATCGACCGTGCTGAGATGACAGGCGGCGCAATTTCCCTTTTCCGGATCATTGAAGAGCGTCAGACCCTCGGCTTCATGGGGTGTCAGACGCGCCTTGCCCTCAAGCCAGGCATCATAGCGGCTGGAGTATGGGTGAAAGCCGGGGGATTCGATCTGATATCGGGCAAGAGCAAAGAGGGCTTCAGCGACCAGCATGTCATCGGAGGCTGAGCCACCGACCAGCGCCATCAATGCCGTCGTGTAGGGTGCATGGCGCAGGCGCTGCACGACATCAGCCTGGGTGGCAGCCATTTCGCGCGGATCAAAAAGGGGCCCCGCTGCCTGCGCCTGTAGCGTATCGGCCCGGCCGTCCCAGAACAATCCGCCCTGAGGCACGAGGGCCAGGGCAGAGGCCGCCGTGTTGCCGGCGGATTTGGCTGCGTGCGGCGTCTGTGGGCCTGCCTGCGCAGGAGCGGCGGGTGCGGCCTCGCTGGTGGCATCATCCGGCCCGATACTGAAGGGCGGCTGGCGCTCCCGATAGGTAAGAGACGGCACCGCCCTCACGCCAGCAGCCTGCATCGTCTTTCCACCGCGGGCAAATACACGGTCATCATCGGGCGCGTAATGAGCCTTTGGCACATGGCAGGAAGCGCAGGAAAGCTGCCCCGACCCCGAAAGTTTAGGGTCGTTGAACAGATCGCGGCCCAGTCGGGCCATCGCGGAAAGGGGCGCTGTTACCGGACGCAGCAGTGTGACAGGGCAGGGATTGCTGCCATCGGCACGTATGCTGCACTCAGGTGCGGCGCTTTGCGAGGCGGCAAGGGCCAGACCGGGATGACAGCCCAGCATCCAGACGGCCCCGACCCAAAGTGGGAAAATCCGCTGGATCAGACGAGTACGCCCCCCTTGCAAAGGCCTTGGTGCGTCAATGCGGGATGCAGTGGGTGCAAGCGATTTTTCAGAAGACCGTCGGCGCATCATGCAGGATCGAGCCGTCTCTGGGGGCAAGATAGAGCGGCGACAGGTCAGGCTGTCCCTTGAAGTCGAACAGCGTATCGAGATCGTTCGCGTCCTGATCGAATGATCCACCACCCAGGCGCGCCCCGGCAAGCCAGTTATTCTCGATAAAGCGCAGGACTGAACTCTGGGTTAGCAGGGTATGGTCAATTGCATTACGGCGTGCCCAGGGGGAGAGAACCAGAAGCGGCGTCCTCGTGCCCGGACCGCATCGCCCGTTGACCGGTTTGCCCTTCAGCCCGGCAGGGGCAGGCGCGTTGCCGCACTGGCCGGGGTGATCCAGCTGATCGGCCTGCGGGTCATGAGAGCTGTGCTGGGGTTTGACGAAGGCATGGTCATACCAGCCATCTGAGTCATCATAGGCGATGATGATGGCCGTGTCTTTCCATTCAGGACGGGACTGGATGAAGTTGACCAGACGTACCACGCCTTCCTGCTCGTCCAGCGGGTTGGAATAGCCCGCATGGGCATCCTGAAAGGCGGGAAGTTTGAGGAACGACACTGCAGGCATATGACCGGCCCGTGTGGCAGTGATGAAATCCTCGAGATCATACTGGTGGTTGGCGGGGTCTTTCGTCCTGCCGTCCATGCCAAGCGTCTGACCAATGGCTGAAACACCCGAAGGGCGCAGATGTTTGGGATTGGCGGTGGAGGGATAATACTGGAACCAGTTGTGATGAGGAATGTAATCCACCACTGTCTGGGCGACGATGCTTGAATAGGTGGCGCGCTGGCACCCGGTTGTCCCGTTGCGGTTGCGGGCAGACAGGTCGAACCCGGCCATGAAGCCGCCCCAGCTTACGCCTTTTGCCGTCAACAGATCACCGATATTGCGGCCTTCCATCCAGACGTGCTCACCCGGAAGCGAACAGACGTCTCCGCTGGGGTCGATATCGTTGATCATGGTCATACGCCCCTGATCATCCGCTCCCGTCCCGCCATTGCCCGACCCATCGGGGATAAAGGGCGAGGGATGCTCGCGTGTGCTTCGTTTCTCGGCCGAGGCAGTGATATGCAGACCGTTGGTCTGACCCGAAACGATTTCGAGCGCACCGGGCGTGGAGGGACCATAGGTATCGGTAAAGGCATTATCGCTCATGGCAAAACGCTGTGCGTAGCGCCAGAGGGCGGTAACCGTGTTGCCATCGAAATAGCCCATGACCTGGCCGCGCGTGGCAAAAGCCCCGACACCGCCGGGTGAGGCCCTGCCGGTGTGAAGCGGAAACAGATCGGCCTTGCCGCCATTATAGGCCATCTGTTCGGCCGTGTAGCCATGATTCTGGTCGGCCGTGCTGGCCTGCGTCCGGTCCAGCCGGAAGGGCAGCGCTGCGTCCGCACCATTCGCCGGGTTGGTGTTGGGGTTATGGGTCAGAAGATTGGCGCGCAGAAGGGTATTAGCGGGCGGTGTGCCAAGCTGCGGCAGGAAAATCGGCTCACCTTCGAGATTGGCTGCCTGGGGATAGGTGGCGAAATAATGATCGAAGGAAACGTTTTCATCGAAAATGACGACCACATGCTTGATGGGTGTCCTGGTCTGGAATCCCTCCGCCGCATCACGGACAGTCTGCGCCTGCGCCGGTTTCGCAACAAGGCTCGGGCTCAGGCAGGTCAGGGCAAGGAGGGCGGCGGCGAGAGAACGTGTCGGACGAGTCATGATCAACGGCGATAACATCTGTTCAGCGAGGAGAGAAGCGGCCTTTTGTCTGAAGCGTGGGGCCGGATGTAAAGCGGGACACGCCTCAGGTCTGGTCATCCTCACGCAGGGGCTCTTCATCGAGAGCCATGAGCGCGCCGCGACGCGATTGCAGGGAAATGGCTGTCAGACGGTGCTCACGCCATGCCGCAACAAGCGTCTGGCGCCAGCGATCTGAAGGGGCTGAGGATCTGTCGTGCTGAAGCTGAAGTTCCATTGACCTGCTCCTTTTCCAGAAGAGTGCCGGGTTACGGCGCCTCGATAAAGGATTCCCGAGAGCCGGTGTGTGACCGTTCCATGAATTCGCCCCAGCAGAGCATTTCGCCCGTCTGATTATTTCGCCCGTCTGCCGTAGCAACACTTCTGCGGGAGGTCCGTGGGTGCCTGCTGTTCAAGCTGTTCGCTCGCCAGCTAATCTTCTGTCCGAGCTTGACCCGACCGAGCTCACGGAGAAAAACTGATGAGCCTGCCCTGTTACAAAAGGATACCACCCGCAAGCGAGGTTTGCGCCTTCGATCTTGAGTTTGCGTGGGATCTGCCTGAGGAAGGGGTCGGCATCATCCGGGGCCCGAAGGCAAAGGAATATCTCGAAGAGCGCGGAATGGAAGTCGATCTGCGCGCCAGTACCCAGCTGGAACGGGTGCGGTTGAAGTCTCCTTTACGGTTATATTACGCTGATCTCGAACTGCCCGGAAGGTTGCTCGGCCCATACGAGGACATGCCGCCACAGCGTCGTTTTCCCCTGATGGGAACGGATAAGGAAAAATCGGCTGTTCAGGCGGAAAAGCGGTTTCGGATAGCAGCGCTTGCTGTTGAGACGAAAGCGGACCGCATACTGGCAGAGGCTTATCTTGAGATGACAGGCAAGGTGATCCCGCTTTTAGAGACCCACAAGCTGAATCTAAGTCAACAGATTGCAAAGGCGCGTCAGGTTACTCTCTCACTCCTATCCCGAGATCTGACAAAGGACGCGTACATTCCAAGATTCCAGTCGGAGGAGACCCCAGCGCAAGGCGCGACGAGTTATTTCGGCGTACCGCTTATGCCTGAGAGGATGGAGTGGCCTTTTTGGCAGAGCGAGGGAAAAAGCGGTCCTTATCTGTTCCATAGCCAATATCGAGTGGTGGACCTTCCGGAACCAGTGAGGGCTTGTCTGCCATCAGACGTCCAAGCCTTTCTTGTTTTTGTGAATCCTGTGCTCGAAGACTGGCCGCGAAACTCCAGTAATGCTCCATTTTCTGTCCGCTTCATACGTGAGGGAGAAGTTCTCGCAGTGCAGCCAATGCCCCGATGCGAGAGCCTCCCGCCAAGAGCCAGAGCTATCACCGGTTTCTGCGAGACACGCGATACCGGAGTACTCAGTGAATATAATGATCGCCCCGATGCTGCCCCTGCGTTATTCGACCAGATATCTGCGCTGAGCTATTCGGGTAGCGATCCTCTTATGGAGGATGACGAGGCGCGCGAGTTTCTCTTCGGTTCGCAGGAAAACCCGCCACCCCACGAGCGACCCTTGCTCACGTGGACTGGTGACAAGTTTCTGGGTGAGCCCTACTGGCTTCAGGGTGCGGAATACCAGTATGACTCCGATGGTAATCCTATGATTGCATTTTTGCATGTGGCTTATGACGGTGCGCCGGAACTTGCTTTGCCCGACGGAGGTCTGATGCGATATGGGGCCGGTATCATCTGGTTACCTACGCACTGGGTGCTGGATCACCCATATGAGTCCCAGATCAGAATGACCTGGGACATCGGTTGATCGCGCCTGATCCGTATCAGTTAAAGCCCGCCGAAACACCGGCGAAAACGCCAAAGCCGTCGCCGGGTTGAAACACTGCGAGCTGCTTGCCTGCGGCGATGTAGCCCGGCACGACAATCGAGGCGTAATGCGTGTTGGCGAGGTTGTTGAAGGACAGAAAGACCTGCCGGTGTTTGTGCGGCCATTCATATCCAATGGTGGTATTGAAGATGTGGTAGGACGGTGCGTAATAGGTGTCGTCATAGGAGCCGGAGACTTTTGACGAGACCTGTGTATTGAAATTGGCATAAAGCCCGTTTTTCAGGTCGAGGCGTATTTCCCCCTGGTAGAAATGGGCCGGTATGCCCGGCAGGGCGTTATGGCCGAATACCGCATCATGCTTGAAGTGGAAGTCCTGCCATGTATAGGACTGGCGCAGGCCGAGCTTGCCGCCTGACCATTTGATGAGATCGGTTTCCAGCGAGGCCTCGACACCCTGATGCGTCGTTGGGCTGGCATTGGAATAGGTGGCCGCACCGTAAAGCTGGGAGAGCGGCGTCATGACCGAGAGCAGCTCATTGCGTACGTCTGAGTAGTAATAGGAGACGCTCCAGCGATTGTTTTTCCACTCTCCCCGTGTGCCGACTTCATAGGTCGTGGCGGTCTGGTTATCGAGCTTTACCCCTGACGCATTGAGGCCCTGCGCCGGGCCGGAGGTATAAAGCGCGCCAGAAAGCAGTTGCCAGTCATTGGGCGGCTGGAAGCTGCGGCTGACATTACCGTAAATAGAGGCATGGGGCGAAATCACGTAGCGAAAACCGCCACGTGGCGTAAAGCCAAGCCCGGAGGTGCCAACTGAGCTCTGCGTGGGATAGGTGACCTCGGTCGAACGCTGCACGAAATCAAGCGCACCAGCTGCTGTCAGCCAGAAATTATGGAACAACTCAAAATTGTTCCGGATGTGAAAGTAGTTATCGGTGCCGCCGTAATTCGAATGGCGCAGCACGGTGCCGAAGGGGATTTTGGCATAAATGCCCGTATTGGTGCGCGACCGGTTGGTCTGCCAGGCTTCCAGATCGGTATAGGTATCGATGCCGAACAGCGTTTCGCTCTTGTGGCCCCACGCCGTGTCGTTGCGGCTGTAACGCAGCACGCCCGCGACTGTCTTGTAGCCCCAGCGCTGGGCGGTCGCCGTATTCTGGATATCGATCGGCGCATCCTGATAATCGAAACCGAGTTCGAGCTTCGAGCGGTCATCGATACGGATCGTGGTCAAGTCGCCATAAAATTTGCTGCCGGGCTGGATGCGATGCCCGTGCAGCGAGGCATAAAGCGCCTGAGCCTGTTTGGGGTTGGTTTCGATCTGGTCGCGGGTCAGATAGCCCGGATAGCCGTTCTGCGTCTGGCGATAGCGAAAGAAGAGGCGTGTCGAGACATTGTCATTGAAGCGATAGCCGTAATTGGCATTGACGCCGAAACTGCTCGCTGCCGTCTGGGCCTGATACCCGCCGCGATAGGATTTGGTGATGCTGATATAATAATCGGACTTGCCGATGACGGCGCCAGAACTGATCTGCTGCTTGTTGTAATTGAAGCTGCCTGCCTCGACACGCGCCTGGAAATGATCGGCCGTATAGCCCGTGGGCGCCACGTAGTTGATGGCACCGCCAAGCTGCAACCCGCCATAATCGAACGCATTCGCGCCGCGCAGAACCTCGGTGTACTGGATACCCAGCGTCTCGAATAGCTCATAGGGCGTGCCGGCAGGGGTGGTGACGGGCAGCCCGTCGAACATCAGCAGAATACCGGAGCGGAAGTAGTTGGTGCCTGTCTGGATGCCGGAGCCACGAATGGAGAGGCGCAACCCGTCGCCGCCGCCAGAACTCTGGGCAAAGACGCCGGGCTGGAAAGCCAGCAGATCGGCATTGGTCAGATTACGGCTGCGAAGGACTTCCTTCGAACTGATGACAGATACCCCACCCGGCACGGTTTCGAGCTGGCGGCTCGCTGCTGCGGCCGGGGAGAGACGATGCTGTGAAACGGTAATCGATTCCGCTTTGCCGCTGACAGCCTTGGCACCGCTGCGTCGGTCGGGCGTCTGGACGCCTCTTCTGGCTCGATTGGTGGCTTTTG
>Ga0157360_1000638_pt1 | contig 13295 bp, 18 predicted proteins | sample AttlaeALBM1_FD_111483 | JGI IMG/M metagenome (GOLD analysis project Ga0157360, IMG submission 111483) | Fungus gardens microbial communities from leaf cutter ant in Ribeirão Preto, State of São Paulo, Brazil - Atta laevigata ALBM1 | ecosystem: Host-associated > Fungi > Mycelium > Unclassified ... | reverse complement strand
TAATAGTAGGATAGCGTAGTAGACTACTCTCCTCCTATTCCGCACATACTATAAGTACTGAGTAGTTACAGTGTAATTCCTCAGTCTGTAAATTAATGTCATCTGGTCCTAAGCCCATCTTGTCCACTCGGACTTCTTCACTCGACTCTCTGGGACCTCTGTCTTGGCGACTTCCTCCACTCCGAAATACGCGACCAACCTCACGACTGGAGACTGGGGCACAACACATAAGTTGAAGCCAAGGTCGTTCAATAAGTCGCTCTCCACCCCGACATCCTTGTCTTGCCGCTGGAGCCTTCTTTCTCTTATTGCTAAGTACATTCCCCTCCGATGTTGTACCTTACTCTGGAATGGAGTGTAGTTTCTATCTATTATCCTCCACTTCTATTCCTCCAAATTCTATCCTTGACAAACAACCTTGGCCTCAGCTCGTGCGCTGTACCTCAATCTACTGTCGCATGTGTGGTTGCGTATTTCAGGAGGACGGAATTGTTGTCAGGAGTTTTGGAGAGGAGTGGTATAGATTAATAGGAGTGAGGATAGGACAAGGATAAGACGTAAATGACTTTAATCTATGAACTAAGGAACTCGGATGTAACTACTGGAGTACTTATACTAAATCCGGAATAGGAAGAGTACAAGTAACTAGTTTACATCGTGATCCTATAGGAGTAGACAACAGGAGTTTAGGAGCGAAAAATTAGTAATAATATAAAATATAAAAGAAATTATATTATTTAATGGTTATTTTCTGTTATATGACATAAATATAGAATAGAAGGCATTGCACCACATGATACAAACAGGAGAAGCCAGGAACGATGGAAACACAATACACAAACTGTCAACAAGCCACTAATAGATTCAGGCCCTCAGAACTTACTAAGCAATGCCTTAGATATTATTCCCTTACACTACCAAAGGTCCTTCTAGGAAACAGGTCATCATACCGATGAGCCAGGACAACTCAAACATAGTCTTTTCACATGCTGACAAACATATTTTCAACATCAACAACCTTCTCAAGACCTCCAAATCCAAGGTTACAGCAGATTTCATCTGACCTGATGACAAGGGTATTGTCATCACCACTAATCAAGTAGCTTCAGCATCAGATATGAAAATCATGGAAAACTATATCAAAGAATCCACTGATATTAATGTCAATGACATCTCTTCTCCACGACTCTCCCAATCCAAATCATACCTGAAGATCCTGGGTATACCATATAACACCAACAGCAGATCTTCTATCACCTATACCCAAATCGAAGAAGTCATCAAAAGAGTCCACTTATTCAATGATATTATGCTAGCCTCTAGTTTTCATATCATCAAAGCTTCTCCAAAATCTGACATGGCTGTTATTTGGATCGATATTTGGGACTCCCAAAATGGTACTAAAGCCAAGGGTCTAATTAACAGATACTTTAATATAGGTCAGCATATTGCCACAATTCAAGGCACTAACATAAATCCTGGCATCCCTCAATGCAAAAACTGCTGGAAATGGGACCATACCACCTTCGTGTCATGACTTGGCAAAATGACTAAGTTATTATTTATATTTTCTTTTCTTTTCTTTTCTTTTATCTCAGACTTACTATATAGAAGGGAGTGCAGGAAAGTGTCATGTCACAAGTCACAGTGTCACATCACATGATATCACATGATAAGTGTGGGAAAGTAGTGCACAGACCATGTAGTAGTTGTATAAGTAGTATAGAAAATCTAACAGGGACTCTATCGAGTTTTCTTTGTCAATCGCTGAACAAAGAGCAGTTGGCTTTATTCTGGCTTGGAGTTTAGCTTTCTTACACTAGAACTCAATTCCACTTTAGAGCACTGTCCACCTTGGACCTTGCTCACTCTCTTATCTCATTTAAATCAACCCTTAGCCAGTGATCATCGTGATCACCAGCCACCTCCATACATAGCTAGGCCCTTGGCTTAAGGGGACTTGTCAATTAGTTAGGGATTAATGGTGGAAGTGTAGTACCAAGCTTAGGTATTACTACTAAGACCTAACCTCATAATCAAGTGGTGTTGTTAGTTACTATCTTTCTCAGTATAAACCTTGTGCTGCACTCTATTGTAAGTTAGTATATGCAGAGAAGTGACAGTTACTTTTAAAAGGCCATCTAGAGTAGGGATCCTCCCTGTTGAGGTGATAGTTTAACCATATTATTAGGGTAGAAGGCATCTGGCTGGGTAAAGATCTTGCACCCCAGCAGACGTAGAAGTATATAGCAAGACTGTTATATTCTGGAAATATGATAATTATGTAATTTCTTTCTCCTAATAATCCTCCTAAAATTAATAATAGTAGGATAGCGTAGTAGACTACTCTCCTCCTATTCTGCACTTACTATAAGTACTGAGTAGTTACTGTGTAATTCCTCAGTCTATAAATTAACGTCATCTGGTCCTAATCTCATTTTGTCCACTCCGACTCCTTCACTCAACTTCTTAGGACCTCTGTCTTGACGACTTCCTTCACTCTGAAATATGCAACCAACCTCATGACCGGAGACCGGGGCGCAACACATAAGTTGAAGCCAAGGTCATTCAATAAGTCGTTCTCCGCTCTGACGTCCTTGTCCCTCCACCAGAGTCTTCTTTCTACCATTGCTAAGTACATTCCTCTCTGACGTAGTACCTTACTCCAGAACGGAGTGTAATTTCTATCTATTATCCCATACTTCCGTTCCTCTGGAATTCCGTCCTTGACAAAGACTCAACATTTATTCTGTACCCTTGTAGAGACGTAACACTATGTCTCTGCAACAATACAATTCATTGATGAGCAACTTGCTCAAAGAGAAACATGCTCTCACCAAACTGAGGAAAGAACTTGAAGGGAGAAAGAGGAAGATATGCAGAAGTTGCAAAGGGTTCAGGTACCTGGCCCATAACTGCAGGAATAAGAGAGAAAGAGAGAAGAGGACAGTTATTCCCCAAAATAAGTTTGAAGTATTAGGAAGCAGAGTGATGCAATGTGGAGTGGAAGAGAGAGTAATCAGGAGGCAGGAATTGGTAATGGTCAAATGTTTCAAGTGTGGGGAGAAAGGGCACAAGTGTAGAGAATGCCCACTATGGAGAAAAATGAAAGGGGAGAGGAAATTAAGAAGAGTAGAAAAGGAAGAGGCAGCACATGTGGCCAGACCACAAAAGGCACAGCAAGAGGGGAAGCTGGTGCATCCCACTAGGGAAAAGGCACAGGAATAGAGGAGGAGTTCAGTAGCAGAGTTAAGAAAGAAGGCAAAGGAGCATTGTGGTAAAGGCGTCCCAGAGAAGGCGCAATTGTTAGACTTGGGATAGTGTACAAGGGAAGTGATAGTGACATATATAGAGTGTGAGAAGTGTGGGGAGAAAGGATGCCATGTGGAAGAGAATAGAGGATAGGGAGTGATTAGAAACAGACAGAGGTGGTGTAGATGTTCAAAAGAAAGGGAGAGAAAGGCAGTGTGCCCCAGAGAGAGAAAAGCACAGCAAAGTGGTGCTCAGTCAGGAGAACTGGAAAGTGCAGCAAAGGAGGGGGATAGCCAAAGGGACATCAGGAGAACATTCAAAATGCTGAGAGAAGTGTAGATGAATATTGGAGTAGAGAAATTGGATATGCATGAGAGTGTAACTGTAAAAGCACTCTTGGATAGTAGTGCCATGGAGATGTTTATGGACAAAAGGATGGCAGCTAGGCATGGGTTCAAGCTGCAGAAATTGGAAAGACCAATAATGGTCAGAAACATAGATGGAACAAACAATAGTGGAACAGTTACCCACTAGGTAGAAGCAAATGTCTATTACAAAGGTCATGTAGAAAGAATGAGGATGGATGTATGTGACTTGGAAAAGACAGAAATAATCTTGGGAATGCCATGGTTGGCAGCATATAACCCAGAAATAAATTGGGAGATGGGAGAAGTCAAAATGACGAGATGTCTGCCCTTGTGTGGTGGAGTAAAGATAAAAGAGAAAGACAAGAAGAAAAGAGGAAAAAGAGTAGTAACCCTAGAGGAAGAAAAAATTGTCAGGTGGGCAATAGACAATAAAGAGGATTGGGGCAGAGAGAAAAAAATTGAGGAGGATCATAGAAAAATCAAAGAGATAGTCCCAAAGAAGTTTTTAAAGTGGAAGAAAGTGTTTGGGGAAGTAGAGTCGGAGAGAATGCCGACAAGAAAGATTTGGGATCACGCTATAGATCTCAAGGAGACATTCAAACTGTGAAAGGGAAGGATCTATCCTCTATCCAAAAATGAGAGGGAAGAAGTCCAGAATTTTGTGGAAGATCAGTTAAGAAAGGGGTATATCAGACCATCAAAATCCCCTCAAACATTGCCAGTCTTCTTTGTGGGCAAAAAGAATAGAAGCAAGTGGATGGTAATGGACTACCGCAACCTAAATAACCAGACAGTGAAAAACAACTACCCGTTACCATTGATTATGGACTTAATTGATAACATAGGAAGTAAGAAAGTATTCACTAAAATGGATCTAAGGTGGGGTTCAATAATGTGAGGATCAAGGAAGGAGATGAGTAGAAGAAAGCATTTACAACACATGTAGGCTTTTTCGAGCTGACAGTGATGTTCTTTGGAATGACAAACTTGCCAGCCATATTCCAAGCAATGATAAATGAAATCCTGAGGGATCTAATCAATGAGGAAAAAGTAGCTGCATTTGTAGATGATGTGTTAGTAAGGACAGAAATAGAAGAAGGACATGATAAAATAGTAGAGGAAGTGTTAAAAAGGTTGGAGGAAAATGACTTGTATGTCAAAGCAGAGAAATGCATGTGGAAAATGAGGAAGATTGGGTTCCTAGGAGTGGTAATAGGACCAAACAGAATTGAGATAGAGAAAGAAAAGGTAGATGAAGTATTGAGTTGGCCAGAGCCAAAGAACATGAAAGACATTAGAAAGTTTTTAGGCCTTGCAAACTATTACAGGAGGTTTATCAAGGATTTTGCTCCAGTAGCTAGGCTGATGAATATGCTCACTAGAAAGAATGTGAAGTGGGTATGGAAAGAAAGCCAACAAAAGGCATTTGACGAGTTAAAAGAAGTCTTTATAACAAAACCAGTATTAGCGGCACCAGACTTGGACAAAGAGTTTAGGGCGGAAGCAGATGCTTCAAACTATGCAACTAGAGAAGTATTATCAATGAAATGCTCAGATAACTTGTGGAGGCCAGTTGCTTTCATTTCAAAGTCCTTAAGTGATATGGAAAGAAACTACGAAATTCACAACAAAGAAATGTTGGCAGTAGTCAGATGCTTAGAGGCATGGAGACATTTCCTGGAAGGAACAACAGCTAAATTTGAGATTTGGACAGACCATAAAAATCTCAAGTATTTTATGAAAGTACAGAAACTAAATTGAAGACAAGCAAGATGGGCACTGTACCTATCTAGATTTAATTTTATGTTAAAGCATGTTCTGGGAAGTAAGATGGAGAAAGCAGACAGTCTAAGTAGAAGGCCAGACTGGGAGATTGGGGTAGAAAAGGACAATGAGGATGAGACGTTAGTAAAACCAGAATAGTTGGAAGTAAGAAGAACAGAAGTAGTGGAAATAATAGTAGATGGGATAGATTTACTAGAGGAGGTTAGAAAGTCAAAAGTAACAGATGATGAAGTAAAAGCTGTGGAAAAAATAAAATGAGCAGAAGTAAAGATATTAAGAGATGAGGAGTGGAGAGAAGTCAATGGCATAATGTACAAAGAAGGAAAAGTCTATGTACCAAAAGATGACAGGCTTAGAGCAGAAATAATTAGGCTACATCATAACATGTCAGTAGGAGACCATAGGGGGCAATGGAAAACAGTGGAACTGGTCACCCACAATTTTTGGTGGCCAGAAGTAACAAAGGAAGTAAAGCAGTATGTGAAGGGATGCAATGCTTGCCAGCAAAACAAAAACCGCACAAAACAGCCAGCAGGAAAATTGATGCTAAACTCAATCCCGAAAAGATCTTGGATGCATATATTGGCAGACTTTATCACCAAGTTGCCTCTAGCACAGGGATACAACAGTATTCTAGTAGTAGTGGATCGGCTAACTAAAATGGTTCACTTCATACCAACTATAGAGAAGACATCGGCAAAAGGATTAGCGAGGTTGTTCAGAGACAACATGTGGAAATTACATGGTCTACCTGAGAGCATTATATCAGATAGAGGACCACAATTTGTGGCAGGATTAATGAGGGAGTTGAACGAAATGTTGGGTATTAAGAGTAAATTGTCGATGGCGTTCCACCCTCAAACAGATGGACAAACAGAGAGGGTTAACCAAGAGCTGGAACAATACTTAAGAATGTTCATTGATCACAGACAAGAGCAGTGGCCAGAGTGGTTAGGAACAGCAGAGTTTGCATATAACAATAAAGCGCACTCAAGTACCAGAACATTGCCTTTTAAGGCAAATTACGGACAAGATCCCAGAATGGGATTTGAGGTGAGAAAGAAAGGGAAATATGCAGGAGCAGAAAAGTTTATTGAGAAAATGAAAGAAATACAGGAGGAAGTGAAGGCAGCGCTAGGGAAGGCGCAAGCAGATATGAAGAAATATGCTGACAAAAAGAGATCGGACATAGAGGAGTATAAAGTAGGGGACTTGGTCATGCTCAGCACTAAGGACCTGAAATATCAGATGGTCAGGAGGAGAACAGAAAAGTTGACAGAGAGGTTTGTAGGCCCATACAAAGTTAAGAAAATTGTATCATCGAACATGGTAGAATTAGAACTACCTAGCATAGTAAAAATACACCCAGTAGTAAACGTTAGTAGAATATGTAGATATGTAGGGTAAGTAGAAGGGCAGAAGAAGGAGCAACCGGCCCCAGTAATAATCAAAAGGGAAGAAGAATGGGAAGTGGAGAGAATCCTGAATAAGTGACAAGTAAGAGGGAAAGATAAGTACCTAGTACACTGGAAAGGATTTACAGCAGAGTCCAACACTTGGGAAGGAAGAGAGAATTTAGAGAATGCAAAAGAAGCAATCGAAGAATTCAAGAGGGAATATCAGTGAGATATGGAAGATGTAGCGAGACAAGAATGCGAGGAAGGAACATTTCGAAGGGAAGAGCTGCCAGGGGGATTTACAGCAAAGAAACTATTTGGGTGGTCAGATAAATGGTACGACCAAGAATATTGGGGAAGATTGGAGAGGAATTGGAAAAGATGAAAAGGTAAATGACCAAGAAGGATGATGGAGACAATTGAAAAAGAAGAAGAAATTGAGCAAGGTGACTCAGGATTAAGGGAGTGGACAGAAGAAGATGACGACAAAATGGGCAATATAGTTGACCCAGATTATGAGTTGTAAGAAAATTCCTCAGGACAAGAAAACTTAAGAGGGGGGTGGTGTCATGACTTGGCAAAATAGCTAAGTCAATATTTATATTTCTTTTCTTTTTCTTTTCTTTTAGATTATTACTAAGGTAGAGCATGAGAAATATTATATGACAGTCACAGAGTCACAAAATTGTAACTGAGGTCACAGTCACATCACACACATAGTCACAGTCACAGTCACAGAATGTGACAAAGAAGTCAGCTGACAGGCATAAGGACTGTGGGAGACAAGGTGCATAACCATGATAGTAATTGTATATATAGTGTAGCAAAATCTAATGGGGACTCTATCGAGTTCTCTTTGTCAATCACTAAACAAAGAGCAGTTGGCTTTATTCCGGCTTGGAGTTTAGCTTCCTTACACTTTACTCCTCATGTTTTCTCTCTTGTCTCCTCAACTCTACTCTGCATCTCATTACTCTACTTGCTAAAATTTCAAATTTATTTTGGGGAGTTGGTTTCCCCTTTTCTTTCTCTTCTTTTCTGCAGTGTTGGGCTCAGTGTCTGAGCCCCCTGCACTTCCAGCATTCTCTTTCTCGTCTTCCTTCTAACTTTGCCCTTAGTGAAGCGAGAGCATGCTTTTCTTTGAGCAAATTGCTCATGATGTTATGATATTGTTGTTGAGACATCATGGTGATATCTCAGAGGTACAGATTTAATGTTGAGTCTTGCTTATTTACTGCTACGTCTGCTGGGGTACAAGATCTTCATCCAGCCAGATGCCTACTGCCCTACTAACTACTGCCCTAATAATATGGTTACACTATTGCCTCTAAGAAGGGAACCCCTACTCTAGACAGCCTTCTAAAAGTAACTGTCACTCCTCTGCATGTACCACTCACAATGGAGTACAGCACAAGGTTTATACTAAGAAAGTGTAACTATCACATTCAATTGACAGGTCAGGACTAGACTATACACCTGAACTTGGTGCAGAGTTTCCTCCCTCAGTCCCTAACTGACTGAGAAGTTCTCTTAAGCCAAGGGCCTGGCTATGTATGGAGGTAGCTAACGATTGCGATGATCGTCGGCTGAGGGTTGATAAGATGATCGAAGGGATTTGTGAGCAAGGTTCAAGGTAAACTAAGCTCTAGTAGTGGTTATCGAGTTCTTCTGTCAGTGACTGACTTAAGATCTTAATCCTGGGTTAGGATCAAGAGAGCTCTTCAGGGTTAGAAGAGAACTCAATAGAGTCCTTACTTCATTCTGCTACACTACTTATATATTCTTGCATTGTTTGTTCTCTATTTATTCTACAAGTTCTTATCAGTCCAGAGTTCGATTCCAGTCCATGTTATATTTCTTAGTTATGGTCGAGGTGACTCATGACAGTTCAGGGATAACATGTGAAAACTGTATAGGTTATTGGAAAGCATTATTTCAGATAGGGGACCCCAATTCATGGCAGGATTAATGAGGGAGTTAAATGAGATGTTAGGAATTAAGAGTAAATTGTCAATGGCATTCCACTCTCAGACAGACGGGCAAACAGAGAGGGTTAATCAAGACCTAGAACAGTACTTAAGGATGTTCATTAATCATAGGCAAGAACAGTAGCCAGAATGGTTGGGAACAGCAGAATTTGCATATAATAACAAAATGCACTCAAGTACTCGAATGTTGCCTTTTTGTAAGAAAGCTAAACTCCAAGCCAGAATAAAGCCAACTGCTTTTTGTTCAGCGATTGACAAAGAGAACTCAATAGAGTCTGTTAGGGCACACAATCACACACAAGGCGATAGACCCTTAAGCTAATGGATAGATCCTGAAGCTAGTGTGAGATTCAACTAAGGTATATCTACAACAGATGACCAGTATTTATACTACTAGACAGTCAAGGCACCGTTCTCATGGTACCTGACATATATTCTCACAAAGTCCAATATTAGATTTACAGGCTCACACGGTATGACACAGAAGGGAAGACAGGAGAGAGTGAGAATGCAATCGGAGAGATGACGGCTCTTAGGTGGGAACCTACTCACATCACTAAGCATGCCTCTAGCGTTATCCCCTAACAGAGTCCCTGTTAGATTTTCTATACTACTTATACAACTACTACATGGTCTGTGCACTACTTTCCCACACTTATCATGTGACATAATGTGATGTGACTGTGTGTGACACTTGTGACATAACACTTTCCTGCACTCCCTTCTGTGTAATAAGTCCAAGATAAAAGAAAAAGAAAAGAAAAGAAATATAAATAATGACTTAGCCATTTTGCCAAGTCATGACACTTTTAAGGCAAATTACAGACAAGATCCTAGGATGGAGTTTGAGGGTAGAAAGAAGGGGAAATACCAGAGGGCAGAAAAGTTTATTGAGAAAATAAAGAAAATCCAGGAGGAGGCAAAAGCAGTGCTGAGAAAGGTGCAAGAAGAAATGAAGAAATATACAGATAGGAAGAGAGCAGAGGTTAACGACTATAAAGTAGGAGACTTAGTAATGTTGAGTACTAAGGATCTAAAGTATCAGATGGTCAGAAGGAGGACAGAAAAGTTGACAGAGAGATTCATTGGTCCTTACAAGATCAAGAAAATTGTATCATCAAACACAGTGGAATTGGAGCTACCTAGTACAGTAAAAATACACCTGGTAGTAAACATTAGTAGAATATGTAAATATGTAGGACAAGTCAAAGGGCAGCAAAAGGAGCAGCCAGCTCCAGTAGTAATAGAAGGAGAAGAAGAGTGGGAAGTAGAAAGGATCCTGAATAAGTGACAAGTTAGAGGGAAGGATAAATACTTGGTATGCTGGAAAGGATTTACGGCAGAATCTGATACTTGGAAAAAAAGAGAGAATTTAAAGAATGCAAAAGAAGCAATCGATGAATTCAAGAAAGAATATCAACAAGACATGGAAGACGTGGCAAGACAAGAATGTGAAGAAGGGGTATACAAGAGGGAAGAATTGCCAGGGAGGTTTACAGCAAGAAAATTATTTGGATGGTTGGATAAAAGATATGACCAAGAATATTAGGGTAGACTGGAAAGAAACTGGAGATGATGGAAGGGTAAACAAACAAGGGAGAGGAAAATGATGGAGACAATCAAAGAGGAAGAAGAAATCAAGCAAAAAGACTCAAGACTGAGGGAATAGACAGAGGAAGATGAAGACGAAATGGGCAACATGGTTGACCCTTACTATGAGTTGTAGAAAATTCCTCAGGACAAGGAAACTTAAGAGAGGGGTGATGTCATAACTTGGCAAAATGACTAAGTTATTATTTATATTTTCTTTTCTTTTCTTTTCTTTTATCTTGGACTTACTACATAGAAGGGAGTGCAGGAAAGTGTCATGTCACAAGTGTCACAAGTCACAGTCACATGACAGGAAGTCACATGGAAAGTAGTGCACAGACCATGTAGTAGTTGTATAAGTAGTATAGAAAATCTAACAGAGACTCTATCGAGTTCTCTTTGTCAATCGCTGAACAAAGAGCAGTTGGCTTTATTCTGGCTTGGAGTTTAGCTTTCTTACACTTCACCTGTTGTTTGCACAGATCAAAATGTCAGAAATGCAATGGTCCACATAAGGTCAAGCACCACAGAGACCTAGCATGGTGCTGCAAAGCAAACTTCAAATCTAACCCCCAAGACTCGAAACAAAAGTAGATGAATCCTGCCCTCATTCCTTCAGATGTATTAATTGCAAGGGTAAGCACCCTGCCAATAATACTAAATGCCCTTTCTGGAAACACCACTTCAACTGTGAGTGGCATACAAAAAAAGCACAAGAAGCTTGAGAGATCAGGGCTAACTTAATCTGCCTCGCTGGAGGCTATAATAAATTATGATTAAGCACAACCTTTGAATTTTCTCCTAGAATGTCAGAAAAAACAAAATCCTAACTGATACTATTTTAGAAACCTATAAAAGTACCTCCAACATTATTCTTATCCAGGAGCCTTCTAGGTTCCTTATCAGACAAGTTCCCAGTTATATGAACCCTCTGGGGGACCCCATCTTTGGAATGCCCAATCACCCTGAATGGTCTCTATTTATCTGTCCTGACCTATCACAAGACAACTACCCTTGAGTAGCTATATATGTCAACAAGTGTCTTTCTAAACTTCGATTTGCTCTGCATTTGGACATAGTCAACCATCGTGATATAAACCTCATAGCATTCCACAATGAACAAGACACTAGCTTTATTATCAATGTGTACTCTGACAGCAACCAAACAACCCTGCACTTTCTCCACCTGAATCTCAGGGATTATAAGGGGATATCCTAGGGAACAGCCTAGATTGTGAGTAAAGCTCCCACCTAAGGGGCTATTCTGAGTATTCGTGAGATGTTCTCCCATACTCTTCTTGTCTTCTCTCTTAAGTCTGCCTTGATGTGCCTGATGATCTATAATTAGGACAGTGGTATTAATAGTTAGTATACATGTGACTAGTGTGCACAGACCATTGGTTTTAGTATATAAGACCGCTTGTGTAGTTAGATCTAGCTTTACTCAAATATCACCTTTGCTTCTGGGACTCTTACCTAGCACTAGGGTCAGCCACCTCTGAGTGATTGTGCCCTAACAGGGATATCAGTAACACTCTGCTCATGACAGGTGATTTTAACATCAGAGATAGTGACTTGGACCCACAGTTTGGGCATCACTCTGTTCATATATGTCAAGGATATGCAGAGCAGGAGCAGAGTGACCTGGAGTGGAGTGGAGTGACTCTGGAATGGAAGGGATTTGACAACAAAATGGGAACAACCTTGGCCTCAGCTCGTGCGCTGTGCCTCAATCTACTGTCGCATGTGTGGTTGCGTATTTCAGCAGGACGGAATTGTTGCCAGGAGTGCAGGAGAGGAGTGGTATATAGATTGATAGGAGTGGAGATGGATATTAAAGACGTAAATGACTTTAATCTACGAACTAAGGAGCTAGGATGTAACTACTGGAGTACTTATACTAAGTCCGGAATAGGAGGAGTACAAGTAACTAGTCTACACTGTGATCCTATAGGAGTAGACAACAGGAGTTTAGGAGCGAAAAATTAGTAATAATATAAAATAAAAGAATATTATATTATTTAAATGGGTATTTTCTGTCATATGACAATATAGAAGACTTAATTTCAATTGCTAATAGCCTTGGACTCGAGTTATCCCCTCCATAAATCCAGGCCCTACTAGGTATGCTGACAACCCATGTGACATGAACTCTATACTGGACCTCATTTTTTTACCCCCTAACAATTCAGGTTTTGGACAACATTCCTTATACCCCAAGTTATGAAAACCCTCAGACCATATCCCTCTCTCTATTGAAATAGGTATCAAAGAAACAAACATTGACATCAGCATTTGATTGATCAAGAAAGACAGCAACAAAGAAGAAGCCTTCATCAAAGCACTAATAAGTGGTGTTGAGCAGTTAGATGTGTCATGCATCAGAAGTAAAGAAGAGCTCCAGATTGTTGTCCTATGTCTAGCAGATATTTTCGAAAATGCATGGTCCTAGCATTCTAAAATGAGATACATCACAAAACACTCTAAGGCATGGTGGAACCAGGATTGTACTGATGGCCTCAATAGATATAGGGCACAGGGTGATTGTTAGGGAACCACTCAGAGGTGATCTCCCTTAAGCTGATGGATAGTCCCAGAAGTTAGTATGAGATTCAAGTGAAGTAAATCTACAACACATTGCTAGTATATATACTACACTAGACAATCACATGGGCAGTCACATGCACATGGATCAGTAATCACAATTGTCCTAAATATAGATAGAAGGCATCGTACTGCATGACACAGACAAGAGAAGTAAAAAACGATAGGAATGCAATACACAATCTGTCAATAGGCCACTAATAGATTCAGACCCTCAGAACTTACTAAGCATCACCCTAGATGTCCCCTTACAGTGATCTTCCTAGCTAGAAGGCATACAAATCGACTTTGAAGGACACCAAGAGGAAGTT
>Ga0157360_1000635_pt1 | contig 13319 bp, 10 predicted proteins | sample AttlaeALBM1_FD_111483 | JGI IMG/M metagenome (GOLD analysis project Ga0157360, IMG submission 111483) | Fungus gardens microbial communities from leaf cutter ant in Ribeirão Preto, State of São Paulo, Brazil - Atta laevigata ALBM1 | ecosystem: Host-associated > Fungi > Mycelium > Unclassified ... | reverse complement strand
TTGATCGCCTCGAGACGTGACTGGCATCGATCGAAAGGTCTTCTTAAGGGCTTTAAGCTGGCTTTGAGACCGTGGGAATCGTCGAAGATTTGATGGAGATATGACTGAATGAAGTTTGTGACAAGATGCCTCACATGTTGTATTGATGGGAGAAGGCAAAGGAAAAAAGTATTAGCAACTGACTTTAAGAACCTAGACTAGGGTTTAGTCCAGGTAGCTCTTCAAGGTTAGAAGAGAACTCGATGAAGTCCTTGCTTTATTCTGCTATACTACTTATACATTCTTGTACTATTTGTTCTTGTTTATTCTACAAGTCCCTACTAGTCTAGGGTTCAATTCCAATCCATGTTGTATTTCTTAGTCATAGTCGAGGTAACTTATGACAGTACCCTCCTCTTAAGAATTTTTATTCTGAAAATTTCCTACAACTTGTCATATATGTCCCCTATCTTTTCTATCTCGTCTTCTTCATCCCATTCTCCTATTCCTTCTTCCTTGATTTCTTCTTCTTCCTTTTCTTTGTCGATCCTTTCTAATCTCTCTTTTTTCTTTCTCTTTCATTTCTTCCAATTTCTTTCTAGTTATCCCCAATATTCTTTGTTAAACCTCTTATTGTCCTATCCATACAACATTTTTGCCATATACCTACCTGGAAGTTTGCCCTTTGCCATATGATGGAAAATACCCATTTAATAATATAATTTCCTTTTTATTTTATATTATTACTAATTTTTCACTCCTAAACTCCTGTTGTCTACTCCTATAGGATCACAATTGTCATGACTTGGCAAAACGGCTAAGTCATTATTTATATTTCTTTTGGACTTACAACTACAAGGTGGAGCGTGGGAAAGTATCACGTGACTTTGTCACAATGTCACAATTTGTGTGACGGATTGTCACAGATGGTCACGTCACAAGTCACAGTCACAAGGTATCACATGACTAGAGTAACATGAGGACCATGGGAGAATAAGCGCATAGCCACAGTAGTAAAGTGTATAAGTAGTAGAGAAATGAGCAAGAACTCCATCGAGTTCTCTTTGTCAAACTCTGAACAAAGAGACAGTTGGCTTAATTCCAGTCATCGGACTTTAGATGCTGACAACAATGTAGACTAGTTACTTGTACTCCTTCTATTCTGGACTTAGTATAAGTACTCCAGTAGTTACATCCTAGTTCCTTAGTTCATAGATTAAAGTCATTTACGTCTTTAATATCCACCTCTATTCCTATCAATTTATATATTACTCTTTTCCTGATCTCCTGGCAACAATTCCATCCTCCTGAAATACGCAACCACACATGCGATAGCAGATTGAGGCATAGCGCATGAGCTAAGGCCAAGGTTGTTCCTATTTTGTTGTCAAAACTCACCCATTCTGAAGTAATTCTACTCCACTTTAGGCCATTCTGCTTCTACTCCATTTCGTCCTTGACAGAATCTATGAACTAACATCAGTCACTGTTGCACTCAACTACTCTGACCTTACCATGTTTACTCATTTGCTCTGCTATTCTTGTCCTTCACACTAATTGATGTCTAATTCCATTTATTCAACAACAGTGTCTCTAGCAGATATAGTCTCTAGGCATCCTGAAACCACGCCACTGTTACACCGTTAGAGAATTTTCTGCAGAAAAGTAGCATGGGATAAAAGTTATAACCCTGGGTTTCACTATTAGAACCTACTTTAGAGACTTCCTATAAGCCCCAGACATAATCTAGACCCAAAATTGGGTACTTCTCTTAGGTAGTGACCGAGCTACCACATGCTAGAATAGCATATACCTTGGGAGGCAAGACTGATGAGCTAGCATCAGGTTTCTCAGATACAGACTATCAATGTTGAAACTCTAGAAATCAAAGGCTTAGAGATCTCTTTGGAATGCGAGATAATTTTGATCTAGAGCAGACTTAGACTAATATAATATCAAGACGGTAGATCAAAAGTCTATCAGTGACTAGTGATCCCATCACTGCTAGACTTAGTGAAGAAATGGATGCACTAACGGACGACGATCATATCGCTGATGCTTGGACACACTGTCATGTGTTTCTAGACTATATTCAGAGTAGAAGGAAGCCAGTTTGGGGTTTGGGGAATGATGGGCAGGAGTGAAATATGGAAGTGGAGCAGGATCACATGGTCATGTCTGGGAGGTATGGAGGACAGAAAGGTGACAGCTGTCATTGCTGCATGGTAGTATCATAGAGGAGAGACACGAGGGAGAGTAGTAGAATAGAGAGTTTCCTTTTCTATTTCTTTTTAATTGAGTCTTGAACATTTGTAATATTATAATATATTTCTCAGAGTGGAGATTGATAGAAGAGCCTCCTTGGCCCTTGCCTTCATCTCAGAAGCTCTTGAGGTTGTAAATGTGATTCTCTTGAGTGTATAAGAGGTGATCTTGGTGAGAGGTTGAGTTGGTGCATGTTTTCTACCATATATCCTACTCTTTCAGGAGCCAAGATGTAGCGGTCGCTTAGATAACCTTCTATGGAATAGCAGGCCTGAAAAGCCTGGCTAATCATTGACTCAGATCATATCACACCCATAAGGTTTGGTGTAAGGGTGCAGATGAGGGCTTGATTGAGTGTAGTAAGGCCCATGAGTGGTTTATGTCAGACTAGCCAACTCCAAAGCCGGAATTAAGCCAACTGCTCCTTTATCAGCATTTGACAAGGAGAACTCAATAGAGTTCCCGTTGGATTCTGTACACTACTTATACAAGTTTCTGACCCTAACCCTATACTAAAGTCCTGCGCTTCCTTATGAGTCACTTTTATCTCGTGCGTCCATTGGAACTAAAATAAAGAAAAGAAAAAGAAAAGAAATATTAAATAATGACTTAGCTGTTTTGCCAAGTCATGACACCACCCCCCTCTTAGGTTTCCTTGTCTCGAGGAATTTTCTACAGCTCATAGTATGGGTCTATCATGTTGCCCATTTTGTTTTCGTCTTCCTCCGTCCACTCTCAAACTCCCAATTCTTCTTCTTCCTCTTCTGGGATCGTCTTCATCGTCCCTCTTCTAGCCGGTCTCTTGCCCTTCCATCGCCTCCAATTCCTTTCTAACCTTCCCCAGTATTCCTGGTCGTATTGCTTGTCTGACCATCTGTATAACGTTCTTGCCATGAATCTTCCCGGTAATTCTCCTCGTCTGAACGTTTCTTCTTCGCGCTCTTGCCGTGCCACATCTTCCATATCTCGTCGATATTCCCTCTCGAATTCTTCAATTGCTTCTTTCGCGTTTTCCAAATTCTCTCTTCCTTCCCAGGTATTGGACTCCGCCATGAATTCTTTCCAGCGTACCAGGTACTTGTCTTTCTCTCTTACCCGTCATTTATTCAAAATCCTCTCTACTTTCCATTCTTCTTCCCCCTCGATTATTACTGGAGCTGGTTACTCCTTCCTTTGCCCCTCCACCTGTCCTACGTATCGTCGTACTCTACTAACATTAACTACCGGATGTATTCTTACTGTACTAGGTAGTTCTAATTTGACCGCGTTCAATGATATTATCTCCTTGACTTTATAAGGACCGACAAATCTCTTCGTCAACTTCTCTGTTTTCCTCCCGATCATCTGGTATTTCAGATCCTTGGTACTAAGCATGACCAAGTCTCCTACTTTATATTCTTCTATGTCCGATCTCTTCTTGTCGGCGTACTTTTTCATGTCTTCTTGCGCTTTTTCTAGCGCTGCTTTTGCTTCCTCCTGTATTTCCTTCATTTTCTCAATGAATTTTTCTGCTCCTACATATCTCCCCTTCTTTCTTCCCTCAAACCCCATCCTGGAATCTTGCCCGTAATTTGCCTTGAAAGGCGACGTTTTAGTACTTGAGTGCGTTTTATTGTTATATGCAAACTCTGCCGTTCCTAACCACTCTGGCCACTGCTCTTGCCTATGATCAATGAACATTCTCAAGTATTGTTCTAGTTCTTGATTTACCCTCTCTGTTTGTCCGTCTGTCTGAGGGTGGAACGCCGTTGACAATTTACTCTTAATCCCCAACATCTCATTCAACTCTCTCATTAACCCTGCCGCAAACTGTGGTCCTCTGTCTGATATAATGCTCTCAGGCAGTCCGTGTAGTTTCCACACATTATCTCTAAACAACCTGGCTAGTCCTTCTGCTGATGTTTTCTCTGTAGTAGGTATGAAATGTACCATTTTTGTTAATCTGTCAACTACTACTAAGATTGAGTCATATTTCTGAGCTAAAGGCAACTTAGTGATAAAGTCTGCCGATATATGCGTCCAAGGTTTTTCCAGGATAGAGTTAGGCATTAGCTTCCCCGCTGGCTATTCTGTGCGATTTTTATTACACTGGCAGGCGTCGCACCCTTCCACATATCTCTTTACTTCCTTAGTTATTCCTGGCCACCAGAAATTGTGGGTGACCAATTCTACTGTCTTCCACTGTCTTCCATGCCCTCCTATTGGCGTGTCATGATGCAGTCTAATTATTTCTGCCCTTAACTTCTCGTCTTTTGGCACGTAGACTTTTCCTTCTTTATACATGATGCCGTCCATCTCTCTCCATTCTTCGTTTCTCAGCATCTTTACTCCTGCTCGCTTCATCTCCTCTACCGCCTTTACTACTTCGTCGTCTTTTACTTTCGACCGTTTAACTTTCTCTAGTAGATCTACCCTGTCTACTATTATTTCAACTCTCTCTGTCCTTCTTACTTCTAGCTATTCTGGCTTTATCAATGTCTTATCCTCGTTATCTCTTTCCATCCCGACTTCCCAGTCTGATCTCCTACTCAGGCTGTCTGCTTTTCCCATCTTACTTCCTGGAACGTGTTTCAGCGTGAAGTTGAATCTAGATAGGTATAGAGCCCATCTTGCTTGTCTTCAGTTTAACTTCTGAGCTTTCATGAAATATTCGAGATTTTTGTGATCTGTCCAGATCTCGAATTTCATTATTGTGCCTTCCAGAAAGTGCCTCCATACTTCTAAACATCTGACAACCGCTAACATCTCTTTATCGTGTATCTCGTAGTTTCGTTCCATATCACTAAGAGACTTGGAGATAAAAGCGACTGGTCTCCACTTTTCATCTGAGCACTTCATTGAGAGTACTCCTCCAGTAGCATAATTTGAGGCATCAGCCCCTACTTTAAACTCTTTGTCTAAGTCTGGAGCTGCTAATACTGGTTTCGTCGTGAAAACTTTCTTTAACTCGTCAAAGGCTTTCTGCTGGGCGTCTTCCCACCACCACTTTTCGTCTTTCCTTGTCAGCATGTTCAACGGCCTTGCTACTCAAGCAAAATCCTTAATAAACCTCCTGTAGTAATTTGCAAGGCCTAAGAATTTTCTAATGTCTTTCATGTTTTTTGGCTGTGGCCAACTGAGTACTCCATCCACCTTTTCCTTCTCCATTTCTATTCCATTGGGCCCGATTACTATGCCCAAGAATCCTATCTTCCTTACTTTCCATACATATTTTTCCGGCTTGATGTACAAGTCGTTCTCTTCCAGTCTCCTCAATATTTCTTCCACTATCTCGTCATGTCCTTCTTTCGTTTCAGTTCCTACCAACACATCGTCCACGAATGCTGCCACCTTCCCTTCATTTATCAGGTCTCTCAGGATCTCATTCATCATTGCCTGGAATGTGGCTAGCGAGTTCGTCATCCCAAAAAACATTACAGTTGGTTTGAAGAAACCTATGTGCGTCATGAACGCTCCCTTCCACTCATCTCCCTCTTTTATCCTCACGTTATTGAATCCCCATCTAAGATCCATTTTTGTAAAGACTTTCTTACTACCCATATTGTCAATTAACTCGGTAATTAGTGGTAGCGGGTAGTTATTCTTCACTGTTTGGCTATTTAGACTTCGGTAATCCATAACCATCCTTTTGCTTCTATCCTTTTTGCCTACAAAAAACACTGGCGACGTCTGCGGTGACTTTGAGGGTCTGATGTATCCCTTCTTCAGCTGATCTTCCACAAAGTTTTGAACCTTCTCTCTCTCGTTCTTGGATAGAGGGTAGATCTTTCCTTTCCGTGGTTTAAATGTCTCCTTGAGATCTATCGCATGATCCCAAATCTTTCTAGTCGGCATTCTCTCAGATTCTATCTTTCCAAACACCTTTTTCCACTTCAAAAATTTCTTTGGGACCATTTCCTCGATTTTCCTATGGTCCTCTTTCATCTCTTCTTTCTTTCCCCAATCTTCTTTGTCATCTATCGCCCAACGGACTATTTTCTCTTCTTTCTCTGTTGCTACCCTCTTGACCTTTTCCTTTTTCTGACTCCTTCCATTACACAAGGGTGGGTGGGCATCTCGTCATTTTGACTTTCCTAGTTTTCCAATTTATTTCTGGGTTATGAGCTACCAACCATGGCATTCCCAATATCACCTCTGTCTTTCCTAGATCACACACGTCCATCCTCATTCTTTCTACATGTCCTTTGTAGAACACATTACACTCTACTTGGTGCGTTATAGCTCCTCCACTATTTACTGTTCCATCCACATTTTTGACCATCAATGGTCTTTCCAACTTCTGCAGCTTGAACCCATGCTTAGCTGCCGTCTGCCTGTCCATGAACATCCCCGTTGCGCCACTGTCCAAGAGCGCCTTTATCATTACGCCTTCATGCGTATCTATTTTCTCTACTCCAATATTCAACCACACTTCTCTCAACATCTTGAAGGTTCTCCTGACCTCCTTTCGACTACCCCCCTCTCTGGCTGCACCTTCTGGTTCTCTTGACTGTGCGCTGCTTTGCTGCGCTTTTGCCTCTCTGGGCTGCGCCACTTTCTCCTCCTTTGCTGCGCTTCTCGAGTCTCTTGCTCGCACGCTGCTCTGTTCCTTTCTGCATCCACACCAGCTTATCTTCTCTCTCTTCCAATATGGGACTACTCCTTGTCCCCAATCGTCTTCCACATAACATCCTCCTTTGCCACATCTTGGGCATCTTAAATAAGTGACAACGGCTCCTTGGCCGCACCACCCCAACTCCTATAATTCCACATCTTGTGGCACTGTTGGTCCACAGTACCACTCCGTCCTCTTTCTCAACACCTCCCACAAACTTCTCTTCCACTCCTGCTGCGCTTCTTGTGGCTTGGCCATGTGCACCACCTCCTCCTGTTCCACCTTCCTCAACTTTCTTTCCTGTGCTTCTCCCCTTACAGGGCGCGCCGGCCTCCTCTCTCGCTGCACCTTTTGTGGCATTGCCACATGCGCCGCTCTTTCCTTCTTTACCCATAGAGGGCACTCCCTACACTTGTGCCCCTCTATTCCACACCTAAAACATTTCACTACCACTGCCCTTATGCTCCTTACAACTCTCTCTTCGATCCCACACTGCATCACTCTGCTACTTAATACTTCAAATTTATTTTGGGGAACGACGGTCTCCTTTTCCTCTTCTCTCCTATTCTTGCAGTTTCGGGCCAGATACCTGAACCTTTTACAACACTGACACAACTTCCCTTTTCTTCCTTCTAACTCTGCCCTTAATTTAGCGAGGGCACGCTTCTCGTTGAGCAGGTTGCTCATAAGTTAGTTGTATTGTGTTTGAGACATTGTGATAACATCTCAGAGGGTACAGAGTTAATGATTGATCTTACTTATGCTACGTCTGTTGGGGCGCAAGATCTTCACCCAACCAGACACCTACTGCCTTACTTACTACTGCCCTAATAATACTTTGGCTATTACCCAACGGATGGGATCCCTAATCTAGACAGCCCACTAGTGGTAACTGTCACTCCTCTGCGTGTACCAACTCACAATGGAGTTGCAGCACGAGGTTTATACTGAGAAAAGAGATACAAGTATTCTACTGAGCACCACTCAATTGCAAGGTCAGGTCTTGAACGCAATACCTGAGCTTGGTACTGTGTCTCCACCTGCAGTCCCTAACTGACTGCAAAGTCCCCTTAAGCCAAGGGCCCAGCTATATATGGAGGTGGCTACTGATTGTGACGATCAGCGGCCAAGGGTTGATTTGGGTGAGATAAGAGATTTGAGCAGAGTCCAAGGCGGACAGTGCTCGCGATGTGGAATCAAGTTCTAATGTCAGACTAGCCAACTCCAAAGCCAGAATTAAGCCAACTGCTCCTTTATCAGTGTTTGACAAGGAGAACTCAATAGAGTTCCTGTTGGATTCTGTATACTACTTATACAAGTTTCTGACCCTAACCCTATACTAAAGTCCTGCGCTTCCTTATGAGTCACTTTTATCTCGTGCGTCCATTGAAACTAAAATAAAGAAAAGAAAAAGAAAAGAAATATTAAATAATGACTTAGCCGTTTTGCCAAGTCATGACAGTTTACTGACTATTCTACTAGTGAGCTTGTTACAGTGTGTAGAGGTGGACACCTTAGGGACACCATGCGAGGCGGATCTAGATTGAGTTCCCAATCATTTCATCTATTTTTATATTACAGATAAGCTGCGCTTTTCATTTTAATTTCTTTCTGATACTCCCACTTCCTCCTTCTCCTCACGAACCCTTTAGCATGCAATTGGGAACTGTCACTGCCCCTTTCTACTTGCTTGTCACAGCAAAATCCCCTTTTGTACCTTTCACTGCATTGGAACAAATGAGTTCAGTATCTAACCCCTCACCCCTAACTCCTGCATTTCCAACCTCCACTCTGGAGTCAACCAACTAGTCTGATCTCAAATTCTATGTCTTCACAACCAGTTGCTCCTATCATCGAGTCCAATCCTTTCATTTCATAGTCCAACCCATTTGCCCATCTGCCCATCTGCTGATATAATCAATGCCCTCTGTCATCTGTCCAATACTCTAGGATGACCTCCAATTGCTCCTCTTGTCAAGGTCCATGTTCTGGATGACTTTGACGGAACAGACCTGCACCAACTTCACCATTTCCTCCTCTAATGTTGTTTTTACTTCTGCTCCAGACCAGCTGTTTTTAAATCAGACAAAGACAAAATCAATTTTGCAATGACTTATGTGTCTTAAATAGTACAAGACTGGCTTCAGGTAGCATTGGAACAAAAAGATCAAGGCGTTCATCATGCGTGGCTATACTCTTGGTCTTCTTTTGTCAAAAAAATGCACACTTACTTTGGTATCCCAGATATTGCTATGGAAGTGGCTTACTCCTTAGATTACCTCCATATGAATCCTGATGACCAGATTGCAATTTACAATGTTGCTTTCCTCCAGTACTCTGCTTATTTACAGTGGTCAAAAAGTGCTCTCTGCCATAGGTACTATTTTGAACTCCCTGATCGCATTCAGGATATCATTTCCACTCATGAAGAAGGTAAACCTTCCACTTTCCAAACACTATATTCCATAGCCATCTCCATCGACAATCACTTCTGGGAGCAGAAATGCAAGTCTGAAAGGGCTCCACACTCCACTCCACAACATTCTTCATATCTGAAGTGTTCAAAGTCTAGACCTAATTTGTCACTATCTGATTCCAATGCTGATATGGAAGCTTTGGAGTCTTCTGATGGATTTTCCACTTGGCGACATACTCTGTCTCCAGACATCCCTGACTCTGACTCTGGATTATCGTTGGCTATCTTTGATTCTGGTTCCATAGTCTCTCAGTTGGCTACTAGTGCTCTGTTCTTTGCTTCGCAACAAATTTTGTCATTGGAGCTCTCTGATTCTGATTCTGTCCTATCCTTCTTGACTTCTGGTTCCGTTCCTGAAGTTCAGAATCTCCAGTCAAACTCGAGTCTCTAGTAGACTCGCTCTCTGGACTTGGTAGCAATCTCTCTTCAGAGTCATTGTTCTATGTCTTTTATCTCTGCCAATCCGTCTCTGTTTACTTCTTGGTCTCCATTTCACCTGTCTTGTTTTGTTCTCAGTCTGGTTCTGTCTCTACCTTGTCTGGTACTCAATTTCATTCTGTGTTCTTCAATTTTCCTCTGGCTATACAATGATAATTATTGTCCAACCCTCCGCTCTGGTCTATGTTTTTCATGTTATAACTACCTCTGGTAACTCTTCACCCTTGTTTCCCTGGCTTTTGCATGAATTATCTTGGTCTGGTGTTACACCGCAAATGAATTTTCCATGGAAGATAACATTTGATATGCTTTATACCAATGAATTCTTAATTAGAGTTCGCTCTAGAACCCTTTCTATATCCTCAGAATGTACTACTATATAATAAAGACATTGAGCAAGAGAGAGCCAAACCAGAGCTCATGTTGATACCTCGGGAAGCAAGCAGGATGAGCTGGCATCAGGTTTAGGAAGAAAGTCATAGAAGGACTATGCTCTAGATCCATTATGGGATGGAACCGACTTAAAGATATAGCAGACCAGGTGTCACAAACTTCATTCAGTCATATCTCCACCAATTCTTCGACGATTCCCACGGTCTTAAGGCCAGCTTAAAGCCCTTAAGAAGACCTTTCGATTGATACCAGTCATGTCTCGAGGCAATCAATAATGGCCAATATATTAAGCAAATCAACTGGTAACCACCATGTTACCGTTTATTAAATTGCTAATATCTCAAAAACCGCCGTGATCAATGCTTCAGTTCTAAGCTCAGCAGAAGCCTTCTTCATAATGCTCAGAATGAGCCTAGAACAACCTCAAGGCAATTAATATTAGTGGAGATATGAAGACCTTAATGTTTGTACATAGACTTCATTAATTACCCATAGATAGTCATCTGTCCTTTTCTTAGAACAAAGGACAGCCTCCATATGGTTAAGTTATCACTATATTAAGCACAAAGGCACTACCATATGTAGAAAAATAGGTAGTAGCATGTGATGATCTGTTCTAGTGTACAGACCATCACTTTTCTGTATTTAAGGACTCATAGTCTGAGAATTAAACCTCAGACTTAACAACATCTTTTGTTGCTTGTCTAACTCTGCTCATAAGCACTTTTGAATCCAAATCTCAATTCATCACAAATCAAGTAAGTGACCATTTGTGATAATTACAATGAACTTAGTTTGTGTGATTCAGGTTCATATATAAACCACAATACACTTTTTCTCAATGATAATGAAGAGTGAAATATAACAACATTTATGACAGCTGTATTACAAATGTGTACATATGCTGAAAGTGCACTTCATATGGTAGAACAATATCCTTAATATGCACAGTCCTACCTGGTCAACTATGACTATGCCTTTTGCAACATACTCATTGACCCAAAAACTTATTGAATCAAGGCCTTTATTGACTGGGATGACATTCATGTAATGCCATTCGTTGTTGGTATAAACTTTCCTGAAGAAATTAAAACATTTATTGCATTTGGTCTTGCCCCAGGTGCTAACTACTATCATGAGGGAGAATTTGACAATTTTCCTCCCAATGAGCATGGTACAATCATAGGTGCAGTGGAACCCAATGGCAAATTGACCGACATGGACCAATATGGAAAATTAACTGGAGTATATGAATGAGATGAGAGGATCCACAATACTATGTATCAAGAATGATATATTGAGGCCTTACAAAGTCTATATCTATGCATTACTCACTCTGATATGTAGAAAGTATGCTGGGTAGTTCTTAAGGCTCACATTTTGCTCAGGATAGGTGGCATGTCGTGGTAGTATAAGCAATAATGGCTCAATCAGATTTCAGTTTGAATTTCTATTTCTGAAAAGTCTTGTTCTGAATTGATTGTTTTCTAGAAGGACAGAAAGGAGAATAAATGAGTCATAAAATATATGAAGCACTGCTATGGATTCTGTCGAGAATTTTTTATAAATGTGAAACACAATTTGTAACAAATGTATCAGTCACATGTCAACTTTTTTCTCTCTTAAATTTGTAATGTAGTGCTCAATTCCTGTAAGCAGTAGGATACATGATATCCTTCAATAAATACATCTACTATATATGCGAGACCAAATGTGGGAGTGATGACGCTGACACATAATTCAACTTTTCACACACCCTCTCTTTTCACTCAAAAACTCTATAAAATTCAATAAAATTCAGAATAAATTCAAATAAATTACAATAAATTACAGTAAAATTGGAACAGGCAGTGAGCAAAGTGAGCTGACTATGACCTTACTATTGTAGGAAGGGAGCAGAGTGACCTGACTTACAACAGTGCAAACTACCAGTGTAGGAAGGGAGCAGAGTGACCTGACTTACAATATTGCTCACTGTATCGCAGACTGTTGTTGGAAGAGAGCAAAGCGACCTGATCAACAACACTATCTGCAGCTGCACAGACTGTTGTTGGAAGGGAGCAAAGTGACCTGATAGACAACACTACTTACTGTCACATAGACTGTTGTGGGAAGGGAGCGTAGCAGACTAACTTCAGCACAATCTTAATAACACAGAATTAGTAGAGGGTTCTGAATGGGCTGGAGGCCCAGATGAAAACCTCGTTAAGCTATACTCCAGTTGGATGAGGTAATCCCTTTTTTGAGAAGGTCAGTTACTTACTGACACACCTCATGACTATGTGATTTCCAATATAACTGACTGGTGGCATTAACATACACATTACTCACTTCCTTGATTGATTGATTATGAAGAAGGTGTGTTTGACATTAGCATTTAGACATCCTTGATTCAATGTCATATTACAGAAGTTGATGGCTGTAGCAAATTGGCTGCAGGGGGCAGCAACTGGTTCTGGCACCTCTATTAGTTTTGGTTCCGACTCATGGTTAGACATGCATGGGGGCAAAACCTCCAAGTTCCCTCACTGCCGTCCACAGGGCCTTTACAACCCAAAGAACAAAACATGGAATGTGCGGCTATTTTGGCAACCTCTTAATCCTAAACCCACCATTCTTATTGAATCATTCACACACAAAGAGAGAAAAGAAAGGTTAATGAACCAAATCTTCTCTCCTTCACAATCACAACCACAGATCACTTATCTCACCAACTTCATTTCAACTAATCCTAATCATCTACATCAAAAAAAAGATGAAAAAAGGGAAATGAAATCTATTATTGTACTTTATCCAATCAGTAGTGACATGACAAAAAAAAATTAATGAACCGAACAGAAAACATAATAAAACAATGCTATCATCTAAAAAAATGCATTTTCCACACACACAACCCCCCCCTCACAAAAAAAATCTCACACACCACAAGCAACCTCAACCGCTCTCTCACAAATCTCATCCACACACCACCTCTCCCCTACCTCAATCCCATGCTTCAAATCCAACACATCCCCAATCTCATCACACGCCCTCAATACCACATCCACATCTTCCTTGGTATGCGCAGCACTCACACAAAACCGTACCCGACTCGTCACCAACGGCGTAGCAGGATACGCTACCACCACCACCGCGATCGGCGTCTGTCGGCCTTTCATCATCCGGTGGAATAGA
>Ga0157360_1000633_pt1 | contig 13321 bp, 10 predicted proteins | sample AttlaeALBM1_FD_111483 | JGI IMG/M metagenome (GOLD analysis project Ga0157360, IMG submission 111483) | Fungus gardens microbial communities from leaf cutter ant in Ribeirão Preto, State of São Paulo, Brazil - Atta laevigata ALBM1 | ecosystem: Host-associated > Fungi > Mycelium > Unclassified ... | reverse complement strand
TTCATCAAGACAGACTTGGTATCAGCATCATCGTGAGCAGAGGCAAGAGCGGTGCAAAAGGGCTGCAAGGCATCCATAACAGTTCGATCACCGGGTTTGGCTGGTGTGTGTTCCTTGAGGGCATCGAGCGCATGTAGAGGTCCTTCATTCCACGGGATATTCGTGGATGGCAGGAGGGAGTACGAGTATGCATTCAAGTATATCCCAAATACTGTGGGTAACAAAAAAACAGCAAAGATCGGTGATGGGCGTGCGGAGAGCAAGGAGAAACATACGAGCACCAATAGTGCCACCCATTACATCTTCTAATACTCCAGCAGTATGTTCAACAAGAGAAGCAGGTGTCGAGCGTGCCAGGCAAGATCTCCTGTTCTGTATTTCCGCTATGAGAGCTTGACATAGACATGAATCTCATGCCGACAATGAATGAATAAAGGAAGCGTACCTGCAGCTCCAGCGGCGAATGTATGCCCACAATCGCCATCACCCAGCATCGTATCATACTCGGTTAGTTCTTTCTCGATTTTCAGCACTGCCCGACAAGCCGACTCAATGGCACTGATCGTAGTTAGTGTTACTGTCATGTGCCCAGCACCTGTGGGTCCTGCACAGGGTTGTTCGCCCAAGTCACCTTTTCCTTCGGAAAAGTAATTATTTGTATCTTCCTGCACCGCGCTTACACAATCGGATCCATGTCTCCGAGCGTTGGACCACGAGTATGCATCAGTGGGTGCGTTTAAGAGCTCATATGTGTCGATGCTCAGATCATAATTCGACAAGAGGTGGTTGATAGAAGAGACGTTGAGAAGGGAGGCTGAAAGCGCTGGGGAGTTGAGAGATGTCATATAGGACGACGAGAATACCTGCTTTGGACAGATGAGATAGGAAGCTGTATGGATGAGTGGAACGAGCTCAAACCGAGAGGGATGGAAACAGCACCTAGTACATCGATGAGATCATGCAGGAAGGCACCCATTTCGAGTTGGGACACCCCTCCGAGATTATTGACAAAAAGGACAGTTTCGTCCTCCTTGGTAGCAAATTTTGCACCTGGTCCATCCCTATCCACCATCATCTCCACCATTTGCGCAACCAGGCCTTGAATACTATCATCGATCTTTCTGCGATAAACACCAGGCTCATTATGCAAACCCAGCCCTAACTCGCATTCGCCATTGTCCAATCTTGGACCTTGCTCTCGTCCAGGAACGTGGCAGTGTTCCAGTGCAACGCCTATACTAGATATATTTCCCGCGACTGTGTCTCCATAGATTTTGAGTGTAGACAATGAAGCACCTGTGTGCGCTAAGGCGCCGAGCAACTTGCACACAAGGATGTTTCCTGCTAGACCGCGTGGACCGACGGTTTGGGCCACGGGGGAACGAAGGAGTGAGACATCGTCTGCCACGACGACGCTCGAGATGTGGATGCAGGGGAACATGACCCGGGCTTTCTCGATTGCAAGACCAAAGTTGAGCCGATCCCCAGTATAGTTGTTAATGATTACCAAGACATCTCGTTTGTCGCCTACCGAGTTGACGTCTAAGTCGGAACCAAACGCAGCGAGACGGATTGTATTCAAGATCTGATTTGCAGCAGGACTAGCAAATATTTCGCCTGATACACAAGCTGTCAACAGTCCTCGGCCAGTGTATCCAACATATGCCGGTTCATGACCGGCCCCGCCACCGCAGATAACTGCTACTTTGGCATTAGAAGCGCGATCGACTGTGTACACTGTCCTTGAAGCAGAGTGCCTATGTTTTGTGCGTGGTGTGAACACCCGAGAGAATTATCAGTGCGTACAGTCGTAAGCTTGGATTGAGCAAGATTGCGCCTCGCAATGATTTCAGTACAAGCCCATCGGCTGAGGTATAGAAATGTTTGTTGGACATAGTCGTAATAAGAAATCTTCGATTGAGCCATGTGAAATCTAGAAGACTTGGGATACATTACATAAAAGAAATATTGTAGTATGATGTTATTTGAAATTACGATATTGACTTACCTGAGACAAGCGGATCGTTTCCTGAGAACAAGTCACGTATCTTCAGATCTTGCTGTTCCCTGCCAATTGGGGTCTAGGAATGGATGAAATTTTGGGGTCACTGGCATGCGAAACACACGTGATCACCGGTGTCCAAATTAGGGTTCAGGTAATCTGCATTCCCTGGACCTTGCCGACCGATCGGATGACTCGTGAAAATGATGCAACAGACCCCATTTTCGTGTGACGAATAACTCGAGATGACCGCAAGGCGCTTTTTATGGCCCAGCTCCTCAGCTCTATGCACCAGGCTCTCTTTCCAATTGAAAGGGGTCGCACTTTGGTCCTTTCTCGGGACCCACAGTGGCCATTATTCAATGGGCCAGGGCCTCCTGAATGTGACCGCTATTGAGAGAATGATGGGATCTGTGATCTCAGTGGCTCGTGGATTAAGGATGATCCAAGCTAACTGCCGACCCTGCACTTCATTGAAGTGGCCATCGCAGCCAAGCATGCTGGTTATCTAATGACAATCTCGATTCTATGGTTCCTTGTGCACATATAAGAAAGCCTCGATAGGTCATCACTCTGCACATAACATGCACCACCATCGAGATGCCGTCGAAAGTTACAATGCCTACTCACAGGTGTATTTGCCACAGAATTCATCCATCTCTATGCAATTGCAACATCATTCTGCACATGACATGTATCACCATCGAGATGCCTTCCAAAATGCCTACCCATGGAGCCATCTGTCACAGAATCCAGCTATCTTCACGCAAATGCAATCTCCTAATTCTCATGTCATAATGGACACTCTTCTGGATACAACGATCCTCGCCCAGCCAGCCCCTTCCGCAAGCTCTACGTCACTATTGGCCTCCTCGCAAGATAAATGTGCCCATTTCAGACAGGGAAAACCTTATGGGGTGCCATATGAGAAGACACAGGCCCGAACCAGAGTCGAGCAACGAGCACATTATCTAGTGAACGCGGTCAAGGGCGACGTTATCCTCTGTCGGTGGAAAGGATGCCATGAGATAGTGGAGGCTACCGTGCGTGCCATCCATACTCACGCCACGGCGCATAGCAAGAGGGAGAAAGCTTGTCAGTGGAGCCCTGCAGAGAGGAGAGAGATTTGCAATTTCTCGGGGAAGATAAGTGGCAGACATTTTGCCACTCACCTTCATCACGAAGGCCAGCCATCGCCTTGGGTGACGGAGTGCCAGTGTGGCTATAGGTATGTTGCGACAGGATCTGGAAATGGACACCAGCTGGGCTGTCCATTCAAGAAGACGAATATTATCCGAAAGCAGCACAGAGAGGGACAGAAGACAGTCATGCGAGGGAAATGAGACTTTTCTTGTGTACAAACCCAGCCCTGATGACTATGTTATGCGTACATAAATGTATATAACACGGCCGCATGTACTCCAAGAACGTCTAGTTATGAACAATACATAGGCCCCGCCCTCATTCCACGCGATGCATCTTTCTATCTCAACTTGAAGAACCAAGCCACAGGTGCCGAGCCAACTTATTCTGTTCGTTGAGTCCGGAGTGCATTCCAGAACACCAGTGGAGTATCTCACGCACATGGACCAATGGAACTTATTTAGAAACACCCATCACCCGGCCAAAGCTGCGGCCCAGTCGAGGATACTTCGGAGGAAATTTCGAATTCGAGTTCGCTGAGCCCATGGGCATTCGATTGCTTTGTCCTTTTTTTCATAAAGATTCAGGAGACCTAGAAATCGGATCTCAAGTCTAGGTCACGCCTCAGAGCACACTTGCGACTTGCCCTTGACAGTTTGTCATCCTCCACGAGCGACTATGTGAACTAAAAAAAGATCTAACACGTGCATTCCACAATTAAGGGCAATCAACTGATTGATCAACTGATTGAGATCACAACCACAGCCTAACATTGACACTCCGCCGTTGCACTGATCAAACACGCCCTGTTGTATACTCAGGGCACTGGGTCAGTTTCTTCTGTGTGCATCTCTTCTAGTCGCCTGTGGCGGCCCTAATAATTGTCATTGCCCCCACGGCCGATAGACCCGGTTTTTTCTACTTTGACCAGTCACACCGCCCTGATGGTCTGGCAGGCTATGGGATCTAGATATGATGCTTACTTGATCTTGACACTAATGATTCATTGCAAACTCCGATGTGATCTGTCTCAGTAAATTATGTTAGTCCTGAATCATTATTAATCATTATTAATGAATCAAGGTCGGAGGAAAGTGAACGACTACATTTCCCCCATGCCTCTCCTCTTCTATAGATGTCGATGATACTCTGGATCCTCAGAGCTCCGAATCAAGGGACTCACTTTGCAAAGAAACTGATCCATTTCTCGGGTAAGCAATATTTGTCCAATTGACCATGCTGGTGCATGACCATTTTTGAGCCCTTCATACTACATGGATCATTTAACTCTGAGAGCACTATTGGAGATTTTGGGCATTCAAATGAGGCAGAGTATGGGGAAACTATTTAAGATGCACGATGATATTCAAGAGCAGCACCTCGACACTAATTTATAATTCCGTAGCAGGAGCCAGTCCAATGGCAGCATTCAGGCCCATGGGTAATTGGACAGCCTACAGTAGCCACATCAAATATGTCTCCGACCTCTGCATCTGGAGAACTTGGCCATAACCTGGACGCCTATCCTTTGAACACTGCAGAGATCCTGTCAGTAGTTAGAACTCAATTACGTCTATTAGGATCGGTACCTGGCAGCCGATTTGACTCCGTGCTTGTCCCACCCTGTTCACTTTCCTCGCCTGATTGCCCTCCCCTATCTGATGCTCCACCTTCTCCCAGAATTGGTGTCTTCGCAATCCATGTCGAAGAAGAGTGTGAGGGAGAACCCCGGGAAGATGTACTCGAGGACTTGGGTCGGAATTCGGACCATATATCATGGTGAATCCAGAACTTGGAATGGCAGTTCTGGACTTTGATTTCATCACAGCTATCGAGGGAGGAAGAAACATGTTTTGGCAGTGCCACTGGGATAGATGTCAAAAGATGGTACCAGCCCTGAAAGATAGCATCGAGGACCACATGGAATTGGCGCACGGTTTCCACCTAGACATGGACAAGTGTCACCCGTAGGTCAATACTCAGGTTATATACAGACGGGGTTCCATATTTTCCAGTGGAAGCCTGCAATGTCTGTGGACCTTATGAACGGACGAAGGGTACCTGCTTCGATGCATAGTCTGAGTTACTACTGCGTCCGAGTCTTTAGGATGAGTGAGATGGCCATGCACGTGGCTTACCACCTCCTTTTCGAAAAACAGCCAAATCCCCATGCAATGCGTTGTGAGAAATGTCGAGAATTCTTTGTCGAATTTGCCAGCTTACAATGTCCTAAATGTCGCACATGCAAATAAAAGCATTTATAGTGGTTCACATAGATAAATTCTTGTACTACTATCCTGAATTGAATTATGTTGTGATTTAGTCTATGGAGAGTATCTCATGATAGCTAGACCATAACGAGACTCTAGACGATTATTTTCTGAGAGCAGTCACCACGAGCAATGTCCTGGACCTGGGCCTTGAGGATCTTAAGTTCCTCAACGGCGTAAATGGGAGGCGGCATTAGAAGAGTCATTGGAATGGATTACAGGTTCACAGTCTGTGTAGAGGAGGCAGAGGCCTAATCACAGGCATTCAGGCAAGGAGCCAAGAGAAAGAGCTGGTTTTTCACGCGCAGCAGCAGCTCTAGTAGTGATAGTGGTAGTTGAAGGAGGAGGCTTTGAGGTGGCTTCTGCTGAAGTACGAGCGCACTTATTGAAATCACAAATATTAGTCAGCTTTTCTTTTTCTCTTCTCTCACAAAACATCAATACATGATTGTCTCATTTGCAGATACAGTATAAATATTCGAAACACATGTATTTCTTCCTCAGATATGACTACATTGGTCAATGTATGTGTTGAAATACGAACAATGGGAGGGTACAGGGTACAAACGGATAGTGAGTACAAACTAATTATCCTACTTGAAAACAATAAGAATGTGAAACAAGAGAATCACATACATCACACAGGTTCGCATGAGATCCAAATTCCAACAGTATGTTCACTTTTCTTCACCTTGGACTCATCTCATGTACAATATGGAGTCTGTATTTTCATAGTTGCATTGAGGTAGCAAGCTTGGCATTGTGCCTGACGACATAGAGTTCATTGATGCTATCTCATGAGAAAAGTAGCTGTTGATGCAGTCTCCACAATCTGCTCCTGGTGGAGGAGAAACAGCAGGTTTTTATGAGTTCAGCCCAACAATGATGGACCTGATCTTCTGCTTCCTAGAGACAGCAACTAAGGCAGACTACAACATGGATTTCTGTGTACGAGAACCACTCCAGGCAGGGACAGGGCAGACTTTGAGCCCAGCTCATAGACAGACAGCAGGAAGATGAGATGCCGCACGGACGCATCTCCATCATTTTGCCATTGTAGTTGTCTTGTCAAATTGTGTTAGTCACTCTTCTCTACTGTCATTTCAATCTCACTGTGAGCTCACAGGTCACGATTCTGAATATATCTGCACTTACTGGACGGATCATGTTAGCTGATTATTTTGGTGTTTACAATGGTGGAATTTCCTGCACTTTATCTTCTATGGTACTCATTTTTGCAATAACTGCCATAAGAACTGTTACTGGTATGATATTTTTTGCTATCCTCTACAGATTCATGTCTGGTACTAGTATGTATTATGTTTCATGGTAAAATCCCCTCATTACTTTAATAGCTCCTGCACTGACTGCTCTTATCTTGACCATCAACCCAAGTGAAGTGGGGTCAATTGGTCTCATTTTTTGTGTTCTTTCAGAAGCTAATGTAGCAATTGTTGGAGTCCAGTGTGGGATTGCCTTTGCATTAGTATCAGAAAAGGTCACTTACTGATTTGTGATTTGTTGAATATAGATTCAAAAGATGCTTAGAAGAAAATTTTAGACAGTGACAAAAGATGTTTGTAAGTCTGAGGTCTAATCCTCAGATAGGGAGTCCTTATTGTCACAGAAACCTAGTTGTATCACAAATGGTCACTTACTATTTGTGATGGGTGCTTTGATACTTTAAAGAGCTCAAAAAAGTGAAGTTAGACAAGTGACAAAAGATGTTGTTGAGTCTGAGGTCTAATCCTCAGACTATGAGTCCTTATATACATAATTGTGATGGTCTGTGCACTAGGACAGGCCATCACATGCTACTACCTATTGTTCTATATATGATAGTGCCTTTGTACTTAAAATAGTGATAACTTAACCTTATGGAGGCTGTCCTTTGTTCTAAGAAAAGGACAGATGACTATCTATGGGTAATTAATGAAGTCCATGTACAAACATTGAGGTCTTCATATCTCTACTAATATTAATTGCCTTGAGGTTGTTTTAGGCTCATTCTGAGCTTTATGAAAAAGGCTTCTGCTGAGCCTAGAATCAAAGCATCGATCATGGCAGTTTCCGAGATACTAGCAATTTAATAAACAGTAACATAGTGGTTACCAGTTGATCTGCTTAATATCTCGACCAATATTGATCGCCTTGAGACATGACTGGCATTGATCAAAAGGTCTTTTTGAGGGCTTTCCATAGCCCTTAAGACCATGAGAATTGTTGAAGAATTGATGGAGATATGGCCAAATGAAGTTTGTAACAAGTTGCATGTTGGTTTGACTTGGAATAAAGCATATTCCGTTGCAAACCAATGAGTAGATAACAACTAATTACAAACTTATATACTAATGAAATATTCTAGAAGCTTCCACCAGATTATGGCATCGGCTTGATTCCCCAACACTTATATACATAATTGTGATAGTCTATGCACTAGAACAGATTATCACATGCTACTACCATATGGTAGTGCCTTTGTACTTGAAAATGCAATAACTTAACCATATGGAGGTTGTTCTTTGTTCTAATTAAAGGCAGATAAGTATTTATGGGTAATTAATTAAGTCTATGTGCAAACATTGAGGACTTCATATCTCTGTTAATATTGATTGCCTCAAGGTTGTTTTAGGACCATTCTGAGAAGTATGAAGAGGGCTTCTGTTGACCTTAGAATCATGGCAGTTTCTGAGATAGTGGTAATTTAATGTATGGTACTATAGAGATTATCTACTGATTTCCTAATAGCTTGGCCAATATTGATTACCTCAAGATATATTTGGTATCTGTCAGACCATGCTTTGGGGGTTGCTGAGCTTGGCCTCAACCAAGGGGTTGTGTCACTCTCTGTGCCTTGCCCACAAAAATGAAGGAAAAAATGAGACTAGAATAGGTGAATTCAAAAAGAGTTGATTTCAAGGGTGTAAGGTCTTGGAGATATTAAAGCTGGAGTGCTACTTGCTAGGATGCTAACTTAATACTGGTGGAAACTGTATATTACTTAGTCATCAGAGAGGGTGGGAGTTGAGAAAAATGACAGTGATGGTTAGTACACATTACAGTATTAGGGAAAGTCATGAGGGCATAACAGTATCAATTGAAAGGTCTTTCTAAGGCTTTCAGATGTTATTAAGACTGTAGAAATTGTTGAAGAATTAATAAAGATAGGTCTAAATGAAGTTTGTGATAATTAGGTTCTTTTGGTATTTTGATAAGAAACCTGTTATAAATACCTCATAGACTAAGTCAATATTTATTCTCTTTTATGATACATAGGAAAGGGTGCCTCAAAAGAGAAACATAACAAGTACAAGTAAACAATTGTGTATAAGTAGTATTGTTAAGACTCTAGACCTCTTAGTTGAATACATTCAACTTGAAGCCTATATCTAACACTTGATATCTTCACACTCCTTATTAGAGGATCCAATTAAGATTTTCAGTGAAGTTATATTGAAAGAGAGATGTAATATGACTTTGAGTAGCACTCTTGAGATTGTCCTAAGACAAATAAGAGTACTGATTTCTTAGAGTAAGATTTGACAGAGAGAATACAAAAAAAGAGAACTTGCCATTCCCTTCTTTTTCTGGTCTGTATTTATCCTAACTAGGTATGTAACAGTCATTACAATATGGTAACACTACTTGTAACTCTAAGTGACTAGTTAAGTAACAGATCAGTGACAAGGGTGACAAGTTGAGTCAAGACCAAGTCATTGTCTAATAATGGGTTAGTCCAATGTTGTCCTATTTAGTTCAGTCCAACAATAGAAGAGAAATAGTCTGAGATTTCTTTAAAGAGTCCTGTCCATACTATGAGTCTGATGTTCTGAGTCTAAGATATTCAATGCATTACTGCATTGTGATATCTTTATCCAACAATGCCAACATCTCATTGACTATCCACTCATTATCAGACCATGGCTAATAATAGTTATAGTTCCACTCAATATTCATAACAGTGACCATGCCTAGGAACTCATAAAACAATACAGATGAAGAGATAACAAGAAGGGAGATAAAAAAGAAATTAACAAGTGCTCTGGGTCAACAAAAGATCTAGCAAAGAAAAACTTTGTCAAGTTCATATAGACAAAATAAAAGGAGTTATCCCAAATAAGTGGCACAATGTGCTTATTACTTTAACAAATCAAATACCAAGAAACATGGGACAACTATCTTAAACCATTGATAAAAGCACATAAGGTCTTATAAGGCCTAGGACACAATATTTGGTACAGAGGCAAAAAGGAAAGAAAGTAGAAGAAAGAAGGATCTGTATATAGTGGAAAATAGATGAGATTCAGAAAAAGGAAGGACTTGTGATACTGCCAAAAAATAAAGCACTAAAAAAGGCTTTAATCAAGTCACTGGACAGTTACAACAAACCTGGTAATAAGGACAAGTGTTCTTAAAAGAACTTCTTCCTAGAAACCATCTCCACCAGGTTTAAGCAAAATAAATCAGTCATTTAAAGTATAGCTGATGAAATTATTGGAGGAAAAAAAAGATGACCTAGACTCCCCCCTGAGGCCATCAATGTAAAACAGCATGTCAATTGAGGAAATCTTTAATCCTGTTCCCCCAAGCGGGAAGGGAAAAAGGACTCCCAAATTAGATTTACCTTAGGATTGTAGAGTATAATATCTGTGATCTATAATCAGAGGAAAATATATCCTCTATTAGCCTACAAAGTTAAAAGTAGTACTGGAATCTTGTAGTGTGCAACAAGACTACCTCTCTCAAAAATATTCCAGTTACACTTTGGGTATATAACACAAAAGTACAGACCAAGGCTTTAGTTGATTTGGGAGCTACCATAAACTTTATCGACAGAGTCGTCATGGAAAATAATAACCTGGAAATGTATAAACTAGCAAATCTATATTATGTAATCAATGTGGATAAGCACTCCCAACAAGACAGGATAAATAACAAAGTATATTCAAGCTTATGTAGAAATTAAATTACACAAGATGACCTAGTACCTCTTTGTTACTAACCTAGGGAATAAGGAGATGATAATTGGCTACTCATACTTGTATAATGTGGGGGTAGTCTTTGGGCTACCTGTAGAATGCTGATGTTTCTTTCTCTTTTCATTTCATGTCATTAGTTGATTATATTCCTTTATTTTCTTACTATTTTTGCTTTTCCTATCATTTAATTATTTAATTATTTAGAAAACACTCTAGCTATTACATAAGTTAGAGTACAAGAATGTGACAACACAAAAATAAAAAAATCACTCTCTTACTTAAAACCACTCAATACTAAGACCACTTTCCCCTCTGAACTTGTTATCCTTCCCACAATAAATATAATCCAAATATTGATTAGCAAAAAAGTCAATAGGAGTTCACCAGGTGCCTAGATACATATGCTAGTAAAGTTCATAAAACATGAGATATAGAAGCAGAAGCTAATGAACTTTACCTCAAAATAGATGTCAGTGGATTTCTCTTATTGGATAACATAGGAGATGAGGACCCTGACAACCATATTCTTGGCTAGGCAAACATGACTGACCTAGGCAAACATGACTGACCCAAGCAGTCATCAACAGATAATGATAATTGCAACTATACTCAACAATCAAGACCAATATGTCATGACTTGGCAAAATAGCTAAGTTATTATTCATATTTCTTTTCTTTTCTTTTCTTTTCTCTTGAACTTACTATCTAGGAAGAAGTGCAAGAAAGCATTACATCACATAGTCATATAGTCATAGTCACATGATAGGAAGTCATGGCATCACATCACATGATGTCACATAATGGGTCACATGATGTGTGTGGGAAAACAGTGCACAGACCATGTAGTAGTTATATAAGTAGTGTAGAAAATTTAACAGGAACTCTATTGAGTTCTCCTTGTTAACTTGGACTTAGAGAATAATTAAGTTATCCAGGCTAAGTTGCTACACAATATAAGAACTCAAGATTGTGAAGACACAAAGACCTGGAAGACTCATGTGCCAGAATGGTTACATGAGTATAGAAATGTCTTTTCAAAACATAAGTCAAAGAGAATACTATTACAAAAACTATATAACTATGCTATCGACTTCATGAAAGGCACAAAGCTTCTCAAACCAGCAAAGGTCTATTTACTATCTTTAGCAGAAAGAAACTCTCTTAATACATGGATTGATGAGGAACTTAGAAAAGGTTATATCTATCTATCTACTAGCTTGATAGCAGCTCTATTCTTCTTTGTAAAGAAACACAATGGAAGCTTATGACCTGTTGAAGAGGCTGGTGATAGCTAGAGCTTTTTTTGTTTTTGTCACACCTGTATCCTCATGTGACACCATTACTACTCTCCTGTAAATCTCAAATCCCTTAGTTAATTATATAATGTTGCCCACCATTGCATAGTATCTCCTAAGAACTTCATAGCACTGAGTTATTATGCAATTACCCTGTATTATCTCTTTAGTCTAGTTCTCAAATAAGCAACTCAGTTCAACTCTTTGATTGTTAACCCCTTGTTTAATTTTCAGGCTTGATAGTTTTCTTTGTTAAATTAAAGTTCCTCAACTACTGTCTAGGTAATGGTGAATATCAAAGTTTTTAATAAATAAAGTATATGATTTCCTAAGAAAGTACCCTAGTTGACATTATGTATCAGCAGTGTCCCTTGTGCAAATTTATGGGAAAATTAATTCAGAAGTTGAAGATGAAAAGAAATTTGTTAAATAAAGTTCTACTAATGTGCCATGATAGCAGTGATGTTTGAAATCTGATTCTCAATTCTAGACTACTGTTCTTGCTCTGTTCCTGAGTCCTACTTGCCTGATATTATCCTAATGCCCTGTTTCAAAGTTGTCCTTACAGTAGTACTCTCTAGCTATGTGATCAGACTATCCTCACAGTAGTACTCTTGAATATGTGATCAGATATGAGACTTTGAATCCTCCCTGTATAACTTGACTTCCTAGTAATGCCAAACTCTATTTTAGAGCTCCTATAATGTTGTCCCTGTGACTAAGTCACTTTGTCCTGTAGTCTCTTTGGTTTTGACTCAGTCTTGAGTCAAAGCAACTTAATTACTGATCTGATCACTCTAAAAATAGATTTCCACTTTGAAAACCCAAATAGAGAAGAGAGGCAACTGAGATTGCTTACTCTCTTCCTACTAAGTGAGGGTTTTTATATGTTAAGAGAAATACAAAAGAAATATACAAAAAATAGAGAAAATAATAAACCCAGTCATAATCTATTATTACAACGATTGTTCTGGTAGTAATAAGGAATCCCATGCCTCTTTGTCCTTTTTTGATTACTTCCTATTAGTTTTGCCAGGTCTATTCTATCCTTGCTAAGTTACTGGGTTTTCTACCACCGATCCTACAGTAATCTTCCTCTCTCTTTGGCTTATCTCAGCAACTCAGGACCTGACTCTTTCCCTTTCTGCCTAGGGAGTTTTGGGAGTTGTTTTCACTGCTCCTTGAGGCTTCTTTGTTACTCCTTCTGTCGCAAACTTCATTCAGTCATATCTCCATCAATTCTTTGACAATTCTCACAGTCTCAAGGGCTACGGAAAGCCCTCAAAAAGACCTTTCAATTGATACCAGTTATGTCTCGAGGCAATCAATATTGGTTGAGATATTAAGCAGATCAACTGGTAACCACCATGTTACCATTTATTAAATTGCTAATATCTCAAAAACTGCTGTGATCAATGCTTCAGTTCTAGGCTCAGCAGAAGCTATCACAAATGGCCACTTACTGATTTGTGATTGGTTGAATTGATATTCAAAAAGGCTTAGAAAGTAAGTTTTAGACAGTGACAAGAGATGTTGTTAAGTCTGAGGTCTAACCCTCAAACAGGGAGTCCTTATATACAGAAAAGTGATGGTCTATGCACTAGGACAGACCATTATATCCTACTACCTATT
>Ga0157360_1000632_pt1 | contig 13324 bp, 9 predicted proteins | sample AttlaeALBM1_FD_111483 | JGI IMG/M metagenome (GOLD analysis project Ga0157360, IMG submission 111483) | Fungus gardens microbial communities from leaf cutter ant in Ribeirão Preto, State of São Paulo, Brazil - Atta laevigata ALBM1 | ecosystem: Host-associated > Fungi > Mycelium > Unclassified ... | reverse complement strand
GGTGAATCGAAAATTGATCCAAGGGGCTAGAAATATCAATATCCATTGGGTAGCCCTCCTCGCCGGGCCTAACAATATCCGTTGGGTCAGAGCTACTCCATCTAGCCCCATCTTGCAGCTCTATTCCGCTCTTCCAGTCATTGAAACACCTCTGGCGCTTCCTCTCCGCCTCTGCAAAAAAATCCGCTATTCCCTGGCCGATTTCCGTATTCATTTCGTACGAATTCGTCTCTCGGTTGAATACCAAAACCTGGTGCGTTTGACTACCGTCCCACCAAGTCTGCATATTGTGTAGCCAAGCATTTTTATAAATTTTCGCTTTCGTCAACTCGGTCATAGGATCCCAGTCGCAGTTGAGTGGATCGGGCATGAAAAATGAGCGTAAATTTCTATGAACATCTGACGTGGCGAATCGCTCCATGTCCCTATTTGAGAAGAATCCATATCTCATATCGTTACTGTCCATCTTTTTCAGCTCTGCTCCTTCAAAGAGAAGGGAGACTTCAGGTTTGTGGCGTGGGTTCTACCCAACGAAAGCCTTCTTTTGAGAACGTGAACATGAGCGGTAGACTGAACACCCACACAATCTCGATTTGACAATTTAAGAAATCGAAGAATTTACTGTTTGATGGAATGAGGCCGTTCCTCTTACTAGAGCAGACAGGCTACCAGGACACGACCTTTCGCACAATGGAAATGGTACAACTGTGTCCCTAAGGGCCCCGTCTTCCTTTTCAGAGAGAACAGAATCCGAACATCTTTCTCTATGATAATTTGAGAGTCAAAAGGGAACCGAAAACATTGATGTGAGAGCAATGATGAATCGAGCCGCATCACATCAACTATAGAACTTAACATACGCGTTTTCTTGTTGCGTTGCATTCCATTGTTTCAACCCTTCCTGGTAAAATGCAAGTATCCGCTGATACCGGATCGGATCACGAAGAAACGGGAACAGCTTTCGCACTAGCAGAATGGGTACCACCGTCAAAACGGATTGAGAGGCCTGTTTAGTGAAACGAGAAGGCATGTTTGGCTGCCTTCGAAGGTAAGGTGATCTATCATGAGTGGGTCTAACGGGCTTTGTAGGGAGCACACAACTTCTCTTCTTCCCTCTCTAGAAAAGCCCCAACTCTTGGTTTTCGCTCGCAACACAACAGTTCGTTCGATCTATTAACTTAGTGAACATCACTTTTTATATTATGTACGAGTTAATTCGTGCCTATTTTCGAAGAGAAGGTACTGGGTAGCGATTACCAGTTTCTGTTGTAGACAAAGAAATCCATGACCAGTCGAAACTTCCATAAGAAAGACCTGCAAACCCTCGTGTTGATTGTACAAATCCCATCTCTCTGAGTCTGCGAATCTACTCTATTGTCCTTTCATCGGGCTTCGCTCGACTTGTTCTTTCGTCCGTTCTCGAGCTCCGGAATGAACAATTAGGTGCCTGTGATCTATCGTCAACCTATTGAAAAGCGGGTTTTAGCCTCGATTACATAGCCATAGAATCAAACAGTGGTTGCGATGAACCAAGCAATGCTGTCTAAGGACCCTGCTCTCAATAACTGCAAGCTGTCGCTTACTTGCCCCGCTCCGATTTGAATCTATGATCTTAACTTTCTTGGACAGATAGGCGTGCTTCCTGATGAAATGAATGGATATCTGATGCTGCATTCCCAGCTCTCGAATCAAGCTCTTCGGCGATCCTTGAAAACAGCAATTAGTCTTTTTCCTTACTTGTGAATTCGTACCTGTAATCTTCACTTCCTAGGGTAGATAGACATACTTCCTGCTAAGATGGATGGCTTTCTTTGTTGCACCTCCACTTGAAAGACGGCTGTCAACTTCAACTCTTTGAGGGATTTGCTTTCTCCTGACCCTCAATCCAAAAGGTTTGGCGTTGCAGTTGATACTTTCGATAGCTTTGATCCTCTCTTGCACGATACTTTCCAGAAAAAAAAACCCAAGTTTATGATGCCTCACATGGTCTGGTATCCCCCAACTCTACTCAAGGTGGTTAAGAAGCAAGGCATTCAAGTCCAAGAAATTGAGAGCGCGGTGACTACCTGACGAACCCGAAGTTGACTAAAAAGAAGGGGCAATTGTCAATGTCTCACCTCAGGAGCAGAAAGCATACTATGGTGGAAGATCCCATTGAGTTCATTATTGAAGATCTGACCGTCGCTACGAGACTTCCGTTCTAAAACAGCCTGGACGAGGCTCTACCTAATTGCTAGAAAGTAAGAAAGTATAGGGTCCAAATTGGATAAAGAAGCACTACGCTTTGCAAGGGCGCCAACCACTAGGTTGTAACGACCGGAACAAGATTAAGTTTGTGTTCAGTCCATTGGGCATGGGTATCCTCCTGACTAAAACGATTCAAATCCGTAAGTTCCGCCCTAAGGTGACCAATCTTTTTTATTCTTTCTCAACTGCCTAGTATGTTGTTTCAAGAACACTGGACTGTAACTCTATTGGCGAGAGAAGAGGAGGACTTATAAGCAGCTTTCCTCCCCAACCACATTAAGCATTTTGATTCACTTTTAGATTCCAGTGAACGAGAAAGTTTTTGTGACCCTAGGTCTAATTCCGAAGCTTCAGCGGTGGATTCACGAGCCCAATGAGTTGGTCAACGGGATTCGCTTTCAGATTGATCCCCAGTTGAAGGAGGGTCAGAACCCAGAGATAAGAGTTGTTGTAGATAGAGGGATGAACCTGTCGAATAACAAGAATCAGTCCTCGCATTTCTACTATTAAAGGGAATAAGACTGCTCCTTTGCTGCTTCTCTAACACTTTGTTCTGGTTGATTCACATATCTTTTTTATAAGCTGGTTAGGAGGACTCTGTCGATGACCGGTAGTTAGACCCAGAACTTTGCTTTAGTACCCTTCTTTTTAAGACATGCTGTGACACAAGGGCGGGCTTAGGTGTCTCCGAGGACAAGATATGCGACAGCTTCCAAATGATGTATTGAAGGAAAAAGCCACAAAGTGGGATCTCGGGAACAGCCATCTCAAAAGAAGTAAGTTCTTGATCATTTCCATGGGAATGTGATTTTAGCGGTTACGAACTTGAACTTGGCAGTAGCCACGAACTCTACTATTTTACTTACTATACGAGTTTTCCTAGGAGCAACATGAGACTTGATTTTCCGTTGGTTGTAGTCTTCTCTTATATTTTGCCTGGCTCTATTATTTGGTTCGTAAAAGGGAGTAGTGAGAAAACGAGAGTAAAGAAAATGGAAATTTTAGAGTGCGAATGCCTATTGATAAGTGAAGTTATCCGGTGTCCTAAGATACTAGTCGGGATGAATTAACCGTACTTAAAAGAAAAGTAAGCAAGGAGAAGAAACACTTCTGTCAATCCTGGAGTTCTAATCTCTCTTCCTCACCGCGGGTAATTCGCTGACTTAAGATATGAAAAAGTGTGGAAAATGGGTGGTTGTACTTTCATCGACGATAGGAACAAAGAACTACAACAATAATACCGATCAATAGTATTTCTTTCAATATCTACTGGTGCTTCCATGTCTCATTGGACCGATGCAATTGTGTCTTTTGGTCACTTTATTTTGCTCGAAATCAACTTGTTACTCTCCTTTGTTCTTGGGAAACCTAGGGAGGAATACGTGGTACAGGCTGCGCTATAAATAGGAAATGAATGCACTTTAGGATCTCGGTGGAAAGACCTTTTTCCACAACAAAAAGAAGTAGGCGGTGCAAATGGCACAAAGTGCTTGTATCTAGTATATTTGGTAAGCCACCCGCCTCTTTAGATATGTCTATCTCCATAGTCTCTGTAGTATTGACCGACTCGGGATCCATCCCGGAATAAGAGTAAAGGAGAGAATGCGCTTTAGTGGTTACGAAACCAAGCTCACTTTGATACAATTTAGAATGAACTTTCCAGTGAACTGGTGAAGTAGTGGCCGGCTAGCCGAAGTAGTACTAATTAAACCGCACGGCAATGAACCTTTTCCGAGGTTTCGATCACGTCTATCCGAAGTAAATTCTCCTACGGATGCTGGCACGTCTTTCTCAGATGACAATGACTCGGACGATATTAAAGTGACCCACTTGAGAACGTAAGCCAGGCATAATTGGAGTCCCTTTAGCCTTAAGCCTGCATGAATGCTTCCTTCTTTTGTACCCAAGGCTGGCAATTTGCATTTCTATGTGAGAAAGCTAAACTAACAGAGTAACATGACTGAGTAACACAACCGGATGACTCACCAGATTTGAATCTAAGACCATGCCATGGATTGGAGATTTTTATAGAATTCTTTAACGAATACGCGCCAGAGCTAACGAACTCCTAGCCTATGAAGTGGAAAACTAGTCACTAGATGTGGAGGAACATGTTTCGACGGGGGAGAGCTCTTATTTATTAGTATAGCTAAGGGCTAAAGACTATAGGCCTACTGTTTCCTACTTTCTCGAAGCGAAGCGCCCTGGTCAACGGATTATGATGGTAAACCTGCGGATTTTAAGTCTACAAGATCTTTTCGATAACCTTTTTGGAGCAGAGGGGCGTGTGCCTATTATTAAGTTGACCCCTGATCCGACCCAGAATCGAGGAATTCCCTTCATAGATTGGCGCTCTCTGGGCCCTATTCTCAAGAATATCATTTCTCACAAGAATAGCAAGAATGGAGTAGCTTAGGCAAACCTGCATCGTCCAGCCGAGGCGTCTCGCTCTGACTCAACTTCTGTAAAGAGGAACGACGTTCTTAGGCCCGTTGAGTCAACATAATAGTGGTCTCCTACTTCCCCGACCTTGTTTTCTTCTTTCTTTACTATTTCTTTATGAATTAGAGTGCGTCTCTGGGGACGAGCCTGCTGATCTAACCGATTCATTGGTTGATTGGGAATCTAATTCTACAGAGAAAGTGTGGTTCAGGTCACCGCTGACATAGAAGTTTTGAAAAAGAGAGGGTAGCGACGAACATCTGTAATAAAACTAGTGAATTACTAGCGAATTTCCAAATAGTATAGTGCATCCACGTCAGCATCTCTGTTTGTCATTTCTAGATTGACTCGGTCCACTCTCGTTCGGGGAGACCAGAGACAGCCTTGTTATCTGCCGTTCCTGTCAAATGAGCTTGAGAGCCACGCTTTCTTGAGCGGATGGCATAAAGCGTCCCCGGGCGGGCCTCATCTGATGGACTATCAGCTTCACGCTTCTTGGTACCGGCACATCTTTTATGTACGACTTCGTCCAGAACATGTTCCTTGTCATTTTGAATGAATTTCACTGGAGCCCGTTGGATCTTCACCAAGACGTGTTTAATTCCATATCTAAAATTCTATAATAGTTACTAGAGCTCCTGGAGCAATGTTTTGATGATTTTCAAAAGAATGAAGTGAGAATAAAATCAAAGGAAACACGCGCCATATACTTACTTTTAGGTGTCCAAAGCTATAGCTGACCCCGTTCTCTCCGAAAGATAGCGCTAAGAAGCTCAGATTCGCTGGTGAAAAGACGAGGAAGGAGATGCAAAGACAATAGAAAGCGCCTTACTGGCAAAGAGAAGCCTTTTGACAACTGGCGTTACATCTCAAACTGGTTTGTGTAATACACTTCCCGGCGCGGGCTTTAAGGCCTATTTTGCTAACACTGGTGAGAAGTTCCTTGGTCTGCAAGAAAGACGTATCATATGACCTACTAGCTATATTGAGATAAAGGTTGACACTAAGCTATGAAAAAACTATAGAATGGTGAGGTATCTGAGCAAGAAGAGGTTTGTACTGACCCCGGCACTCTAGTAAAGCGTCAAGCGATATAACACTAAAACAGGTGTAATTGTTATTAAACAGGTGTCATTGTTATTATCTCTCCGAGACATCAATCCCTCATCCAACTCTCTCTGTCACTCTGTTACTCTGTTCAGTTAGCTACTAACGTGTCTATACTATGCTAAGATATTCTTCATTATAGCTCTGGAGAGGGGTGCAAGCTCACCATTCATTTACATTCCTACAACGGTACTTCCGTGGAGGTACGAATCCAACGATACGAGCGAAAGCAATGAACCATTAGGAACGGATCATAGCTTCCTTGCCAGAGAGTCAAGTTAAGACTATTCTTGGGAATTCAGACCAGGCTCGCTCACTTCCGTCTATGAACGAGAAGAGAAAGCTCTATCGGGAATATAGGGAAGCTGAACTAGGGATAGCTAGCTGGTATTTTCTAAAGGTTCAAAAGAAGGAAAAAGGGGGTTCTCCTTTGGTGAAGGAGGTTCCCCGAAGCAGACGAGATAGGTAATAGGAGAAAGTAAGACTGGAGGATGGAAAAGGTGAACTCAACCGGTCTTTTAATGCCAGAGTTCAAAAATTGCATCCAAATGCTGTCTACGATCCGCTCAGAGTCGAATTCAAGACAAGGTTTATATTCACCAATCTTGTAGATTGATAGGATAAGAAGATCCATCGCCATGAGCAATTTGTTCTCAAACTACCCACCGCCAACGAGGGTGAAACTCCTGACTTGAGCAGTTATAAGAGAGGCACAGTATCATGCTCCATAAGTATGAGGAGACTCGGTACAGTAAGTGGAATAAGAAGAGTGCACAAGAGAAGGAAGACCGACTTAATTAAGTAATATTAGCTTCCAATCCTCTGGATCAAGACTCCAAATAGGTGCTTTGCATCAAACCAACCCGGTGGACTCAACCTTAGCTGTAAATCCATTTTCTTTATAAGCATAAATTGCAAGTCCTCGCTAGCAAGCCAAATGAAATTGGTAGCAATATGAGGTTGACACTTATCTATAAAGCGCTTATAGGCCTGATATTCCCCAGGGGGTCCCCCGGCTGAAACTAATATGCCCTATTATCCGATACCTGATCAGTTGGTGTGGACCAGTAACCCTGAATCAGGGCTTGGGCAGTCGCTCTATATGCGAAAGAACGTTCTTGCTTTCACTACTCACCTTGCCCTTAAAGGATAAGGAAATTGGATAATAGCTCTACTAGACGAGACAGACTCCTTAGTGAGCAGTCAACAGCTCTAGCTCTTCTAAAAAAAAAAATAGATCGACTTGTCACCTTTAGTTATGATCTACCTTCGACCCACCCCTTTCCTTTAGGTTAGGGTCTCCATTGTATGGCTATGGCTCTGTTTCTAGCTTCAAAAAGGATAAGTAGGAGTAGTAGGCGGAGCCGGACCGACCCTAGGTGAGTAAGCAGGTTGTGTCTCAATCTATTGACTAGGTGGATCCACTTTGAGTGTTCAATCTATGGTTTAAGGTTTCAGGCTTCGGGCTCATTGCTTTTACGCCCATCGAGGTGCCATATTGATAGCGACCTTCGGCTTCTCATCTAAAGGGGGAAGTGAAAGATGGGGGATAGGGTTTCGCCCCTCGCGGGATGCCTATGTTCCTATTCAAATGAAATGATAAGAAGAATTCAATCAATGAAAGTTGGCGTCGAGATAAAGGAAGCAGGTTATAAACCGGAAGTAGGCACTCTGGATTCTCTGGTTTGATGGATGGTGGCAGGGGTTTGGCAAGAAGCAGGAAGGATACCGGGGAAGCAAGCCTTATAAAATATACTAAGATAGGTCGGAGCAAGAACTAGGGATGGTTATCCAAACATGGAAGGTTGGACTACCTCTATTGACAACAGGAGGAGATGAATGACCTTATGCTGAACGGACATGCTGGTTCATTCGATTAGCGAGCAGTGGGAATAGAAGAATATCCGTCGTCAGAGGAAGGATTGCTAGTACTATAAATTAAATAAAAGGTAGTAGGAAGGCGAAGGTTTTAGAAAACCCGAAACTAGCTATGGTTTTAGGAAGAGTACCAAATCGAAGGAATCAAATCGAAATAAGGCCGGGCGAACATCGTTCATAAGTCGCATAAAGGTTGAAGGTGCGTTGGCCTTACCGGGCGAATGAAATGTTTCGTTTGATCGTAATCAACGGATAAAGTGATTCATCAATGAACATATTTCAACAAATTCAGATTAGCAAAAGCTAAGAAAAAGGAAGCACCCTCGCTCGGTTAGAAAGCACTTGAGGAGGAACCCACGGTTTGGGGGAAGCAATAACGATCCTACTAGAAGCGGAGGCAAAGGACATAACGAACAGTGCGCAAAGAAACAAGCATGGGCATGGATACGAGACCTGAAGGAAAGAACGATCACCGTAATGCGATTAACCAGAGTAGCCGCCAGGGTGCACCCTACGCTTTTAATTCCAGAGATTGGCAGGGGATGACTCAATCATGGATATTAAGGCGCAGCCGAGCTAATAAAAGATAGGAGCAAGCTTCCTTTGAAAAAAGCAATCAATTCATTTGTTCGCTGGAGCAAAGATGGTCACTGGAAATTGTTATCGAAACCTGGACTCGAGCGAGGCAATGGATAAATGCTATCAAGGAAATGGCGCACTTCAGGCCGTTTTTCAAGAAGCAAGGAATGCTAGACCAACCATTATGTATGAACGAAAGCTCGAAGAAATCATGTGAAAGGAAGCAGTCGAGAAGGAAGGTTAAAGAAAGCACTCTGAAGATAGGGTCAAGCAGGTCACTAACCTATAGATGAGATAGGAAAAGTCTAATGAGGCTAGGTAAGAGTTTCTGTCTAGGTATTGGTTTATTAAGTGAATTCTTGGTTGCGGTCACCTACTGTTTATTTATTCTTTTCTAATAGAGAGCGAAGACTAGGCTTATGATGTCTCATATATAGTGGATTTCCGATGGATCTTCGCTACGCGCCTACTGATGTATGAGTTTATTTGTGTTCTTTTCTTGTTCAAGCAGAACTCAACTAGAGAGTCAAATAGAAGAGTTGTTCTTAGGGAAAGAGTGTCCGTGCCCACTGCCGGGATAGGTCAAATAGGTGGTGCGTACCTGAGAGAGAGAAGGATAAGCTTGAACTTACAGCCTTCTATTTCATATAGAAGAAGAAGAGGCAGACTCTCTTCGGGGAAGAGAGGGTTTCTCGGAGGAAAGGAAGAAGGAAAGTAAGACTTGAAGAAGGAAGGAAATCAGGTAATTTAGAGTTTCCTTTGGCTCAAGGGAAATTGCCAAGTAGGGATTTTGCAGCTATATGTTCATAACTTTATCGATGAATGGTTGTGTGCTTTCTGAACTCAAACGGGGTTAGGAATAGAGGGTAGCGGCATATCGTACTAGATCCGTAACCTATAGAAAAATAAAGAAAGGACTGGTACATAACTTGTATGTAGGTTGGCGAGGCTACCTTCTGATCCTTCAATGAAAGATTCTATCAGCACCTCTGATTCGGATAAGCAGTGTAGAAGATCTAGGAGCAAGCTGCCTTTCTCACTGGAAAAGGGGCATACTAGATAGAGTCTGGGGCCAGAGCTTAACCACCATGTGCTGCACGCGGCTTAGGAAGTACTAGGGTCGGCAAAGGAAGGAGACTGGACTGGATTAGTGGAGAAAGTATTTGGCTTAACCCCAACCTAGGAAGTAGCATTCTGCCAGGAACCTTCGAGGGAGGATAGGGATGCCAAGGACTACGAACGAAGTGGGATCATTCTCACAGCCAACTTTCCTTCATTCATTCATTCTTATCTCTATAAGGGATAGCCTCAACACTGTAGTATGTCACTACACTTGATGGTCAAGCAACGAAGTACGATCCGTGGGGAATAGCAAAGCAAGGATTAGTTGGTTCGCCGAACCCGGAACGATAGTGGAGGAGAGCCCGAGATTGATTATGAGATAAGGTAACTAAAAGAGGGAACGGGTAGGAAAGCAATAGGAAGGAGCCAATAACCCACCGTCAGTGTACCAGTCATTGGGATGGGACTATAGAAAGGCTATCTCGTTTAGAATTGATAGTATATAAGGGAAGAATGGAAATCATACTCAAGCTAGATGGGTCGGTTGAGGGGACCCTGATCGAAGAATGAAGAAGCTAGCACGGGTTAAGTGCTTCTTCATATGTCGAGGGATCTACCACTTGATTACATGAATTTCTTTTCTTACGGATATGAGTATCAGTTGGATGGCCAACCTATCGCTCTAAGTACTATACAGATTTGGAATCCACTCATAATTTATATTAAACTGCCAAGTCAAGCAAGCCAAAGCTAGCTAAGGATTATATAATTACCCCTTTGCCATCGTGGCATCTGTCCGGAACTCCACCAGGGTTGAGGCCACCTCTAAGGGAAAGGGGCATCCTGCTGGTTAAATAAACACTTCAGGTTGTTGGATTTGAGTAGAGCACTGGCTAGGTGGAGTGATTGGAGGTTAGATTATCGCTAAAACGCTGCTTATTGCCACTCTAAAGACGGTAGCTATCGATATACTATTAAGGGTAGTTCAAAGCCTATATAGCGCGTTTTTCGTTTAGTAAATAGTGAGCTTTATTTCGACTATGGTGAAATACATGTATACGCGTTCTTTATTTGCTATTCCATCTGTGACTTGCCTATGACTTCTTTCTACTCTCCCCAAACCCTAGCCCTGTTGTCTGGATTCCCTCTCTCTCGCCTGTCCTATGATTTCTCGATTTCCTTTCTAAGCCTTAATAGATTTAGTTTCTATACCATAAAAGCAGGGCAAGCTTCTTACATCAGCACAACTTTTATAGCTGTTAAAGAATATCATGCCTGATTGAAGTAAACCCGAATTCAATGCACCTCCGATATCAGTACGCACCTTTGATTTGAAGAAGTCCCACCCCACCCACTTCTTCTCCCCTCAAACCCAGAAAGTACTAGGTTGAGGGGCCTCGGTATACATCTTTGCAAAGATAGATACCTACACTACAAACCATCTTAAGAAATAAGGATATCTTGTCTTTGGCACGCGGAACCCTTATAAAAATAGCGACTTGCTATACTTCTTTTTGTAATACAGATCAAATTGCTCCACGAGGAGTGCGCCCGCTTCGCCTTTACTTTCGATTTCAGTATTTTCAGCCGTTATTTTTCTCATAAGTGAAAATAACTGAAGCCTGTCCTCTTGATCTGAGGATCCAAGCTTCAATTCTTGAACTAAACTCGAGAACTGCGTTTGCCGGGTAGTCGATTTTCCATACCGCGCAAGAAATTTTGTTATTTCATCCTCCACTGCGAAACAGGAAGGGCCGTCCACCCCCGATCCTGAAGTACTGCGCTCTGGCGAATGAGGAATGGCTCGGAATACGTGTTCCTGGCGAACTTCCGCTATTTCATAGGGGTTCAAAAGGGGCAGTTCCCGTTCCCGCTGCTGTACTTCTTCACCGTCCCGCTCTTATGGGCAGACAGAAAGATCGGATTCGAAAACAGCCTCCTCAAGTGGAGTACCCTCGGCGGCTAGGACACACGTTGGGTACTATTTGTGGAAAGTGATGCTTGGGATGAGCAAGTGCATTTGTTGGCTTTCGAGCTGTAGCGGCTGCGGGGCGGGAGAGTTGGTTATTCAATTCAATTGATCCTCTGATGTTGGCCCTTCTGCTGAATCCAGCAAGGCTCGGAAGTCTGAGCTATTAAGGTGCGGTTGACGGATAAGAGGCCTTCGATATGTTAAGGGAGAGAGGGGAGAGTCATTCCAGAGTTGGGTGGGAATCGTTGATAGAAATTTCCATTTTCCCTGAGGTACGATAGCGTCTGAACTAAAGCAAGGGAATATGGAAAGTGAATATGGTAAAGGATACCAAGAGTAGGTTCCCAGAATGATTTTTAGGCGTCTTTTCTTTGAACAAAAAAATATATAAAGAAAATTGGATGGATCTTCCACCTATGCTATGAGTGAATCTTATCATCACTGGCGAGTGGTTTCGTATCACCGTCTTCGTCCTGAAAACCATAGCTTATCTGCCAGATTTGGCAACGGTTTGGCAACAATGCCGCACAGCCTGCAAACGCACCATTTGAAATCCGATACATAACTCTCTTCGGTTTAGAAGACGCAATGAACCAAGAGTCTCGGGCACATAACCACGGCTCTGTGGAGAAACACCCAAAGGTGGATCAAGACGATAGGGAGAACTATTGCGCGAAGCCTTCGGAACTGCAGGGGATTTATGGCTACAACTGGAGTCTTTAAGTGCCAACCAATTGGATCCGGTAACTCCGGAACCACTTCACTAGTCTCGGCAGGTTGTTCTTCCTCTAGGTCTCTCCATTCCCAAGGAATATTTCTTCGTGGGCTATAAGACATTAACAACTGGCTCTCGAGTATTCCTATCATCAAGTTTTTCTATTTCCATCATAAAGTTCGCGGGTATAAGTCAAAAGGTTAGCTCGCTTATTTGGCAAAACCTTCCAAACAAGACAAGAAAATACGGCACCGACATTTCCAATGGTAGTCAAGTTCACTGGAATAGGTTCTTTGAGCTTTGATCCATTCATTGATAAAGTAGTCTTCGGGGGCAGTTTACCTTTTGAATCGACAGTAGAGTAGGTTTGATCTTGCTTTCTCAATCTTTCTCTGATCCTAGCCGTGTAGTAGATCCGGCTTTATTCGGCTAAAAAGAAGTGTGTGTGGCCGTCGTATCTGCTCGCCCCCTTCTTCATTCATCCATTTAGGTCAGAATGGATCCAGGGAACCTGGCTCGGGAACTGCCCTGAAAAAACACAGTAAGAGAGTCCAATCTCTGAAATATAGCATTTTATCTCCTAACCTAAGTAGTAATAGTAGAAGGCTTAGTATCTGACTTGATCCAATAGAGTCAGAACACACAGTAGATCCAGATTCCACACCTTGCTGTGGACTGGGGAGAGAGCAGCTCTGCGAAGCTGGGCGTTCTGTGTGATTATGGAGGAACTGTAGTACTCGCCCCAAAATGCAAGCCGGGATAGATACTTAAAGAAAGGGGGAGCGGTGGGCCTTCAAAAAGGAGCGAGGGAGTGATGGGCAACCTTAGTCTATATGTTGCTCGTGAGCCGCCAAGTACCAGTCTCGCAACAGTACTGGCGTTAAAGGATCGGTCCTTCACTTGCGGATCGTTCGCGAGTCGAACTCGCTCTCTTGCCACGCCTTTGACTCACGAACTCGAGTCGGACTCATTCACTGCTGACTGAGGATCGTTCGTTCTTCACTCTCTTGCTATTACCCGCAGAGAGCGCAGCAACCGACGGTGCATATTATCATATAGAAAGAAGCGAAGGGTAGCGATTCGTACTACCGGAAAAGTGCCGCTAACCGCTAGGCAATAGAGTCCGCTTACGGGGTGAGGCGCAAGTAAGCGTAGCGAATCACATAGAGTTGCCCCTACCTGCCAGCGCGCAGATAGATAGGGCGGGCGAGCGCAGGGATGGATGTCTGAGCGGTTGAAAGAGTCGGTCTTGAAAACCGAAGTATTGATAGGAATACCGGGGGTTCGAATCCCTCTCCATCCGCGAGGGCATAAGTTCTCTC
>Ga0157360_1000631_pt1 | contig 13348 bp, 15 predicted proteins | sample AttlaeALBM1_FD_111483 | JGI IMG/M metagenome (GOLD analysis project Ga0157360, IMG submission 111483) | Fungus gardens microbial communities from leaf cutter ant in Ribeirão Preto, State of São Paulo, Brazil - Atta laevigata ALBM1 | ecosystem: Host-associated > Fungi > Mycelium > Unclassified ... | reverse complement strand
GTAATAGTTTCCTTTTTATATTTTATTCCTTGAGTTTCAGGGCTTTGTAATCATTTTAATATAGTATCCGGTGTGCAGTTGGATAGAAGAGGAACCTCTTGACTCCTACCTCCATCTACACTGTCTCTGGAATCATAAATGCAAATCTATTGAGAGTAAGAAGACTGGGACTAGTGGGGTGTCTTGAGAAGAACACTGAATATACCCAGAACTCAATCTAGAGAGAAGATGCAGATGCAACTCGGGCAAGCTTTGGAGAGGACAGCAGGCTAGGAAAGCTTGGCTAGGTGCACACTTGGATTGCATCACACCTGTAAGATTTGGTGTTGGGGGTGCAGACAAGGGGGCAACTAAGTGTGGAGGGTCTATGAGTGATCAACTGACTGTATTTTCCAGAGGAGCTTTTGTCACGATGTGTAAAGGTTGACACCTTAGAGAGGCTATATGATGACGATCTAGAGAGATCTTACAATCTTTTTACAACCACCAACTTATATTTTACTGGAGCTGCATATAATTCTTATTTTCTAATTATTTATAAACCTTCATCTTTGATTATCTCCTCTCGGACCTTTAGCACACAATTGGGAGCTGGTACAGTATGGTTTTGTTTGTCCCAGTATGCAATTCCCTTTTGCACCCTTTTATCTAGAGCCCACCGCGAGGGGAGTTTCAGATTTGAGGGTTTTCTTATTCTTTCCGCTCCTCTTTCACTTTAACACTTTGAGCATCCTAAACTTTATTTCTAAAAGATGCCTAATTCTTTAAACCTTTCTAGAGCGGAAAAACAACCAGAAACTAAAACTAAGAGTCGTCAAACTTCTACAGTGTAGCGAGCTGGATTGGTACATCTGGTAGATAACCCAGAACATATACTACAGAAGAAAGCAAGATTTGTAGCAAAGAGACGACGTGTCAGTCCCGAGATGTCAGAACTATCAGAATGGCCTATTCCAAGCCTTGGATCACCCTCAGATGTCGAGCCGAACCCCTTCTTAGATGCTTCAGCAGAACGGACTGGACCTATTTACCCGGGAAGGTTTAGTCTCTCAAGTGTATGCGTAATCCCCGGAGAATCGCTGGAAGAACTCGCATCAGAGGTGACGCAAGCGTTTTCTGATAACCTTACTTCATTACCACCATCTCAAACATCGACACCGCCGTTTATTAATCCAACTATTACTTTGTGAACTAAATCAGATATGACTGCTAAATTGAATATGCCGATGCCCCTTAGCTTGAGTGCCCCTAAGTGGGATGGACAGTTGAGGATGCTCAGAAATTTCCTTAGAATAATGGAACAACTGTTCCGAACTGCAGAGATTACAGACGACCAAAAGAAACTAGATTAAATTACAGGATATGTGGATGCCGATATACATGACCAGTGGACCAGCTTTAAAGAATATAAAGCTGGATCTTGGAATCAGTTTCTAGAGAGACTTAAGACAGAGTATCCAGAACTAACTACTGAAGAACAGGGTAGTATGGATCATTTAAGAAAGTTGTGTAGAGAGAATACTGGAATCAATTTATTAGAGGAGGAGCGACTCATGAGCTTCAAGAGGAGGTTCGTGTACATTGCTCAGAAGTGTCTTAGACCGCCAGCAGTGACAGGAAACAGGGAGCTCATAGAGCTCTTTGTTAAGACATTAAATAGTGCCTTTCAAGATGCGCTTAATTCTAGATTAAGCATACAGGGAACACTTAAGGTAGATGCGCAAGGAAGAAGTTGCATTGAGGATCCTTACGATCTAGATCACATAGTACAGAAAGCCGTAGAGTTAGTTAGTAGAAAAACAATAGCACAGGCATTGAAACATACGCCAGTAATATTGTCTAGGAATGGAAAAGTAGACCCGGACACTAGAGGACCAGTGTATTATAGTAAAGAAGAGTCAGTAAGAAAAGTCGAGGCGCATCCAGATGTGGAGGCCTTACAACAGGATATAAATATATTAAAGACATTATATGAGAAACAAGAGAGATCACGAGAGCACCATGAGAAGAGTGTACAGGGGGGCTCTAGACAGCATAAAAACACTGATACACTCACAAGGACAGATGTTGGTACTGTCAACAAAAGAAATAGGAGGATTCCCGATAAGATACAGACAGGGACTACCACAAATGGGGCTACCTAGACCTCCAAGGAAGTGCTTCTATTACTTTGAAACAGACCACTTGTTCTTGTTTTGCCCTAAGAAGACAGAAGATGAGAAGAAAGAATTAATATTAGTAGATAAATTTACAGTGAGGTTTGCAAATGGAGAACCAATACCAATGGAGCATAATATGTCCATAAAAGACTGTGTAAGAAAACACCTGCCATCGTCAATAGCAGTGATGATGTGGGGAGATCTGGAATTAGAGACTTGCAGTGTATGAGATCAAGAGCCGGACACAGGAGAAATCATGGTGTCATCCCAACCAGTAAGAAGACAGATGGAAACTCCATCTAGAGAGAGTGGACAGTTAGAAGAACTGTTCCACTTAAGAAAGAAAGTCAGTAGCCTAGAGGTCATGTTGCAGAAACTGAATCTAGAAAGAGAGCTGACACCGGAACTAGAAGAAGAGGGCATGGAGTCCTTTTTGAAAAGAATGACAGCAGAGTATGTTCAGACGAGATAGGACTCAGCTCCTAGAAAGAAGTTGGGTTTTTAGAGACACCAATGAAAAGGCCACTATTCGAAAGATAGGTTCGTTTTTGGAATAAGAAGGCTTCAGAGGTAAATAAACGGAATTAAAATGAGGAGGAATCCTCACTGGAAAGAGCAAAAAATAGGACTTGTAGTGGATCTAGAGCATCGACTACAAGTCAAAACCACGAGTTCCCTTATCAAAAGGTGCCCACATAGGTGCCGGTAGTCAACGTTCCGCTGCTCCCAGCTAAATATTTCAGACAATTTCCTTGGAGGGATATGCCAGTAAAGAATAGAGCCCCAATTGAGGAAGGAATTAAGGCTGAGGAGATATTAGATAAGATGTTGGAAGGAGAAATGAAAGTGACTCCTAAAGAATTATGGGCTGTGGTGCCGAAGTTGTGAGCAGCCTTAAAAGAAATTTTGACAAGTAAATGTTCGAATAAGGATAAATCTAGAGAGGACAAAGATCAGGAAAAGAAAGATAACCAGCCACAAAAGAAGGTGGTGTCGGTTAACAGTCTAGAGAGTCCAGAGAAGCGGCAGAAAGTTATTGAGATAAAGGATAGCGAAGTTGTGGAGGTTTGGGTTGTGGCTGACCCAGTCTTACAGTTTCTAGAGAAGTTGAGTCCAGAAGAGCGTAATTGTCAGATATTTACAATAGAAGAAGAAGGAGAAAAGGAAGAGAGAGTAGCACCAGATATAGCTCACCTGAGAGTAGTGCCAGCTGTGATAAATAGTGTTGGAAAAGAAGAAGTGTTATTGGATAGTGGCTCACAGATAATCTCAATGACCAAGAAGGTAGCTGCTGCCAATAAAGTAAGCTGGGATCCTAGTCTTAGGATACAAATGCAGAGTGCAAACAGATTGCTATCTAGAACCTGCGGACTGGCAAGAAATGTACCGTTCACTTTAAGAGGAGTAACGGTACTCTTACAGATACATGTAATGGATGTGGCACCTTATACAGTATTGTTGGGGTGGCCATTTGACACTATAACAGAGAGTAGAATTGTTAATGATAAGAAAGGAAATCAGACAATGTGTATTACCTGTCTGAATACTAGAGCTAAGGTAGCAATACCAATATATAAAAGAGGGGAATTGCCATGGAAAGTGGAGAACTTGGCAAATTTTTGGTGAACCTTGAGGAATCTAAGACGTTCCCCAGAGGAGAGGTTCCCTGTATAATCGAACTAGATCAAGACGGGAGGCCTTTTGTCAGCGAGGTTCTGCTATTAGAAGGAAATATATTGAGCATGGATGAGTTGAGACTATTGTATCTAGAGAGAAGTAAGCCAACCTTAGGAAAAGAGGAAGCGATACTTCTAGGACAATTAATGCAGGAAATAAGAAGACCTGATATCCTTCAACGGCGCTGGATGACTGTGGAAGAGGAAGCAGGTAATCTAGAGGAAATAAAGGAGGAAGTCGCAAGTTGCTTTGCAAAGAAGTACAAGCCGGTAGCCTTGAAAGTGAAGCCAATATTTGGGACTTTGCCAGAAAGATTCAGAATTACAAGGGAAATAGTGGGTGATCCTTTACAAGGAATGCCTAAGTTACCAGAACATCCACCAGAGTTTGAACCTAGAGGACGTTACACTCTAAAGAGAAAAGAGAAGTTGGATATAGCTCATGAAGAAGAATTCTTGTGGCCAGAAGAAAGAAAATTAATGCACTGGCTAATAGGAGAGCAGAACGAAGCCTTTGCATGGAATGATACAGAGAGAGGGAAATTTAAAGAAGAGTACTTTCCACCAGTAGAAATACCAACAGTTGCACATATTCCGTGAATGGAAAAACCCTTTAGAATTCCCCTGGCTATTCATGAAGAAGTATGTAAGATGATTAAGAGAAAGATAAATGCAGGAGTCTACAAACCGTTGAACTCATCCTATCAGTCTAGATAGTTCTGTGTAATGAAGAAGGATGGCAAGAGCTTAAGAATAGTTCACAGTCTAGAGCCATTGAATAGAGTGACAATAGCACACTCGGAACTGCTGCCGGCAACTGAAGAGTTGGCTATGCACTTTACAGGAAGAGTTTGTAGCAGAATATTAGATTTATATGTAGGATACAATGAGAGAGTACTTGCGGAACGGTCTAGAGACTTAACTACCTTTCAGACGCCCTTCGGAGCATTAAGGCTGGTTACTCTACCAATGGGATGAACTAATTCAGTGCCTATATTTCATGATGATGTGATATATATATTGAGGGATGAAATACCCAAGTATACATTGCCATACATTGATGATGTGCCAATTAGAGGTCCTAAGACTTGGCATGAACTACCAGGAGGCAGAGTGGAGACTCTAGATCGAAATCCAAGGATTAGGAAGTTCGTGTTTGAGCATCTAGAGAATGTTAACAGAATATTGCAAAGAATGAAGCATGCTGGAGGGACCTTCTCAGGTCCTAAGATAACGATATGTAGTGATCATATCACTATAGTAGGATTTGAGTATTCATATGAAGGGAGGAAGCCGACTAGCGATGCAATTGGAAAGATATTGTGCTGGGGACCTTGTAAGGACACTACTGATATAAGGGCCTTCCTAGGAACAGTGGTGCAATGTAGGAATCATATACCCAACTTTGTGATGGTAGCGGCACCCTTATATGAGATAGTTAAGAAAAGTGTTCCATTTGAATAGGGACCTATACAACAGAAAGCGTAGCAAGACCTTAAGATACTTATAGAAGACTGTTTTCACACGAGAAATCCAAAGTTCCCAAGTGAACAGCCAATAGTCTTAGTGGTGGATATGTCGTGGAGAGCAGTAGGGTATTACATATACCAGAAAGATGAAGAAGATCCTAAGAAGATCCATTATGTAAAGTTTAACTCTCTACTGATGGATCCGTGACAACAGAGGTATTCTTAGCCAAAGAGAGAACTATGTGGACTGAGATGAGCTTTAGAACAGGAGATATATTTATTCAAAGGATGTAGAAATTTTATAGTAGAAACAGACGCCAAATATCTAATGGGAATGCTAAACAACCCAGGGAAGATGCTGAATGCCACTATAAATAGATGGGTAAACTACATACGAACTCATTTTTTCTTTGAAATTGTACACAAGAAAGGAAGAACGTTTGGACCAGATGGTCTATCTAGAAGGAAATAGTATCCAGGAGATCCACCAGAAGAAGATTTTAAAGATGGTACCAATGATGGGGCAGGAGATATAGTGATGAGGAAAGAAGATCCCACAAGCTCGGATCCATTGGAATTAGAGGAATTTTATGAGGAAATCGACTCTAGAGAGGGATTCTTTTATGGAAGTATAGCAAAAGAGCCTTTATTGGAGTTAGAGAAGGGTCTAGTAGAAGATGGTAGTAGAGATAGTACTAATAAAATGGGAGATATCTTCTTAGAAACTACTAGTGAAGAGCCTAGGCAGGATCTAGAGAGTAGTCATGAAGAGTACGACAATAATAGAAGAAGCGATCATGCAAAAAGAATAGATGAGAGAATAAAACAGATAAGAGAGCTATTGGCAACCAAGAGTAAGAGATCTTTTGGAAAGCTAACAGCGGAGCAGGCTAGCTTAATAAGAGCGGCTTCTCATTATTGGTTAGATAAAGGAGATGGGAAATTGTATAAGAAAAATGCCAGAAATAACAGCCTACAATTGGTTGTAGCTGAAGAAGATCAGATAAGAATGTTAAGGTTGTGTCATGATGAGATGGGCCACAGAGGCAGCTATGCTACCAATAAATTGCTTCAGCAGAGATTCTGGTGGCCAGAAATAGAAGAAGATGCCGTGTAGTATGTTAGAACCTGCCACATGTGTCAAGTTAGATAGAGAAGGGCTCTAGAGCTACCGCCAGTAGTAATGCATACACCTGTCATTTTTCAGGTATTACATGCAGATACAGTACATATGAATCCACCTTCAAATGGTTGTAAATATATAGTACATGGGAGATGCAGACTGTTGTCCTGGATGGAAGCTAAAGCTCTAAAAGAAGAGAATACTAGATCTATAGGACAATAGCTATTTGAAGATATTATATGTAGATGGGGAAGTCTAGTAAAGATAGTTACCGACAACAGAGCCCCATTTAAGAAAGCCATAAAGTGGCTAGAAGAGAAGTATGGAATAAAAGGAGTGACAATTTCTCCTTATAACTCACAAGCAAATGGTATAGTCGAAAGACTGCATTGGGATCTCAGACAGATGCTATACAAAGCAACAAAAGGAGATGTCAGAAAGTGGGCTTGGTATTTACACCATGTGATGTGGGCAGATAGAATTACAGTAAGGAAAGAGACAGGGTGTTTACCGTACTTTATGGCGATAGGTGCCTATCCGACCATACCTTTGGACATAATAGAAGCAACATGGTTAGTCAAATACCCAGAGAGAATGCTCTCTAGAGAGGAGCTAATAGGATTACGAGCAATGGCCTTGGCTAAACATGTGGCTCATGTAGAACAAATGAGAGAGAAAGTGACTAATGAGAAGATTAGAAGAACTTTACAATTAGAAAGAGATCTGCAACACAAGATAGAGGAGTTCGATCTAGGACCAGGAAGTCTGGTCTTGGTAAAAAATTTGGCTATAGAAATGTCAGCAGATAGGAAAATGAAACCAAGGTATCTAGGACCTATGGTAGTTGTGAGAAAATTACAAGAAGGTGCTTATATCTTAGCTGAACTTGACGGTTCAGTATGGCAGAACAAAGTGGCAGCCTTTAGAGTACTACCATATCTCTCTAGAAAGAAACTGGATTTCAACTTGGAAGTAAAAGACTTACTAGACACGTCTGAGAAGAGCTTACTAGAGCTTACTGCAGATTCAGACAGAGATAATCACACAAGAGAGTCAACGGCAAAACTACTTGATTGGGGATAACAGACGAGATACAATTGAGTGGAGAATATAAAGCAAAACTATGAGACAAGTAGACAAGCAAACAAGATCACAGAAGATGAGACAGACTACCTAGCAGACCAAGCAGAAATGTGGGAGTCATAAATAGAAGAAAGGCACTCCTGCTCCTCAGTGGCATCCTTATAATTACAAGCTGCATTCTTGAGGGAATAGATAGCCTGGAGGATATTGGAGGAAGCAAAGATAAGAGTGACCTCAATAGTGGAAAAAGAACAAGAGCGAAGCATGGAGTTCTGAGCGCAGATGCTCTGCTTGTAAAAGTCCTGGGTAGCGTGAAAGACAGCGCGAGCTGTAAAAAGGCAAGTTAGAAAGGAGAAAAGCAAAGAGAGAAAGAAACGTACCTTCCTTAGCAAGACTACCGTCAGAACCAGCAATGGACGGAGGTGCAGAAGCAAACTGAGAAGGCAAAAGAATATCAAGAGAAAGAAGCAATGATTGTAAGGGGACAGCCTGAGATTGCTTAGATAACCTGGTAGGGTTCGTATCAGCTAGCTCGGGTCTCCATCACAGTACTACATAGCTATATCTGGTAGTGTAGTTATTATTGTCCTGATGTATGTGTCCATAGCGACTGGCACACAGACCAGGCTAGTCTAGTATAAGTAGCTAGTAATATATGGTAGAATACCTTACCTCAACAATAGTTTGATCTCCTGGGCTATTCATCGATCTAACTTAAAATGCCTCCTCCACTAACGACAAGTGTGTTCTGGGATACCTCTGAGTGTCCCCTTACAATGATCTAGAGAAAAGACTTACCAGAAAGTGAGAGATAGGAATAGCTCCCGTAGGCAGAGCTGAAGAAGCCAGTGGAGGCATGGGTGGCAAAACAGCAGGAGCAGAAGGACCACTGGTGTCATCAACCTGCATAGGAGACTATCAAAGAGAAATAAGAGATCATCTAGATAGATAAAGAAGGAAAAACGAACAGGAGCCTAATGAAGAAGACATTTAGCGATATTATTATATAGAGCATACATGATAAAGATTACCTCGTCGGTATCACTATCCAAAATGTCGGCTTTACTATCAGAAGGAGGTAGAGCCTTGACCTTGTGACGCTAAGAGAAAAGAAAGAGAAATATTAACAATTGGATCTAGAGAGGAGAGAAAGGAGAAATCTGTACCTTAGAGGTACTGGACTTGCCAGTATTGGTGCTCAAGATACCACCATTACCAGGGGGAGGATCCTGCTGAGCAGATGGGATACTAGAACAAACATCAGATACCTTCAGACTTTTCTCATATTGACTTATAAAAGTCTGTAACTGCTTATAAATGGGAGGATAAATGAATGAATGGTCATGGTCCTTGCAAAAGGTCTTGTAAGACTGTTTTGTCTTGCCTAAAATTTTGATATAATTGGGTTTTCCGATGGCAGTAGGATCAGAATTGAGTCGATCTAGATAGAGTCGCTATTAGGAATACAATGAGAAAAAGAAGATCAAACAATAGAAACAGAAAAAGAATACTCACAGCGGGTTCAGCTAAACTGTTGATAGTCATCTTGAGAGAACCAAGAGTGGTCTCATGATGAGTGTAGCATTGGCTATGATAGAAAACATTGGAGACAGCATCGGATAGCTCCAAGAAAGCATTATAAGTTTCACCAGTTACTAAGGAAGCCATAGATGTGAGAAGTAAAGACAACGAAGGAATAGAGCGACTTGAGAACAGGGAGTGGCTATATAGAGAAAGGCGACCTCAACCCCGCATGCAGAAAGGCCCTAGAAAGTAATGGGACATGCTGGAAGGATAGCGGAGGGACACCTAAGAAAGGGAAAGAGAAAGATCAGTAATTAAGTTCAAAGAAAGAAAGGAAATCACTGGAAAATATAACGCATATGGACTAGAGGAAGCAAAAAGCTTCTAGAGACAAGGGAGAATGATCTAGAGAGATAGTGAAGACACCTTTTTTCCATAGTGGGGGGGAGGAAAAGTTGAGCCGAATAGAGACATAAGGAGAAAGGATAATCGGACTTGGAGGATTTTTTTTTGTGAAATCACGCTATATTTAGCAGTGATCAGAGTAACGACATGAGATACAGAAATAGGGAACTCACGTGTCATATAAAGCAGAAAATTATCACAGCAGATATATATATATATATAAATAAAAATAATAGATATAGGAAAAGTGGAAAAATAGACAAAAAGATGTATCTAGAGAGAGAAAATAAAAGAGAAAACTCAAGCCCAACCTTTACCCTTATGAGAATGGTGATCGCGAAGGTTTTGCATGTCTTGGAGAACTTGCGCATGTTGCTCATCAAATGTGAGTGGATTGGGAAGGTCACTACTGAAATCAGAAAGGGCAATGCCCTCGCGGAACAAACAAACAAAGGTGAAATGGGTGTCGAATAGTCGTGCAGCGGCAGCTTGAGAGAAAAGTCTAGTTCTGGAATTGCAAGTAGACTGAGCGGTTGCAAAAAGTGCATCTCTAGACTCAGTAGAATCAACCAGACCACTGAAGACCCAGTAGTTGGGATCATAAGAGAAATACTTCTGTGAGACAAGGAGTTCTTTGGCAAACTCAGATACTTGATTCTGATAAATGGCCAGGGTGGCACTGAGAATGTTGTAGGCAGAACTGACGCAGTTTCAAGAAGCCATAAGGGTATGAAGACAAGACATGATATCTAGAGAGAGAATTAGATAAAAGAAAAAGAGGAGAAGATGTGTAAGGGAACAACTCTGAGAATGCTTAGATATACTTAGTAGGGTTCGCATTAGCTAGCGTTCCCATGGATCTTTGTAAGTCTGCGGTCTATAGTTCCCTTCTCTCTAGTTCGGGTCTCCATCATAGGTACTGTGTAGCCATATCTGGCGATGTAGTTATTATTGTCCAGATGCATATGGCCATAGCGACTGGCGCACAGACTGGCTAGACTAGTATAAGTAGCTAGTGATGTGCAGTAGAATACTTCACCTCAACAATAGTTTGAGCTCCTGGGCTATCCATTGCTCTGACTTAAGACGCCTCTCTCACTAACATTGAGTGTGTTCTGGTGTGCCTCTGAGGATGCCCTTACAAGCACTTCTTATGACCAATCCTCATCTCAAAGTAAGTCTTTTCTTTTTACTTTATTTTCTTTCTAGAGCTAACTTTCATCTTCTTTCTTTCAGCTCGCGACATCACCTCCCTTTATGGCATGTCTGCAGGTCACCCTCTTCTAGAAATGGTCCCTGCACTGCTTGCGCCTCCTTTTTGTGAAGATCTAGTATGTTTTCTTGCTTCAATTTCTCTCTAGAGTCAGTTTTCTAACATATTCTTCTCTCTAGGGTCCTGCCGGGTATCTTAAGTGTCTGACTTGTCTCTCTTCCAGCACTGAGGAGTGCTATCCCTGGCCTCCTATCCTTTGTTCTAACTGTACTGCTGCCACTGCGCTCTGCTATAATCTCATTGAAGCTTCCCAAGTGTATGCTCATTGTGACTCCGCCCACATGCCGCACTGTACTCATCAGCAACCGGTCTCTTCTTGGCAATTTTGGGCAGAATAAACTCGCGTGCCCAGCTTTACAAGTAGTCAGCGTACATCTTATAAGGGCACACTCAGAGACACACCAGAACACACTCAATGTTAGTGAGAGAGGCGTCTTAAGTCAGAGCAATGGATAGCCCAGGAGCTCAAACTATTGTTGAGGTAAAGTATTCTACTGCACATCACTAGCTACTTATACTAGTCTAGCCAGTCTGTGCGCCAGTCGCTATGGCCATGTGCATCTGGACAATAATAACTACATCGCCAGATATGGCTACACAGTACCTATGATGGAGACCCGAACTAGAGAGAAAGGAACTATAGACCGCAGACTTACAAAGATCCATGGGAACGCTAGCTAATGCGAACCCTACTAAGTATATCTAAGCATTCTCAGGGTTGTCCCCTTACAGTGCTAGCTTTGTCTTTAGATTTAGAAGAAGAACTGGACTCGTGGACGCAATGTTTCTTATGAGGAGGTGAAGACGCTCTAGATAGACCGGGGATTGGTGCTTTAGAGGGAACACGAGGTTTGTGGGGCTTAGGCTTCAGTTTGGGAGAAAGAGGAAGAATGGTACTGTCAGAGGCAGCACTGGACTCAGCAGCTTCAGAAAGAGCAGCCACAGACGATCTAGGAGGAGAAACTGGATCAGGAGAAGGAAGAGGACGTCGAGGGACTGGATGAGGACAAGGTTTTGACTTGGATAAATGAGGCGGAGAGACATCCACTTGCATCGCAATGAGGCGCCACCAAGGCTTTGGAAACTTAATAGTCAGAGGCTCGGTTGAAGGCAGAACAGGAAAAATAGAGAGAGGTATGGGAGTGAGAGTTGCAGCAGCAATTGGAGTTCCTGTGAAGAGAAAAGTTAGAAAACAGAAAGTTAGAAGAGAAATAAAGAAACGCACCATTGACAGGACTTGAAGTGGTAAGGGCCGTCAGGGGATGAGTAGGACTGGGGAAAACAGGCAGAATTGGAGCCAACTCTTCAGGACCCGGCATTAAGGCAAGATCAATGGGTGCGATGGTAGAAGAATGGGGAGACAATAGAGGTTCTTCCCTGAATAACACAGGAGAAAGAGCAAAATTAGCGGGAACCGGTTGAGATAAAACATTAGAATAGATTGGTGTGGGAGCAGGAGCCTCCACAGGGACAAACATAGTATCAGCAGGAGCAGGTACAGGAGACGAGGGCAGTTGCATAAGCCAGTGTAAATCAGAAAAGAGAACGGTAATCTGAGCATCTCTATCAGCAGAGGGACTCATCCCGTGAAGCTCAAAGAGATGTTGTTGGAGGGCAGCCAGGGAAGACATAGAGTGAGTGATAGTAGAGAAGAAAGAATAGAAAAGAAAAGAGGGATGAAATGGCAAGTTCAAAAGAAGTAGTCGCCACAGAAAAACAAAAAGAAAGATCAATGATTGATCCTATAAAAGAAGATTAGATAAGCTATATATATAGACAGAAGTAGAAACGATGCCGTATAAACAGAATTGAATTGAGATAACTCTATGAGGAAAGAAGTACCAGACAATTGAGAAATGCTGATAAGCTTGAGAAAGAACAGAGTCTTAAGGCTAAGGATGGTTCACAAGACACATTAGACTAGAGTGACAGAAGCCATCTTCAGGGAGGACCAACCTTGTAAGGATAGAGTGTTAGACACTGGCAGATGATGATCTAGAACCAAAAACCAACCTCGAGAAGATGACTGAGGACAGTCATTTATAGTGAGGGGGAGATGTTACGCTGTAAGCAAATTTTCCGCAGAAGATAACATTTGATACATGTTATACCAACGAATTCTTGATTAGAGTTTGCTCTAGAACCCTTTCTATATCCTCAGAACGTAATACCATATGATAAGGACATTGAGCAAGTGATAACCAAACTAGAGCTCATGTTGAGACCTCGGGAGGCAAGCAGGATGAGCTGGCATCAGGTTTAGGAAGAAAGTCATAGAAGGACTATGCTCTAGATCCATTATGGGATGGAACCAACTTAGAGATATGGTGAACTAGGGCTCTAGAACCAGTAGTGTTTGGACGACAGACTTAGATAAATAGACTCTGACTGCAATTAAGCATTGATGGCATCAGATCAATTATATTTAGATAAATGAGCCCTAGGACGTGACTTGGAGGTACTAGATATTGAGTTGGGCTTACTGTGTCATGACTTGGCAAAACAGCTAAGTCATTATTTAATATTTCTTTTCTTTTCTTTTCTTTTTCTTTTCTTTGTAATAACGGACACGCGAGAGCAAGTTGACTCATAGGGGAGCACAGGACTTAGTACAGGGTTAGGGTTACTCCTGTTGT
>Ga0157360_1000630_pt1 | contig 13351 bp, 7 predicted proteins | sample AttlaeALBM1_FD_111483 | JGI IMG/M metagenome (GOLD analysis project Ga0157360, IMG submission 111483) | Fungus gardens microbial communities from leaf cutter ant in Ribeirão Preto, State of São Paulo, Brazil - Atta laevigata ALBM1 | ecosystem: Host-associated > Fungi > Mycelium > Unclassified ... | reverse complement strand
CATAGTCTGAGGATTAGACCTCAGACTTAACAACATCATTTGCTGCTTGTCTAACTTCGCTTTTTTAAGCTTTTCAAATATCCAAACCATCAATCACAAATTAGTAAGTGGCCATTTGTGATACTATGACTAGACTCAACTAGAAAATGCAGTTAGTTGATCACTCATAGACCCTCCACACTCAGTTATCCTCTTATTTGTACCCCCAACACTAAACCTTACAGGTGTGATACAATCCAAGTGTGCACCTAGCCAAGCTTTCCCAGCCTGCTGTCCTCTCCGAAGCCTGCCCAAGTTGTGTCTGCTATTCCTCTTTAGATCAAGTTCTGGGTATATTTAGTATTCTTCTCAAGATATCCTCCTAGTCCCAGTCTTCTTACTCTCAATAAATCTGCATTTACGATTCCAGAGATAGTATAGATAGAGGTAAAAGTCAAGAGATTCCTCTCTAATCCAACCATACTCTGAATACTATATTAATGTTATTACAAAGCCCTGAAACTCAAGAAATAAAATATAAAAAGGAAACTAGTACTACTTTTAGGATTCTATTAACTTCTTTCTGTCCTAAGGCCTTCTAAAATCCTACTAATGACATGGCCCTCTCTTTTCTTTATGTTGACGTGTTCTCTCACTAAGTCCTTTCCATCAAAGATAACACATCTTCATTGTTGCTTTCTTTTAGAATATTCTTTCGTTTTCCTCTATTATGCTCTTGATATTGCTTTGTAATTTGAACTTTGTTGATTACCTGTTAAACAGTTAGCAAGTCCTCATAAATATCTAGTTTTTTCAAGTCACATCCTAAAGGTCATTTATCTAAATATAATTGATCTGATGTCATCAATGCTTATTTACAAGCACAAAGTTTATCAGTCTAAGTTCGTTATCTAAGTAGTACTGGTTCTAGAATATAAGTCTGTTATCCTTTTGAGTTAGTCTATCCAAAGGTGGATTTAGAGCATAGTCTCTTAGTAACTTTCTTAGTAACCCAATGTTAGTTTATCCTAATTGCCTCTTGAGGTATTGGCATGAGCTCTAGGTCAATTATCACTAGCTCAGTATTTTTATCATATAGTATTATGTTCTGAGAATTATAGAAAGGGTTCTAGAGTGAATTTCAATTAAAAATCTATTGTTATAAAGCATATCAAATGTTATCTTTCACAGAAAATTCACTTGTGGCATAACACTACGCTTTTCTATGAGTCACTTTTATCTCATGTATCTATCAATAAAAAAATAAATGAAAAGAAAATAGAAAAGAAAATAAATATTGACTTAGCTGTTTTGCTAAGTCATAACAACTATAACAATTAGCTCAAGAAATAAGTCTGACTCCTTAGAGATAACTACTAGAAGCCTAGTTGTGAACTCGCATATATTACTTGAGTAGCAAAGTAATAGCTGTGATTACTACTACAAAGACCTCATAAGAATTGCTTAAATAGTTTCATAATAGATCTATAATAAAACTTCTCTCTAAAAGTACTCTCAAGAGCAAAAAGGACCTTAGGAAGTTTACTTCTAAAAGAATGACATCATGTCTCAGTAGCTATCAACCTTAGAATAACTATAGTTACCATCAGATCATAGCCATTATTTTTAATAGTTAATTATAACTATGTCAGTGACTGACTTAAGATCCTAGTCTAGGGTTTAGACCAGAAAGCTCTTTAGGGTTAGAAAAAAACTCAATAGAGTTCTTGCTTGATTCATCTATACTATATATACATATTTTGCCTATTTGTCCTTGTTACTATTACAAGTATCTATTGTTCACTAGTTTAATCCCTGTTCATGTAATATTTCTTAGTCATGGTTAAGGCAACTCATGACAAACTAAAACCAGAAAGATAAGTTCTCTCAAAGGACATATCATAAACCTAATAGAAAGAGATCAAGCCTTGTTGAAGGTATAAGGAGATAGAGGAGAAGTCAAGAAAAGAGATAAAAGTAAAAAGACTGATAAAGACAATGTACCTGAGAGTAGTCTAACTTGAGATCAGCATCTCTTGTTATCAATCATCAAGAGGCTCAAGAGCTATCTATCATTCAGAAGAAAACCACAGAAGTAGAATTAGAGGAGTAGAGAGTAGTAAGCAAGTGATCAGGAGAGAAGCCATCTTATTATTTTGCTTTTATTATCTTTGAAAATGTTGGAAGTTTTCTTTTGTTATATTGTTGCTTTGTAATCCTAATAAAATACTCTAGGGCACAAAAGGGACATCAAAACATTATTCTTCTATTATCTTTCTCTATTGCTCTAGAGCTTAATAGCTATTTGAATAGCTATGTCACAAACTTCATTTGGACCTATCTCTACCAATCCTTTAATAAATCTCATGATCTTAACAGTTACAAAAAGCCCTTAGAAAGAACTTTTGATTAATACTAGTCACGTCTCAAAACAATTAATATTGGCTGAGATATCAGGTAGATTTGTAGGTAACCACTATGGTACTATTTATTAAATCACTAATATCTTGAAAACTACTATAATTAATACTTTACTTCTAAACTCAGAAAAAGCCCTCTTTATAATGCTCATAATAAACCTAGAATGACCCCAAGACAATTAATATTAGTAAAGATATAAAGTTCTCAATGTTTGCACATAAATATTAATTAATTACCCATAGATAGTTATCTGTCTTTTCTTAGAACAAAGGACAGTGTCATAAACTTCATTTGGTCATATCTCCACCATTTCTTCAACGATTCCCACGGTCTCAAAGCCAGCTTAAAGCCCTTAAGAAGACCTTTCAATCGATGCTAGTCATGTCTCAAGGCAATCAATAATGGCCGAGATATTAAGCAGATCAACTGGTAACCACCATGTTACCATTTATTAAATCACTAATATCTCGGAAACTGCCGTGATCGATGCTTCAGTTCTAGGCTCAGCAAAAGCCTTCTTCATAACGCTCAGAATGAGCCTAGAAAGACCTCAAGGCAATTAATATTAGTGGAGATATAAAGACCTCAATGTTTGCACATAGACTTTATTAATTACTCATAGATAGTCATCTGTCCTTTTCTTAGAACAAAGGACAGCCTCCATATGGTTAGATTATCATTATTTTAGCACAAAGGCACTACCATATGTAGAACAATAGGTAGTAGTCAGGTGATGATCTGTACTAGTATATAGACCATCACAATTATATATATAAGAACTCACAGTCTGAGGATTAGACCTCAAACTTAACAACATCATTTGCTGTTTGTCTAACTTTGCTTTTTTAAGCCTTTTGAATACTCAAATCATCAATCACAAATCAGTAAGTGGCCATTTGTGATAGACAACCTCTATATAGTTAAGTTATTGCATTTTCAAGTACAAAGGCACTACCATATGTAGAACAATAGATAATAGCATGTGATAGTCTGTCCTAGTACATAGACTATCACTTTCATATATATAAGAACTTATAGTCTAAGGATTAGACCTCAGACTTAACAACTACTTTTGTCACTATTTTAACTTTGCATTTTTGAACTTTTCAAGTATTAAATCATTAATCACAAATAAGTAAATAATCTTTTGTAATAGACTAAGTTTTTATTTTCACTTCTTCTTTATGTAAAAACCCTATAAAACTTCCCTTAAAGGAATACTCAATTTCAAGAAGAATTTGAACATTTGCTTGGCTAGAAGTTTAACAGCTTATTATGTATTTTTGGAGTAGGTTTCTAGCTGTACAGTCAGTTGAAGGAGTTCTAAATAGTACTACTATATCAACAGTAGGCCAAGCTACTAGACTAGACTAAGAAGAGTAGTGTTATAGTATGAGATGAACATGTGTTTTTGAGATCTGGACTGGTAAAAGTTCTCTTAAGTGGATACTAAAAATATTTTTTCTTTCTAGGTTTCTATTAAAATATTCTTTTATTATTTATCTTTGTAAGCTCTCTATTCTTTGATTTATCTCCTTTGTGTCTACTTGTTTGCACACAATTGTGAAGCAGTTTGGAGATTTCATCTCTTTGACCTTGCATTTACCCTTGTTTAATTTTCATCCCCATTAATGTTTAATTCTACTTCTTATTCAAGTTAACAAGGAGAACTCAATGAAGTTCTTGTTTTATACTACTTATACAACTACTACATGGTCTATGTACTACTTTCCCATGCTTATCATGTAACTTTGTTATGTAACATAGTTATAGTCATGTAATACTTTTCTATATTCCTCTCTTATATAGTAAGTCTAAATAAGAAAAAATAAATAAATAATGACTTAGCTATTTTGCCAAGTCATAACAAGATAGGTCTGAATAAAGTTTGTAATACTAAAAATGTACTGTTATATATACAATACTCTTACATCTATATGTATCTTTATATACTGGGCAAGAGAGTATGTTAATATTCAATATTCTTTCTATCAATATATGTACTTCAGGTTTCATTTCTTCTCTCTTGTTCTTCAGAGATACTACTTAGTCATATCAGAGATATATTATACTGAGACATTACTAGGACATATTTGGCATGTACATATCTTTATAATAGTTGAGTAGTTTAACTACGTCCCTCAGTTGATCACCCAAAGGTGTTATTTTTCTCAATCGTTTACTTACTCATTTTTAATTTCTCCTAGCTATAAGTACTCTACTATATTGGAGTTTTTACATTCTATGATAAATATATGCATACTTACAATCTGGTATTTAGGTAGTTATTAGTGTCTAAAGTCCAATGACTGAAATTAAGCCAACTGTTTCTTTGTTCAGAGTTTGACAAAGAGAACTCGATGGAATTCTTACTTAATTCTCTATTACTTATACATTTTACTACTGTGGCTGTGCACTTGCTCTCCCATGATCCTCATATTACTCTAGTCATGTGACACTCTGTGACCATTTATCATACTGTTGTGATGTTGTGACAAAGTCACATGATACTTTCCCATACTCCATCTTGTAGTTGTAAGTCTAATAAGAAAAAAAAAGAAAAGAAATATAAATAATGACTTAGCTATTTTGCCAAGTCATGATAGTAGTTACTTTATATCCCTAAGATTTAGTCTTTGTCTCTGAATCTCAGCATCTTGAGTAATATACTACACAAATATACAAATATATTCTTCTTTAGGTTATGATATCTAGAAATAACATGTCCTCGATGCTGAACTTTTCCAAGTTGAATAGGAACAATTATTATGCCTAGTTGAACAATATAATGTTGGTTCTATAAGCAAGACTACTCTAGCTCATCATTGATAGTTAGTGACTTTCCTCTCTAAAACCTCTTTTCAGTTCTCTTGTTGATATTACTACCAAACTACCTGTCCTCATCACTTCCACTGAGCACTAAGCATAGGTCTACTTGCAAAACAAACATATACAGTAATTAGAATCTGATCTTGCTACTATAGGCTTGATGCATAGAGTTTAACTCCATGTTATGCAACAACAAGACACAAATGTTTACTATTATCTTTAAAAGCTATATCTATTAAGACTCTAAACCTTAGTTGAATATGTGTTTTAACTTAAAGCCTATATCTAATACTTGATATCTTCATGCTCCTTGTTAAAGGATCTGGTTAAGGTTTTTAGTGAAGTTATATCGGAGGAAAAATGTTAATGAGACTTTGAGTAGTACCCTTGAGGTTGTCCTAAGACAAGTAAGAGTACTAATTCCTTAGAGTAGGATTTTACAAAGAATTTGGTCTATATTTATCTTAACTAGGTATTATGACTATGTTACAATGTGGTAACACTTCTTGTAACTAAAGGTGACTAGTTAAGTAATAGTCCAGTGACAAAAGTTTAAGAAGGTGACAAGTCGAGTTAGTGTTTAATAATGGGTTAGTCTGATGTTGTCCCATTTAGCACAAGTTTGAAAATAAAAAGAGAAATAGTCTAAGATTTCTCCAAAGAGTTCTGTTCATATCATGAGTCTATTGTCTCTTTAGAGTTCTCAGATATCTAGTATATTACTGCATTGTAATATCCTTATTTAGTATTGTCAATACCTCATCTACTAGCCATTCATTATTAGACCATGGCTGATAATAATTGTAGTTCCACTTGATGTTCATAACAATACCTCAAAAAGTAGGACAAACATACCTCTATGTTAAACCATATTAGCTTCTTCTTGAACTTGAAACATTGTATCACTGAAGCTAGATACAAGTTAGATAATATCCTTGTTGTTCATGTTATCCTCTATTTCTTATCATGCTCAAATATCTGGGATATTGTTAAATAAAACCTCTTTGATAAAGGAAAAGTATTTACCCTTGATTTTCTCAGTACTAAACTCATATCTGTTCATGATTATACTGAGCACAATAGTCAAGCTAATGAGAATGAGAAGAAATCAAAATCTGATTAAATGCTCCTGTTGGCCAAGTCAGTACTATTTTCAAGTTATTCTGAGAAAAGAGAAAAGAGAGGAGGCAAACCTGGTGATAGATCAAAATAGCCAAGAGACCATCCTACTGGCACTAAATGCTATATTTGTAATCAAGAGGACTATTGGGCATCTGAATGCCCCACCAACAAGTTGAACAGCAAAGGAAGAACTTACCAATTTGGTGGTTTTGCGAATATAGCTGTTGATTATTTACAATCTCTGGATAAACATGAAGTAGGCAAGATATTGATAGCGACTTATGATTTATTCTTTTCTACTGGGATACTCCTTGACTACAGCACCACAGCTCATGTGTTTACTAACAAGCATCACTTCTCAATATATGTAAATTCTGTCAATGAGTTTATGACTATAAGAGAGCACAATCATGTCTCTGTTGCTAGTTGAGGGTCTGTCTATTTCAGCACTATGCTTCCTAACAGTTGTCTTAACATTACCCTCCATGAAGTCCTACATATTCCTTATCTTGGTGCAAATTTGATTAGTCTTGGTGCTCTCTACTGTCAAGGAGTTTCTGTAAAGAGCTCAGATAATGGTCTTGTACTCTTTAGAGAAGGCAAAGAATTATTTTGAGCTTCCCTTACTGGGTCTACTAGAATACTATACCATGTTCAGTGTGCTCCCCTTAAGAGTAGAACAGCTTACCTGGCTAATAGCCTCCTAAGCATGCGTCTTTGGTACTATTAATTAGAACATTTGAGCTCTTAGACTATTAACTCTATGCTTCATTAGCAAATGGTTAAGAGACTAAATATTATGGCATCTCAAGACTTTGATTACTTGTACAGTAGTTATGCAAATAGAAAATCCCATCACTTTTCCTTTCCTAAAGCCAGTCAAAGCAAGTACTCCAAAATGGAGCTTGTTGTCATGGATTTAACTAGCCCCATGTCAGTTCCTACCTGGGATGGTTTCTTATATGTTCTGGTCATTATTGAGGTTAGCTATCACTATCCAGTTGGAAAGCTCTCATGCAACAAAGCCAAAACTAGTACTACTGTCTGCGATATTCTGGTAGTACTTAAGAGATAGTCTGGACAGAAAGTTTGTCATCTTTGCAGTGATAATAGTTCTGAATTCATCAATCAGACCATAGCTAAATTTTGCTGTTGTAATGGTATTATATATAAAATAATAATCCTTTATACTTTAGAGCAGAATAGTATTGCTGAAAAAGCAATAGCCATATTCTTTGAGATGGTCTGGTTTATACTATACATAGCTAGTATTAGCCTCCATTATTAGGGTAAAGCATTTATCTATACTGTTCATATTTAGACCCTTTGCTCTACTACTGTACTCAACCATATTGTCCCTTATAAAGCTTGGACTGGTTGCAAACCAGATGTCTCCTATTTATATGTCTTTGAATTGCTTAGATGGGCCTATATACTAAAGCAAGTGTGCAAAGACAAGTTAGAATCACAAGCTGTAAAGATCAGAATGTTAGACTGGTAGGTATTAGCATCTAAAGTCCAATGACTGAAATTAAGCCAACTGTCTCTTTGTTCAAAGTTTAACAAAGAGAACTCGATGGAGTTCTTGCTTAATTTTCTACTACTTATACACTTTACTACTGTGGCTATACACTTGCTTTCCCATGGTTCTCATGTTACTCTAGTCATATGACACTCTGTGACTGTGACTGTGATATCCATCACACCAATTGTGACATTGTGACAAAGTCACATGATACTTTCCTGTGCTCCATCTTGTAGTTGTAAGTCCAGTAAAAAAGAAAAGAAATATAAATAATGACTTTAGCTATTTTTGCCAAGTTATGACAGTAAGTAGATGAAAGCAAGGGTTACCACTTAGAAGATCTCAAAAACAGCAAGCTCATTGCTTCCCAAGATGTCTATTTCTTCAAAGATAGTTCCTTAAGCAAGTTAGTGACAATTGACATCAATACCTTACCTGCAAATGCCATTAATAAGTTGGTTGATAATGCAATTGCAAAAGAATGCATTAACTTGCCTGCCAAGAACACTTCTCAACCCCTAAATACCCCAGATGCCCCCACTGTCTCTGTTATGACTGATGTCACTACCACTAAAGCCACTGAGCCTATCAAAGTCATCAAAGATGAACCAGCTTTTTCTCTCTATTGTTCTATTTATGAGCAAAAGCCTGTGAATCATTATGCACTCCTATTCATTAATGACACTATCACAAATAGCAGTCTCAATGTTACATTTGTTGCAATAGCTGGTAAACTGAAGATGTACCTAGAAGCTATGTAGTCAACAAACTCAAAGAAGTGGAAATTGACTATATATGTTAAATTTGCTCAGTTATAGAAGTTAGGAGTCTTTGAAGTTGTTGACAGCTTACCTAATGGTAGAAAGGCCATAGAGAGTAGGATTGTCTTTTAAGAGAAAAGAGATGGGCATAGCAACCTAATTAAATTGCAAAAGGCTTTTTACAAATACCTGAAAAAGACTTCTCTGAGATCTTCTCATCAGTTGCCAAATTTTTGACCCTCTGCATCTTCCTGTCTTATGTAGTCTTTCTGGATTGGAAAGTTCATTATGTTAACATCATAGCCACTTACTTACATAGACTGCTCAAAGAGAATATATATATGGTTATACCCAACAGTGTTGAAGGCTCTGGTTCTAAATGCTTTTGGAAGCTTAGGAAAGCTCTCTATGGGTTAAAGCAAGCTGGCAGGCAGTGGAAAAAGCACTTATATAATACTTTGGTTGACTTTGGCTTCACTTGAGCCTTCACAGATAATTGTCTTTACATTAAGTAACATGAAGGCAAAATTATTCTATTAGTCCTGGTTTACATTGACAACATAGCTGTTATCATGACTTGGCAAAATGGCTAAGTCATTATTTATATTTCTTTTCTTTTCCTTTTATCTTGGACTTATTACACAAAAGAGTATATGGGAAAGTGTTACACATAGTCACAGTCACATGACAGAAAGTCACAGTATCACATCACATGATGTCACATGATAGGTCACATGATAGGCATAGAAAAGTAGTGCACAGACCATGTGATAGTTGTATAAGTAATGTAAAAAATCTAACCTATTAAGTTCTCTTTGTCAATTGCTAAACAAAGAGCAGTTGGTTTAATTCTGGCTTGAAGTTTAGCTTTACAGCTATGGCAAGCCCTGATATATTTTATTAAGTTCTTTCTTAATAAGAACCTTGAAATTACTGATTTAGATAACCTCAGCTATATACTTGGTATTTTAGTTACTAGGAACTGACGAAACCACCTTATTTACCTTAACCAGACTACCTATATTTGACAAACCATCATCTGATTTAGAATGCAAGATACTGCCTCTATTTCTACTCTTCTCATTGTTAAACATAAACTCTCCTTATCACAGTTACTCCAAACTGAAGCTAAAAAACATGTATACAAAAGCTATGCACATAATATGCATTACCTCTCCTTGGTGAACTCATTGCTTTTTGCTATGCAAATAAGACCTGACATTCAATATGCTGTTGGTCTTGTTACATAATTTGGAGCCAATTCTGGTGTGGCTCATTTAGAGGCCACTAAGTGCATCCTAAGATACTTAAAAGGTACTACTAACTACTATTTGGTATTAGGGGGATGAAAGGAAGATTCTTTTGACTTAGTAGACTAGTTTAACTCCAACTGGGTTTAAAACATGAACAATCACAGGTCAACTAGTAGTTTTATATTCGATGTTGTAGGTAGCTTAATTGTTTGGTTTTCCAAGAAGCAAACTATGGTAGCAACTTCTTCTGTGGAGACTAAGTACATTATGTCTATGAATACTATCAAGGAGGCTATGTGGCTTCATACTCTCTTAATTGAACTCAACTTTTCTCTAACTCAAGCTATAGTTATATATGTAGACAACTTAGGGTGCATTGCACTTGCAAACAACCCAGTATTTCATTCTTGAGCTAAGTATATTAACATTAAGCATTATTTTATACATGAGAAGATTGAATGCCAAGAAATCAAACTTGATTATATATTTACCAAGAACATGCTCATAGACGTTTTCACCAAGGCTCTCTTCAAGGAAACCTTTGAGAAATTTTGTGCCCAACTGGGCATACTTCTACCAGAATGATGTCAGTGAGCTAACTCCTGAGCTAGAATAAAGCCAACTACTCTTTATTAGCGTTTGACAAAGGAAACTCAATAGAGTCCTTGTTAGATTTACTTATCACAAAAGGTCACTTACTATTTGTGATTGGACTGAAGAGTTATTCAAAAAGTGCTTATAAGTAAAGTTTAGACAGTGGTAAGAGATGTTGTTAAGTCTGAGGTCTAATCCTCAGACTATGAGTTCTTAAATACAGGAAAGTAATAGTCTATGTACTAGAACAGATCATCACATGCTACTATTTATTATTCTACATATGTGTCACAAACTTCATTTGGTCATATCTCCATCAATTCTTTGATGATTCCCACAGTATTAAAGCCATCTTAAATCCCTTAAGAAGACCTTTTGATCAATACCAGTTATATCTTGAGACAATCAATAATGGCTAAAATATTAAGCAGATCAACTAGTAACCACTATGTTACTGTTTATTAAATTGCTAATATCTCAGAAACCGCTGTGATCGATGCTTTGGTTCTAGGCTTAGCAGAAGCCTTCTTTATAATGCTCAGAATGAGCCTAGAAGAACCTCAAGGCAATTAATATTAGTGGAGATATGAAGGCCTCAATATTTGCATATAGACTTCATTAATTACTCATAGATAGTTATTTATCCTTTTCTTAGAACAAAGAACAGCCTCCATATGGTTAGGTTATCATTATTTTAGTACAAAGATACTATCATATGTGGAACAATAGGTAGTAATCAAATGATGATCTGTACTAGTGCACAGACCATCACAATTATGTATATAAGAACTCATAGTCTGAGGATTAGACCTTAGACTTAACAACATCTTTTGTTACTGTCTAAACTTCACATTTTTGAACCTTTTAAGATTCTAAAGCACCAATCACAAATAAGTAAGTGACCATTTGTGATAATATGATAGTGCCTTTGTACTAAAAATAGTGATAACCTAACTATATGGAGGCTATTCTTTGTTCTAAGAAAAGGACAGATGACTATTTATGGGTAATTAATGAAGTCTATGTACAAACATTGAGGCCTTCATATCTCCACTAATATTAATTACCTTGAGGTTGTTCTAAGCTTATTCTGAGTGTTATGAAGATGGCTTCTGCTGAGCCTAGAACCAAAGCATTTATCATGGTGGTTTCTGAGATATTAGCAATTTAATAAACAGTAACATGGTAGTTACTAGTTGATCTGCTTAATATCTTGGCCAATATTAATTGCCTTGAGACATGACTGACATCGATCAAAAGGTCTTTTTGAGGGCTTTCTATAGCCTTTGAGACTGTGAGAATCATTGAAGAATTGATGGAGATATGGCTAAATAAAGTTTGTGACATTACTATACTATATATATAATTACTATTGTGGCTATGCACCTTGTTTCCTGTAGTTCTCATATCTATCAGCTAACTCCTTTGTCATATGCTGTGACTTATGATGTGACCATTCTGTGACTAGTGTCACACATTTGTAACTCTGTGATGGTCATGTGATACTTTCCCATGTTCCACCCTAGTAATAAAGAAAAAAAATATTAAATAATGACTTAGCCATTTTGTTAAGTTATGACAAATAATATTACAACTGTTAAATCAAATTATTATTGTACTGTGTATTACTATAGTCTAATATATGAGCCATGCTTAGATAAGCACACTCACTTCTTCATCTCAACTGTCATATCATGGAACTACTCTACTTCTCTTAAGATCTCTCTTTTCTATCAGACTGTCTATCAATATCTGTTGGATAACCTGGTGAGTGGGCTATCATTTGTCCCCACTGTAATTGCTGCTCTCCATCCTTCTAACAATAATGAGTGAGAGTATTGAGAGATCATAGTTGGGAACATTGCAACATCTACTATATACTTACAATCTGGTATTTAGGTAGTTACTTTATATTCCTGAGATTCAGTCTTCATCTCTGAATCTCAGGTGCACATCCTATTTTCTCACTTCCTTAATATACTTAGTCTTTGTCTCTGAATCTCAGCATCTTGAGTGATGCACTGTACAAATATATGAATATATTCTCCTTCACATCTGAGGTAAGCTCCTTGTAGCTGATATTTACTATTTCACTTACCACTATTGTGTAGTTGTCTTATCTTTTAGGTATTTAATATACTAGTTGATCACCTGAAGGTGTCATCTGAGTTGCCTTATCTTTTACTATCATAAGATGTTATATATCTAAGCTATTTAGGTAAGTAGTATAGTATGATTGACCACTGTGCTATGCTTGTTGACATCTTTCTGTAGGCCAGTCCCTTCCAACAAAGAGGTACTCACATATACATATGTTTGCTCTGCAGAGGAATGGAAGATGAACTGTTTGACTATGCTATCTTCTGAGTTTTAGTACCTCAATCATAACTGTGACTAACACAGAGCAATCCAATCAAGTGAAAGGCTAGTAACTATTTTCATATTCATTGATGCTAAAACTTGAGTAATGGCCCACAAAGGTAGTGCTCTATGAACACAAGGTTAATATGAGTCTTTTAAATCTGTTAGGCTTCAATTAACAATTGATTGCTAATTGATTGCTCTAGATAGTCCTTATTCATTAAACTAATCTTCTTGTCATGTATTCCTTCTTAGAAGGACCAGAAGAAAGGCTAGTATCCAGAGATACTTTGAATTCATAGAGTACCATGCACAAGGTGTTACTTTGTGTACCGTTACTCAAATTTCAATGAAAAATAGTTACTGAACTTTTCCTTCACTTAATTGTATAGCCATGATGTTCAGATTGCCCTGTGTTAGTCACAGTTGTAATTTAGGTGCTAAAACTCAGAAGATGGCATGGTCAAATAGTTCATCCTCCATTCATGAAGAACATCTTTAGGTCT
>Ga0157360_1000629_pt1 | contig 13358 bp, 25 predicted proteins | sample AttlaeALBM1_FD_111483 | JGI IMG/M metagenome (GOLD analysis project Ga0157360, IMG submission 111483) | Fungus gardens microbial communities from leaf cutter ant in Ribeirão Preto, State of São Paulo, Brazil - Atta laevigata ALBM1 | ecosystem: Host-associated > Fungi > Mycelium > Unclassified ... | reverse complement strand
GTAGGACATTTTCATGCCCGACCATTTGGTGCCAGAGCGTGGCTTTGAAATGACGTTGTGCACTTCTGAGGCAGTGATAACGCCGAGGCGCAGCTTGTGCCACGCCGCGTCACCCTGCTCTATGGTGGTTACGTCAATACCGGTACGCGCGAGGATGATTTCTGGTGTCATAAATCAATCCTTGTTATGGTCTTCGAACTCACCAAAAGGCGAGTCGAATTCATCAGCGCAATAATCACTACGGCGTTCACGCTCTAATTGATTCTTCACCGCTGCTACAGCGCGCATCTGGGCAGTCTGATGCCCGCGGCGCTTACCGTAAGCTTTGAAGAATGCAGCGCATGACTTACTGCAAAATTGCGCCCACCCTCTATTTCTGTCGGCAACACGCGCAGTGAATTTGTCGGGACAACACTTGCAGGTCACTTCTATTGTTTTTCCGGTCATGCTGCTGCCTTCTGCTTGAGGAACCCGAGAGCCTTAACGCCTTCCGGTTCTGTCAGGTCGGCGGGCTGCGAAATAGGGCGTTTGAAGATGCGTGAGCAGAGCGGGAGAAGATGCTCGTCCCATGTCTTATCCAGCGAGACGAGCAGGTCGTTAATTTGTTTCTGCGTGGTTTCGCTAAGCGGCGTTATATCGCGCTCTGGCTGACGATCTGCTGCAAAGTTGATACCTTCTTCGCCCTCAGTGTTAACGTGGTCGATAGCGGCATCCAGGCGCTCACGGCGCGGCCAGTATTTCGCGGCCTGCTTGACTACCGTTTTGAGGACCATCTGCTCCTCATCCGTAACCCACGGGCATTTTTTGCTGTTGTCAGATTTATACTTCTTCCATGCTTCTGACCGGTCTCGGATAGCGAAAATGGCATCAATGCGCATGGTATGGGTCAGGTAGTCGCCATCGTCTGTCTTGATGACGACATAAGCGCCTACGATGTCGCCGCGCTGTTCAGCGGTGTCGAAGTCGTTATAAATATGGATCGGCGGCTTATCGAGTCCTTCGCGGCGGAACTGATCATTCTTGCGGACGATTGCAGACTGGCACCACTTAATCGCCCCCGACTGCTGGGCAATATGCATGAGACCCATATAACTGATGTCGAGGCAGATAGCGCCCTTGCGCGGTACCAGATATGCCAGCTTCTGCGCAGGGTTAGCGGATCTGGTCGAGATAAGAATCAAGCCCGTTCGGGACATAAAGCGCCGGAGCCATATCCGGTTTAATTTCGATAACAGCTAAATCCGTTACTTCGCTCATGGCATCTCCTGAAATTTGGTTGTGCGTCGCCCGGCTGCGTGAAGCCAGCCAGTCGGTTGATAAAGGGGGATCAGTGGATCAGTGGTTCGCCGCGACCGTCGAGCAACACGTCGATAACGCAGTCGTTAATGCGGAGAACTTCGGCGTCGGTGTGAAGGTAAACCCAGCAGCGCTGATGAATTACTGCTGAGACGCGGTAGGTGCGGCCGCCGAAGATCGCCATCATGCCAGGCTTAAGACACTGGCGGATGAGTGGGGTGGTGCCGTAATGCGCGATCATCGCTTTACCCCCTCTACATGACCGAAGCCAGCAAGAATCATGTGCTTGCGGCTCATTGGAAAGCTGTTACGCGGGCAACCAACTTCAGACAGGCGCCATGTTTGACCATCGGCAAGCTTGCGTACTGAGTACTGCGTGCCTTTGTGATTGACGATTTGCTGCATAATTTCCTCCCGGACTTTCCCGGCGTCAGAGCTATTAACCTTTGCGCATAAAAAAAGGCGGTGGATGGCCGCCTGTTTGTTGATTAATCACAGGCCACTCGTAAATGACCTCTGATTAATTTGCATCCGACATTGTCCGCCGCGCGCCCGGTATGCCATGACCCCTTAAGGTCTGGATTAAAAAATCATCGTGATTTACTGTTATTTCTCAGGTTTGCAGAGGAACTAAAATGGATACATCTTCCTGGAACAAATACGCGGTCTGCCCTTTATGTAAAGCAAGGTTCCGAATCGGGCGAGTTAACCGTCATATCAAGACGCACACAGGCATCACACCTGAAAAAGAACGACTTATCAGAAATGCGGTTATTGCTTCATTAAGACGCTCATACGTTGAAGAAAGACTGGAGAGTGACCGCCGAAGCATTCAACAACGTAATATCAACGCTACTGATGTTTTGATGGGAAGAAAGCAGTTCCAACAATCAGGAAAGACAGTTTCTGCTGGTGCTTTTGGTCAGGGTAAAAAGAAATAAAAACCTTTATAAAGCGCCACTTAATGACGCTTGAAAAGACTTTTAAATTTATTCTGCAAATCGTTATGCCCTCCGCTTTGATCGCTATGCTGGCGTATGTCTTGCCTCGCCTGTAGCACCATCCATGATGTCGCAGGGAGCGATCGCACTGCGCAATGTCCGTCCGGTTTGCAGAGCAAATTTCCTGATTCTTAATGTGCAGGCTGACTCATGTCTGCCGCGGCTTAACTTCCGGTGGCCGCATCGCTGTGTTGTCGCGATGGGCTAACAATAGCTAAAGCGATTATTTGAGTCAATCGCCAAAACGATATTATTGATAGATAAAGCGATAATTAACTGAAAGATAAGGCGATATTTTTTTGATGTGATTGCAAAAAAAGTGAGGTGTATTGCATTTAAAGGCGAGAACTAAAAGAGGGGAGTGTTGGGGGCAATAAAAAACCCGCCGGAGCGGGTTATGCGAATCGCTTGTAGTCTACAGACTGCCTTAAGAGCACTTTTGCCATGACGTAAAAAGTATCTTCGTCGCCAGGCTCAACGTACCATTTCTCGTATATTGGGTTGTCAGAGATAACAGCAAGCCTGTCTCTCTGCATTTGCAGGCGTTTCACATGCAGTGTTTTACCGAACACAAAAACATAGACGCCATCGCCGTCGAAATGTGTAACACCAGTATCAACAAAGATCTGATCGCCAGGTGAAATTGTGCCATCCATACTGTCGCCGTTTACGGTGATCACCTTAACGTGACTGGCCGGTCGATTACCGAATAGAGAGCGTGCCTGCTCGTTGGTGTATTCGATGGCTCGGATCGTTTCAATAAAATCGCTGGTTACAAGTGAGCCAGGCCCAGCACTGGCTTTAACGTCAAGTACATCCACACGATAAATCCCATCATTAGAGGGTTTAACTCTGTATAGCGCACTTGGCTCGCCAAGGCCAGCTGCGAGCATATCGCCCTCGCCAGTAGACAGCCACTCAGGGCGCACACCCAAAACAGAGGCTATTTCCACGGTCTTGCGGGAGCTGTTGGCGTTATTCAGGAGCTTGTTGACACTGGACTGCGCCATTCCTACGGCCTTTGCCAGCCCTCCTTGCGTATACCCAGCATGTGACATTGCCTGCGCCAAGCGCTCTGAGAATCCCATATCCACCTCTGTCATTAACTCCTTAAATCCTATCGCTAGAGCGATTAATTAGCAAAAAATCGCCTATGCGATTGACTTTCGCTAAAGTGATATTCATAATCACTTTACACTGATAGCTGAGGTGATTATGAAAACCCCAACAGTACAAAAGAACTCTGCAGTAGAAAAAGCGATCGCCATCGCTGGCAGCCAGAAAGAGCTGGCCAAGCGTTGTGGGAAAGCGCAGTCGACTATCTGTGACTGGCTGAACGGCAAGAAACGCATCTCCCCAATTCACGTGCCTGAGCTTGTGGCTGCCGTGGGTGGAGAGATTCAGGCGCATGAGTTTCGTCCTGATCTGCCGTCCATTTTCCCACATCCCGATAATCAAGCCGCCTGAGTGGCGGCTCTACTCAATAACAAACAGGAAGTATCGCAAATGGAAAGTTCAACAACACGCAACAAAGCGGAGGCGCGGCGGATAGAGAGCTGGTTACACAGCCAGATCGCAGAGCTGGGCGCAACGCGCATCGCAGAGCTGCTTGGCGTCAACAAATCGACCGTGAGTCGGTGGCGGGAGAACCTGGTGCCGAACATGTCGCTTTTGCTGGCAATCCTGATTTCTAACCGTGAAGGGATGAAAGGGGATTTCGAGGCATGAGAGTTACAAAAATGGCGAAAGCCGCGGTGCTCGAACACCAACGGCTTTCAGGTGGAATTAACTGGATCAATTCACAGGAATAATTATGAGTTCACTATCCCAGCTTTACAAGCAAAAAGACAAGAACGGCACCGAAACCACGGTGAAAAAGACGTTTCTTGTCCCGCTGTCAGAAATCTACGTTGAGCCGGGCTTTAACGTCCGTGAAATCGATGAGCAGCATGTCGAAGAGTTTCGCGATGCGTTTATCGCTGGTGAGTTTGTGCCGCCGCTGGCCGTTCAGGTGACAGAGCAGGGCGTAAAAATCATCGACGGTCACCACCGCTACTACGGCGCGCTGGCAGCCACTGCCGCCGGTACTGAAGTCCTGCGCATCGAGTGCAAAGACTTTGTCGGTTCAGAAGCTGATCGCATCGCATTCATGATTACCAGCAGCCAGGGCAAAGCGCTTTCTCCGCTGGAGCGTGCGGCAGCATATCAGCGCCTGCTGAATCAGGGGCGCACCCCGGCTGAAATCGCGAAGATGGTTAAGCGCTCTGTCGGCGACGTCGATCACCACCTCCAGCTGTTGTCCTGCGGCGATGAGCTAATCGACATGGTGAAGTCCGGCGATATCTCGGCTACCACCGCCGTTGCGCTGACCCGCGAGCACGGCGCTCAGGCGGCCACAGTTGCAACGCGTCAGCTGGACAAGGCCAAAGCCGCCGGTAAGAACAAGCTCACCCGTAGCGCTGCCATCCCTCAGCTATCCCCGGCGCGCGCCCGTCGCCTTGCCGAGTTGCTGGCAGATTCAGAAATCGAAAATGACCGCCTCACAGTGCCCGCTACGGCGCTCGAAGAGGTTATGGCAATCATCGGTGAGCAAAAAGCTCTGCTGCGTGACAGTGGCTGGGAGGAAGCGTGAACACTGCAAAAATTCTCAACTTCCCCGGTAATGATCCGGGGCAACTCAGGAGCAACCGGATGGAGAACCAGAGAACCGGTTTCATCCCGTTGTACCGGAGTGTGCTTAAGCAATCCTGGTCGAAGGACGTATTCCTGCGCACATTGTGGGAAAACCTGCTGTTGTCTGCCGCCCGACAGCCTTACACAGCAAACTTCAAGGGGCGCCAATGGCCGCTGCTAACCGGACAACTGGTAACCACCTCAGCCGATCTAGGTCTGAGCTTATGCGACAGGGAAGGGAAGCCATGCAGTCGCCACGCCGTAGACAGGATGCTGGATGTTTTCGAGCGAGAGGGGATGATTTCTCGTTCAGGAGAGAAGAGAAAAGGCTCTGTGATAACCATCACAAATTATGCTGAATATGCTCAAAAAATGGACGATTTACCCGCGCATTACCCCGAGCATATCTCCGCGCTTAATGCCGAGCATGGCGAAGCCAGTAATGGCGCGGCTTCCGATGGTGGTGCCGCGCATAAGGCCGAGCATTTAGCCGAGCGTTTACCCGAGAATCATGAACAACAAAGTAATAACAACAATAAAAACATTAAAAGATCTTCGTCGAAGAATTCTTGCGAATTCACCGACGACCGTCTGAAGAAATTTTTATCTGCTCATCCTGAAGCGGTGATTTACACACCGACAGGTGCCAAGTGGGGAACCGCTGACGACCTGAGAGCCGCAGAGTGGATCGCCATCCGCGTGAAGAAAATAAACCCGTCCTGCAAAGAGCCTGACCTGAAAGCCTGGGCAAATGACGTTCGCCTGACTAACCAGATTGACGGGCGGACACACCGTGAGATTTGCGACCTGTACGACTGGGCCAGCAAGCACCACTTCTGGCAGACCAACATCCTCTGTCCCTCCAGCCTGCGTAAGCAGTGGGACAAGTTGACGATGCAGCGTGCTGCATCGGGAACCGAGGTTTCCACCGCTGGCAAACCTAAAGTTGACCTGAACAACACTGACTGGATTCATGGGGTGACGTTATGAAAAGTCTTGCTGAGCAGATGCACAACTTCGACCGCGAGCAAATGCGCCGCGTCGCGCACAACCTGCCTGAACAATACGACGATCAGCCAAGCATGGAGCATGTGGCGCAGATCATCAACGGCGTTTTCACCCAGCTTCTCGCCGCGTTCCCGGCGTCAATGGCCGGTCGTGATCAGGCGGAGATGAACGAGATTCGTCGTCAGTGGGTTATGGCTTTTCGCGAGAATGGCATCGCCACCATGGAGCAGGTAGCCGCCGGTATGCGTGTTGCCCGCCGCCAGGCAAAACCATTCCTCCCGTCGCCGGGGCAATTCGTGGCCTGGTGCAAGGAAGAGGCGCGTGCGTTCGGCATTACTGCTGACGACGTTATGACTGAGTACTGGAAGTGGCGAAAGATGGTTTTTCAGTACCCAAGCAGTGAGCAGTACCCATGGCCGCAGCCGGTTCTCTATCACATCTGCCTGGAGCTTCGCCGCCGCAGCACTGACGGACAGTTAAGCCAGAAAGAGCTGCAAAACGCCGCTGCCGATGTACTGGCCTACTGGGAAAAACGAGCCGCTGAGGGGCACCCGGTTCCTCCTGTGCGCCGTGCCCTTCAGGCACCAAAGGCTGAGCATGGCCCAACCCCGGCACAGATACTCAAAGCGCGCTACGAACGCATGAAGAATGACGGGAAGGTGTGAAATGACAGGCAGAGAAGCAATTGAGCAGTACATGGAGCAATACGGGTTCTTCACCTGCGAACTGGTGGCGGATGCGTATGGGCTTAAGCGTTCAGTGATCAACGGTGCTTCCCACAAGATGCGGCAGAACGGTGAAATCGCTCTCGACCGCCGGGTATGGCGCACTCACTTCTACGTGCCGGTTTATCAGGATGATGAAGATAAACCGGCGATCCGTTCCGGTACCAACACCGTATTCGAAGAGTGCCGCCGTAACTGGCAGGGCTATTACATTCACAAAATTTTCGGGAGTGCGCGGGCATGAACAAACCAACACGCGAAGAGTTAGAAGCGCAGTCATCAAAACTTACTGATGCAGTTATGACATGCGTGTCAAAGGTCGAAGAGTTACAGGCGCAGGTTAAGCAGCTGGCTGCGGAGAATGCGGCGCTTAAGGATTTTATTTCAACGCAGTGCTTTGTATATGACGCAAAAGGCCATGAGGGTGATGCAGAGGAAGCCCGACCATCAACACCCGCCACCGACGCCATCCTCGCCTCCCTGCACGCAGAAGGGGTGGATATGCTGGCTGCCCACCATCAAAGCATTGTCGATAAACTCGATGGCGACTCATTGTTTGGAGATGGTATCCGTGAGCATTCATCAATTGCGGCAGCTGCTACGCATTTCGCCGCCCAGCTCCGCAGCAAATCGGAGGTGCGGCATGACTAACAACGACGATCTGGCGCTGAAGACGCGCAAAGATTTTGAAGCGTATTACAACGAAACTCATGCATTGAAGGCCACCAGTCAATTCAAGCGCTTTGGTTATTACGTTTCGCCAACTATGCAAAAAGCCTGGGAACTTTGGCAGGCTGCTCAATCCTCCCTGCTGGCAGAGCGTGACGCCGACAAGAAGCAGATTGCTGAGTTAGTTAGCGCCATAGGCTCAATCAACCACGCGAAGCATCATGAAATGATGATACCCGGTAATGATGAGCCTGTTTACTGGCAGCGAAAAGAATGGGTTGAGTGGATTCTGGAACTTTCCGCTGGCATCAAACTGGAAGTGGGGGAGTGACGATGCAAACCGAAAATGGAAGCAATTTTCCCCTCGAATTGCGACGTCGTGAACAGCGCAATTTTGAAGAGTGGATAGAGCGTGATACCTGCCTTGGATGGAAGAGTTTAGAAGGAATCCGCATGGAAAATGGGCTGATGGATTATGACGACATCGATATCAGAAATAAATGGTCTGGTTGGCTTGCCGCCAGAACGGGGCAGAAATCTTGGGAGGCCGTATGACAGCACAACTGAGCCGGGAGATTGTCGAAAACCTTCTCCAGTACAACGATGAAAGCGATTCACCTGCTAACGCTGAGTCATGGGAAGTTAACGCACTGTGCCGCATGGCGCTGGCGGGAATGGACGTCGAGCCGGTGGCGTACATGATTGGTGGTCATTACCTAATGCACGCTCATGACCCAAAAGTCGATAACTACGCATCAGCTGTGCCACTCTACGCCGCACCTCCAGCGCCGGTGGCTGTGCCCGATGAACTAACCCGCGAAGAGTACAAGCGGCGTTTCATGGAAGAAGATAATTTTGATGATACCTATCGCGGTGGCTGGAACGCCTTCCGCTCCGCCATGCTCAAGGCTGGGCATGTAACAGCGGCTACGGTGCCGGATGGGTGGAAGCTTGTTCCGGTTGAGCCGACAGAGGCAATGCTTGACGCAGCTTATAGCCACCCGGCATCAACTGAGGATCGCATGCGCAAGCAATATGCCTCCATGCTCGCCGCAGCCCCGGCAGCGCCTGAGCAGGAGGTGAAGTGATGGCCTTAACTCACAGCGAGCTATGCGTTCTGGCATGTAAGTTTCTCCAGAACAACGGATTCAAGGTTGCTTTTCACGATCGATTTGTTGCCGCCGTGTCTACTGGTGAGCAGCCTGATGCGCTCGGATTCAGGAACATGGCGTCATGCCTGATCGAGGTGAAGTGCTCTCGCGCTGACTTTCTGGCTGACCGCAAGAAACCATTTCGCAGAATGCCGAACGAAGGAATGGGTGATTGGCGATTCTTTATGGCTGAGCCTGGTTTTATTGAGGTGCACGAACTTCCTCCCGGATGGGGGCTTCTCCATGTAAAAAATGGGCGTGTCTACAAGGTTCATGGGTGGCCAGGAAATGGCATGTGGTGCAATAAATCATCCAAGCCTTTCTTCGCCAATAAGCAGGCAGAATGCGACTACATGTACAGCGCACTGCGCCGTATGCAGATTCGAGGTTATCTGGATGAGGTATATGACGGTCTTCCAGGCTTCCCGCCTACGGAGGTAGTCAATGCCTAACCCATTCGACGCCGTGAAACTAAACGTCAAGCAACATTTGATTTAGCACTATCAACCCGCCATACTATCAATGCCGCCGGATTGAGCCCCGGCGGTACCTTTGCGCTAAACGGGGACGTTTATGCGCACACACAACGAGCAAATCACCTTGTCACAGATGCAGAAATGCACCTGCGATTTTCTGCATTCTGCGGTTTCCGTTAAGGAGGCCGTATGAACCTGCCAGCAGACGGCATCAAGCTTCATCGCGGCAACTTCTCCGCCATCGGTCAGCAGATTCAGCCGCTGCTGGATGCCGGCCAGTGCTTCCGCCTTCAGGTCAAGCCGTGGCGCGATAAGCGCAGCCTCTCTCAAAATAGCATTTCACATTTATGGTACGCCGAAATCAGCGCATACCTCATCGCCCGCGGTAAGAGCTTTGCTACGCCCGAGTGGGTCAAAGACGCGATGAAGCACACCTATCTGGGGTATGAAAGCAAAGACCGCGTAGACGTCGTGTCGGGAGAGGTCACTTCGGTGCAGTCCCTCCGCCATACGTCCGATCTCGAAACCGGCGAGATGTATATCTTCCTGTGCAAAGTTGAAGCCTGGGCGATGAATATCGGCTGCCATTTGACCATCCCGCAGAGCTGCGAGTTCCAGCAGCTGCGCGATAAGCAGGAGGCATGATGCATAGTCCTCTCGCTAAGGTCATTGAGCGCTCCATCTTCCGCATGCCAGCGCGCCGACGCAAAACTGCGTTGGCACCTTCCGACATCCCAACCCTGAAGGGCTACACCGCCCGTCTAGTCGATCAGAAATGGCTGCGCCTGGCAGCAAGGAGGAAGCATGCATAAGTTACCTCGCCGCAAGTGCACCCACTGCCGAGATTGGTTCCACCCGGTACGCGAAGGGCAAGTCGTCTGCTCATTCGAATGCGCCAGCGCGATCGGCAAAGAGCAGACCGCAAAGGCGCGTGAAGCCGCTAAGCAGAAGGAAGCACAGCGTCAGCGCGCCGAAGAGAAGGCAGGCCGACAACGGCGTGCTGCACGTCGTAATGAGCTAAAGCCGATCCGCCACTGGGTACAGATGACTCAGCGTGCCTTCAACGACTGGCGACGCGAAATGCTGCTGGCCGCCGGGCATGGCTGTATATCCTGCGGAACAAAGTCAGCGTTTGCGTGGCATGCCGGTCATTACCGCACCACGGCTGCCGCACCACAGCTTCGCTTCAATCCAGACAATATCTGGCTCCAGTGCTCCGCCTGCAACGTTCACAAATCCGGGAACATTGAGGCATACCGCGCCGCCCTGGTCGAACTGATCGGCGAAGAGCGCGTGCTGGCGCTGGAATCCAACAACGAAACCCACCGATACACCCGTGTAGAGTTGGACAGCATCCGCGCCAAGGCCCGGGCAGACCTTCGAGCACTTAAACAGCAGGAGGCAGCATGAGCATAGAAACCGAAATTGAACTGGGCAAGGTTGTCGCGTTCCCGACGAAGAATAACGGCCTACAGGACGGGCTGGTTATTCAGCGCGAAGGGCAGAAGGTTATGTGCCTGCACTCCACTGTATGGGTGAACGAAAAAGACCGGACCTTACGGTGCCGAAAGTGCGAAACACTGATCGAGCCTTTTGACTTCCTTATGACGCTCTGCGACCAGGAGTCTCGCTACATGGAGAGCGTGAAATATCTCCGCCGGGAAGAAAAGCAGCGCCGTCAGAATATCGAGAAGCTTATTCAGATTGAGAAGAACGCCAAGTCACGCATTCGCCGCGCTGGGGAAAAATCTCCACTCCCTCTCTGGCAGAACGAAAGGGTAGATGAATGACCCGTGACCAGATTGTCAGATACCAGGCCGAAAGCGTTAAGCGCGCCAATATGCCGCCAGTAGCAAAGCACCGCCAGACCAAAACCAACCAGCCACAGAAGGAAGCCGCATGAACAGTCAGCAACTGGAATACGTACGTCAGCAGCTCATTGTGGCGACCGCAGATTTGAGCGGTGCGACAAAAGGTCAACTGGTCGCTTTCGCAGAGAATGCGCAATTCACAGCGACGGCGCGCAGCCGGGGGCGTAAGAAGATCGCCGACCCGGCAACCGGACGCATGGTTAATCCGTCCAGCGCGCCGATCCCCGGACAGCAGTCCCGCGCTAAAGGTTCTTCTATCGCCCTGGTCAGCCCGGTGGAGTTCGGAACCGCATCATGGCGGCGCGCGCTTATGTCGCTCGATGAGCACCAGATGGCCTGGCTGATGTGGAGCTACAGCGAAAACCTCCGTTTCGAATACCAGGTGGCGATCACTCAGTGGGCATGGGATGAGTTCAAAGCGCATCTCGGCGCGCGCAAGGTCGCCGGCAAGACAATGAAACGGCTACAGGCGCTTATCTGGCTGGCGGCGCAGGACGTTAAAGCAGAGCTGTCAGGGCGTGACGTTTATCAGCAGCAAGACCTGGCCGCGCTGTGTGGCGTTAAGCCGGACAACTGGAGCCACAACTATGCTGATTACTGGCACGCCATGTGCACCATCTTTAAGCGCCTTGACGGCGATTCTCTGTTGAACGCTGTGAGAACACGATCACAACAAAAGGCGACTTTTTCGCAGCAAGGTATTGCAAAAGTCAATTAAATAGGCCATATTTGAGTCTACTTTGATATGCTGCCAAAAATATATCGGCGGCAAGAAGAGATAGACCAACAATAAGCACAAAATAAGCCTCAGCACCCCGCTGGGGCTTTTTATTTTCAGGGTCAGAAGCACAGCGGTTGTGCGTTCGGCTGTTAACCGAATGGTCGAAGGTTCGAATCCTTCCTGTCCCGCCAAATTTGCCTGTAGCTCAGAGGAAAGAGCAGCCGCCTTCTAAGCGGTTGGTCGCTGGTTCGAATCCAGCCAGGCGAGCAGATTTAGCCACGACGCCGGGCGAGCGCCGGTCTCCAAAACCGAGTGAAGAAGGTTCGACTCCTTCCGGGGCTGCCAGATTGTGGTGAATGCGCAGGCTGATGCGCTAGAGACGGCACCCCCTTAATGAGGACTGCGCTATCTCTGGAGAAAAGTCTTGGGGCACACGATGCCAGAGAAAGCCGGAGATCAGTACCGGCCACCACGCACCAAACCCAGCCAGGGTATCTTCGGCAGAATAGCCGACATTGCTTCACCCTCACATTGCCAGCCTGACAGCTGGCATTTTTTATTTCAGGCCACGGGCAATCAACTCCAGATCGCTTTGTTGTTAAATGCAGCCCGATGGCCTGACCCTTTTACTTACGCACAGCACCCCGACTTAATCGGAGGTGAGAGAAATGCACAATATGAGCAAATTAGCTTCTGGCGCTGCCTATGGCGCATCAGCCGGTTCGGTGGCTAATGGTTTACTGAACCGGCTAAGCCCTGATGAGTGGAGCGCCGTTGGTGTCATAGCGGGTATCGTTGTGGCGCTGCTGACTTTGTTCATCAACCTTTACTTCAAACGCAAGGTCTCGAACGCACAAATCCGTGCGCTCGAAAAATACGGCCCGGCGGTCAAGGTGGGAGATGATTAACATGGCATTAACTGGCAGCCTGCGAAAAAAACTGATTGCAGCCGCTGGCGGCGGGGCAATGTTAATCGCGACTCTTTTCCTTGGCGGTAAAGATGGAGTAGAAGGGCGAAAGTACGAAGCCTATAAAGACGTCGCCGGAGTGTGGACTGTCTGCGATGGTCACACTGGTACCGACATTATCCGGGGCAAGACCTACACCGACGAAGAATGCGATCGCCTGCTGTGGAAAGACCTGCAGCCAGCGAAGCGCACCGTCGACAACCTGGTGAAAGTCCCCTTGGGCGAGTACCAGCGTGCCGCCCTTTACAGCTTCGTCTTTAATGTCGGTTCGGATGCCTTTTCCAAATCAACGCTGCTGCGCAAACTGAACCGAGGCGATCAGGAAGGGGCGTGCGAAGAAATGCGCCGCTGGGTTTACGCTGGCGGGATGAAGTGGAAGGGATTGCAGAACCGGCGCGAGATGGAGCGATCTATGTGCTTGGCGGAAAGCAAAGATGATCTCTAACTGGAAATCTGTTGCCGCTCTAACCCTGCTCGCATGCGTTATGTCTCTCGCTTGGACGATTAACCACTATCGCAACAACGCTATCGAATATAAGCGGCAACGTGACGAAGCCAACCACAGCCTGAAGTTGGCAAACGATACAATCGCCGACATGCAGACCCGCCAAAGAGAGGTTGCAGCCCTTGATGCAAAATACACAGTTGCACTTGCTGATGCGAAAGAAACCATTGAGCGTTTGCGTAGCGATGTCGCTTCTGGCGCTAAACGGCTGCGCGTCGCCGCAAATTGCCCGGTCGGAACCTCCGGCACCGGCGGCATGGGCGATGCTTCCAGCCCCCGACTTACAGACTCCGC
>Ga0157360_1000626_pt1 | contig 13407 bp, 15 predicted proteins | sample AttlaeALBM1_FD_111483 | JGI IMG/M metagenome (GOLD analysis project Ga0157360, IMG submission 111483) | Fungus gardens microbial communities from leaf cutter ant in Ribeirão Preto, State of São Paulo, Brazil - Atta laevigata ALBM1 | ecosystem: Host-associated > Fungi > Mycelium > Unclassified ... | reverse complement strand
GGTGCTTTGATACTTTAAAGAGTTCAAAAATGTGAAGTTAGACAAGTGACAAAAGATGTTGTTAAGTCTGAGGTCTAATCCTCAGACTATGAGTCCTTATATACAGAAAAGTGATGGTCTGTGTACTAGTACAGATCATTATCTGATTACTACCTATTGTTCTACATATGGTAGTGTCTTTGTACTGGAATAATGATAACCTAACCATATGGAGGCTGTCCTTTGTTCTAAGAAAAGGACAGATGACTATCTATGGATAATTAATAAAGTCTATGTGCAAACATTAAGGCCTTCATATCTCCACTAATATTAATTGCCTTGAGATCGTTCTAGGCTCATTCTGAGCATTATGAAAAAGGCTTTTGCTGAGCCTAGAACCAAAGCATCAATCACAGCGGTTTCTGAGATATTAGTGATTTAATAAACAGTAACATGGTGGTTACCAGTTGATCTGCTTAATATCTCGGCCATTATTGATTGCCTCGAGACATGACTGGTATTGATCAAAAGGTCTTCTTAAGGGCTTTAAGCTGGCTTTAAGACCGTGGGAATCATCAAAGAATTGGTGGAGATATGACTGAATGAAGTTTGTAACACCCACCTTGGATCATATATTACCATTTTTCACTAAAATGAGTGAAAACAAGACCTGGGCTGAGGATCCATAGTATGATTCTCTGTGGAAATGGTTCAATCAACTGCAGAACATAATTATAGAGCTAGATGAAATTGGTCACAAGCTTATAGCTAAAGAGTGGAAAGTATTAAAAGACACTTATAAGCATCTTAAGAATGTAGATTTTTCCAAACCAGCTACTAGAGTACCAGAAATTTGTAAAGCTCTTCTAGAGCTCAACATTACTATTTCATAGACATAATATAATGGGAATTGTATTCAGGTATAACATAATGGCATTAAGAGGCTAAAATTGGGCATTTTTTCCTTTTACCCCCTTGAAAACATACTTAAGAACTGTAATTAACTACTTGTAAATAGACATGTCGACTTTCACCAACTTTACTGTCACTGTTCCCTTTGCTGATTTCAGTGCTGAGAACTGGGAAGTACTCGTTAGAGATAGTACTAACCCTGAAAACACTTCTTAGGATGAGGTTAAGATATTGATGCTGCAAAATGCACATTAAGGCACTACCCATACCCTCAAGAACTATGTGGATCAGGTGCTTAATAGAGCAATTAATCATTACAATAGCACCTTTTCTATGGTATACAATAGAATTGCCACTTTGGAGACAAAGGTCATTTGTCTTTGGGAAGAGCTGTCAAGGTTCCCTAGAGAAAATGTTGCCTCTAAAACTAAGGTACCAGAGCCACCAACATTTGCAAGCTCTGAAAATAAAATGCAACTACATGATTGGTTGAGCCAAATTACTTTATACTATTTGGCATCTGGTATAATTGCAGACAATCAGAAAATTGTGTGTACCCTTACCCAATTACGTGCTCCTGCCAGCACATACATGAAGTTATACTATGATAAAGTACAAGCAGAACAAAGTGTTGGATCCTAGGGAAACTTTGCCCAGGAATTAAAAAATATTTACAGACAAAGAGATGACAAGGAGAGAGCAAAGAAGAAATTAATGGTGCTCTAGGTTAACAAAGACCTAGCAAAAAAGAACTTCATCAAATATGCAGAACAATACAGGACATTGGTAAGAATTGTCAACTATAGTGACAAAGTTCACATTAACAAGATGAAAGAGGTTATTCCTAATAAGTTGCGAAATACACTTGTCATATATGAGATCACAAATCAATCTCCAAAAACATGGGACAACTATCTTAAACTGTTGATGCAAGTATATAAGGCCTTATATCTAGACTTGGCCCAGGGTGCAATATTTGGTCTAGAGGCAAATAGAGAGAAAAGTGGAGGAAAAAAGAACTTGGATACAATGGAAATAGATAAGATTCAGAAAAAAGAAAAAAAAAACTTGTGATACTGCTAGATATGTGCTGGAAAAGGCTTCAAAAATAAGGCAAAATTGCATAATACTACAGACTGTTATAATAAGCCTGGCAATGAGGACAAATGTCCTCATAAAACCTCTTCTCAGAAACCATCTCCACTGGGTCCAAACAGAAATAAAAATCAGTTATTTAGAGCACAACTGATAAAACTATTGGAGAAAAAAAGTGATGACCCAAAATTCCCTCTTGAGGACATCAATGTAAATAGCATGTCAATTAAGGAAATCCCTAATCCTGTTCCTCCAAGTAAAAAGGGAAAGGGGACTCCCAAATTGAATTTTCCCTTAGGACTGTAGAGTATAACGTCTGTGATCTACAGTCAGAGAATAGTATACTTTCTATTAGCCTACAAAGATCAGAAGTAGTACTGGAAACTTAAGAAGTAGTACTGGAAACTTATAATAATATAGCATACAACAAGACTATCTCCTTTAAAATTCTAGTTACACTTTAGATATATAGCAAAAAAGTACAGACCGAGGCTTTAGTTAATTCAGAAGCTACCATAAACTTTGTTGACAGAGTCATTGTAGAAAATAATAACCTGGCAATACATAAACTAGCAAATCCATATCATGTAATCAATGTGGATAGCACTCCCAACAAGGCAGGACAAATAACTGAATATGTTCAAGCTTATATAAAAATTGGATCACACAAGACAATCCAATACCTCTTTGTTACTAACCTAGGAAATAAGGAGATGATGATTGGCTACTTGTACTTGTATAAGCATAATCCAAATATTGATTGGTGAAAAGGTCAATAGGAGTTTACCAAGTGCCTGGATACATGTGCTAATAAAGTCTATAAAACACGAGATGTAGAAGTAGGAGCTAATGAGCTTCACCTCAAAATAGATGTTAGTGGATTCCTCTCATTGGATAACATAAGACCTTGACAACTATATTCTTAGCTAGGCAAACATGACTGACACAGGCAGTTATTAACAGGCAATGATGATTGCAACTATATTTAACAATTGAGACCAGTATAGGGACTTAAATTGTAAAGACACAAAGACCTGGAAGGCTCATGTACCAGAATGATTACACAAGTATGGGAATGTGTTTTCAAAGCATAAATCAGAGAGAATGCCATTATAGAAATCATATGACTATGCTATTGACTTCATGGAAAGTGCAAAGCTTCCTAAGCCAACAAAGGTCTATCTACTATCTCTAGTGGAAAGAAACTCTCTTGATATATAGATCGATAAGGAACTTAGAAAAGGTTACATCTGTCCATCTACTAGCCCAATAACAGTTTCATTCTTCTTTGTAAAGAAACACAATGGAAGCTTACGACCCGTTATAAACCATAGAGCTCTTAATGTAATTACCATCAAAAATTGCTATCCAATCTCTAGAATAGCTAACTTGATTGAATCACTCAACAAAGCCTTAATCTTTACCAAAATTGATTTAAGATGGGGATACAACAATGTTCGCATTAGAGAAAGGGATGAATAAAAAACGGCGTTTATCATAAGACAAGGCCTCTTTGGGGCAACTGTTATATATTTTGGATTCTTCAATGTACCGGTGACTTTCCAAAGTATAATGAATGATATACTTGGAGATTTGATTCACATTAGACTAGTAATAGTGTATTTAGACGATATTTTAATATTTGGGACATGTTTTCAGGAGTTCTAGAGTAGTTAGTACTGACAAAAGTCAAACAAGTATAAGCATTCTTAGGCTTTGCAAATTTCTATTGTAGATTCATTGAGAACTTTGCCAAGATATAAAAACTACTCTCCAACTTAACCAAGAAGGATTGTACCTGGAATTGGGATATTGAGCAACAAAATACTTTTAAGGCATTGAAAAAGGCCTTTACCATGGCTCTAATCCTAAGAATACCAAATGACAAAGATCCCTTTAAGTTATCCACTGATGCTAGCAACTTTGCAACAGGTGCAGTCTTATCACAAAAAGATATGCAAACCAACCTGTGATACCCAATAGCTTTTTTTTCCAAGTTGTTAGATGTCCATGAAAGAAACTATGAAATCTACAATAAAGAACTACTTGCAGTAATTCAAGGACTAGAAGAATACAAACATCATTTGGAAGGACATCCACATAAAATTGAGATCTGGTCAGATTATCAGAACCTCACATTTTTCAGGACAGCTCAAAAGCTGACTAGGAGGCAAGCAAGATAGGCATTATTCATAACTCATTTTGACTTTGTACTCTATTATAAACCAGGAAAAACAATGCAGGTGGAAGACCCCTTGTCTAGACGAGCAGATCATGAGATAGGGATAGACCTCGATAATACAAACCAGGTGTTGCTAAAGCCTGAGTTCTTTGCTATTAATGCATTAGAGACTACTCATGAATTACCAATAGATGACGAGATAATCCTAAAGGAGGTCAAAGCTATACTCTTATCGAACAAAGTCACAAAAGACTACAAGTCATTACTCAATTTTGGTCCAAGAGAATTTGAAAAATCCTTACAAGACTAGAACTATGAAAATGGACTACTCCTATACAAAGGAAAAATATATATCTCTCATAGTATGAGTGATACTTTGCAACAACAGATCATTCAGATGCACCACGATTTGCCATCCACTGAACACCTAGGTCGGTAGAAGACCTATGAGTTGGTCTCCAGAAATTACTAGTGGCCTAGGATGATTACATTTGTTAAGAAATACATTATAGATTGTGATATGTGTTAGCAGATAAAAAATTGCCCATAGCAACCTTTTAGACTACTTGTGCCTAACAAGGTACCTAACGGGCCTTGGGAAATAATCTTTACAGACTTAATCACTCAATTGCCAGAGTCAAACGATTACAATGCTATCTGTGTAATTATTAAAAAGCTTACCAAAAGAGCTCATTTCATTCCTATTAACAATTGGTTTTTATCCAAGGATATGGTACAGTTACTTTATGACAAGGTTTATCCATTGCATGGACTGCCCCTACAAATCATTTCAGATAGAGAAGTACAATACTTGGCTGAGCTATTCCAAGAATGATACAAAATTTTAGGAATAGAATCTACTATGTTGACAGTATACCATCCACAAACAGATAGACAAATGGAACATGTAAACCAGGCTCTAGAGCAGTATCTTAGGTACTATGTCAATTACAATCTTAGTAATTGGTCAGATCTGCTACCAAGTGCAGAATTCACATACAATAATCAAGTACACGAAGGAATTAAAAAAAGTCTGTTCTACCTTGAATATGGCAAACACCTGAGAATAGGTCCAATTTTAGTCAAAGAGTCGCCACAAAGGGACTTGAATGACCTAACGTATAAAAGACATGAAGCCTTGGAGTAGGCAAAAGCAGCTCTTACTTTTGCTGTTAAGACTTTAGACCTCACAGTTGAATACGTTCAACTTAAAGCTTATATCTAACACTTGATATCTTCATACTCCTTGTTAGAGGATCTGGCTAAGGTTTTCAGTGAAGTTATATCAGAGGAGAGATATAAGCGAGACTTTGAGTAGCACCCTTGAGGTTGTCCTAAGACAAGTAAGAGTACCGATCCCTTAAAGTAGTAGGTTTACAGGGAGGAATACAGAAAGAGAGAACTTGCCGTTTCCTTCTCTTTCTGGTTTGTATTTATCCTAACTAGGTATTGTGACTATGTTACAATGTGGTAACACTACTTGTAACTAAGAGTGACTAGTTAAGTGACAGTCCAGTGACAGAAGTGGTAAGGATGACAAGTTGAGTCAGTGTCCTAATAATGGGTTAGTCCGATGTTGTCCCATTTGGCACAAGTCCAAAAAATAAAAAGAAAGATAGTCTGAGATTTCTCTGAAGAGTCCTGTCCGTTCTGTGAGTCCATTGTCTCTTAGAGTCCTCAGATATTATCCGATGCATTACTGCATGATAATGTCCTTGTCTAGCATCGCCAATATTTGGTCTACTAACCACTCATTATTAGACCATGGCTGATAATAGTTATAGTCCCACTCGACATTCATAACATAATCCCCTTTGTTTGATTCGATGTCCTCATCGAATTTAATATCCGATGGGTTCTCCCAGAATGTTAGACCAGGCGACGTCATTGATGTCGTCATAGTAGTTTCTGTCGTTGTCTTCCCAATTTCGTTGTATGTTTTGTCGAGGTCGTCTCATAGGAAGATGTCGAAGGATGGGTCTCTGAGAGTTGGAAGTGGAGAGGAATGCAATGGTGTGACTGGTTGGAAGTCCATTTCTGAAGAGGACTTGTTTATTGTATCTTCAAGGAGTGGAACGACGTTGATCCTCTGGGGTCTCGGTGAGAAAATGTTCCAGGAGTCGTCTTCTGGTTGAAGTGAGACCAAGGATAAAAGTAGAAAGTGGTTCATTTCGGAAGAGATTTGGATAGTCGGCTCTGGCTCGTTGGGCTTGTCGTTTTGCCACAGCAAATCGTGGTTGGGGCCGTCGTGGTTGGAGAAGGCAGAACTTTTTGTAATGACCAGGGTTTCTTCGATTACATCTTTTGCAGACATAATCAGTGCATTGGTTAAGGAAATGGTCACGTCGACCATAGACAAAGCATTGTGCATCGTCTGTAATGAAGGGGGGCGCATTCCTAAGGTCTTGTAGTTCTCGATCTTCATGAGGATCATCCAGATTTTGTCTAGTTCTTTCTGTGGTGTTGCCAGTTTCCAGTCGTTCAGCAATTTCGTCATTGCTGGAGTTAGTTTCTTGTGTATCATCAGAACTGTTTCCAGAGTCAGATCCAGTTAATAGGCCAGAGTCCTGATGATTTGTGTTTGGTGGGTGTTGTACTCTTCTTGCGGCGGTGTGTAGAAGGTGTTGATGGATTGTAGGGAGTGGAAACTCTTTGAGATTCTTGAGATTGTTTTGGAGTTGAAGAAATCATTGATCAGCTGTATGTTGGAGATAAAGGTATAAAGCCCAATTCTCCCTGAAGAGGTCGAAATCGGCAATAGCCACTGAATTCCCAATGAGAGTGGTCCGCAGCTGGGCCAAGGGATGGTCAAATAGCGCAAATCATTGTATGGGGGAAGTTTGATCAGTGGTGACTTGTTGGTAGGAGGCATGGTAGGATGAAGGCAGGTTGTTGTTTTGCGTTTGGAGGAACTGTTCGATAGAGAGGAAGAAGTTGTCAACTTGTTCATGGTTGGTTGATGGTGGTGTGGTAGTGGTTGTGTTGGAGGTTGAGGATGAAAAGAAAGAAGAGGAAGAAGATATGAACTTATTGTTCTTGTTAGTTTTGTCTCTGTCTTCTTTTATAGGCTTTGAGGATTTGTTTGGCATTGGTGATGTTTGTTTCCAGTTCCCAGGTGCGTTCTGTTTCAGGGTATCCTTTTCAGTGAACTAGAAATTCCTTTACCCCGTTTTTATTTCTGGAGTCGATTATGTCTTCAACTTCCCACTCTTTTTCTCCTACAACAATCTTCAGTGAGGGTCTTTCTGAGAATTTCCCATATTGGGTGTTCTCCTGTGTGGGCCAGGGAAGATGGACATGGAAAATGGGGTGCATTTTCCAGTGTGGTGGTAATTTTAGCCGATAGTTGACAGGTCCAGTTCTTTCCAGAATTTCGAAGGGGCCTACATGTTTTGGTACAAGCTTCTTTGGGGTTCCTTCGATTTGGATGTGTTGAGAGTCTAGCCAGACTTGTGTTCCTGCCTTGAGATTGGGAAGTTTGCTTTTGATTCTCTGATTGATGAGATTCTTGGCAACTTCATGTGCTTGTTTGGCATTTGTCTGGATGTCCTCTATGTGGTTAATCCTGTTGTTGGCGGTGATGGATGAGGTTTCTGGGATGTCGATGTGGGTTTTGGTGGGGTGTCCAAACATGAGTTCGAATGGGGTATGTGATTGTCCTCCATAGAGTCTAGAATTGTGGGAGTATTCGGCCATAGGTAATTTGTTTACTCATGTTTTGGGGTTGTTGGCGCAGTAGATGGCAAGGTAGAGTTCGATTTCTTGATTGAATCATTCCATAGTGCTGTCAGTTTGAGGATGAAAAGCTGTGGATGTGGCTTATTTGATTCCTAGTCCTTGTAGGAAGGCTTTTATTGATTTGGCAATGAATCGAGGGTCACGGTCGGATATGACCTTGTCGGGAATACCAAATCTTCGGAATAGGTTGTCCACTAGGAGTGTTACAATTCCTTCTGCGGTTATTCCTTTTGTCATTGGTATTAGTATTATTCCCTTTGTTAGACCATGGTCTACCACGGACAAAATAGAATCAAAGCCCTTTGACTTGGGTAAGTCGGTGATGAGGTCCATAGCAATCTGGGCGAATGGTCAATTAGATTGTGGTGCTGGGATTCCTTGGAGTGGTGGCTTTAGAGGGTATCAGTTGATCTTGTACCTTTGGCAATTTTCACAGCCTTTGACATAGTTGGTGACGAATTGTTTGAGTCCGGGCTATGAGTATTGTTTTGACACTTTGCGTAGTGTTTCCTTGATACCAGGGTGTCCAGCTGTTGGTGAGTCATGATGTTGTCTGAGTATATTTTGTTTTTCTTCCAAGGTCAGCTCGTTAGATAGTTCTTCTGCTGGAAATGTTGATTTATCGATGAACTCATCAGGTATAGCTTGTTTTGGTTCATCTTTGTCTTTGTCCTCGATGAATTTTCAAGAAAGGGTGTCCGCAGTAGTGTTTTTGTTGCCAGCGATATGTTTGATTTTGATCTTGTAAGCACTGAGCATTATTGACCATCTTGTCATTTGTTGTGATAGTTTGGCTGGGTTGGTCCAATGAATAATGTTGTTGTGATCAGTCCAGATGATAGTTTCTTCTGGTGCTCCATTGATATAGTGTCTCTATTCTTGAATGGCTCTGATGATTGCAAGGAATTCTTGCTCAGAGGTGTAATATTGTTTCTCTACTGGTAATAGTGGTTTCGAATAGAAGAAGCAGGGGTGTTATACTCCATTGTCGTCCCTTTGTATGAGTACTGCTCCTGTTGCATGATTCGATGCGTCAGCAAATATTTCGAATAGTTTTGTTGGATTAGGAGTGATGAGGATAGGTTTCTCTTTGAATTTCTTCTTCAACTTGTCGAATGCTTTTTGTGCTTCCTCTGTCCAGATGAATTTCATGTTCTTCTTTACCAATTGATTAATTGGTGATGCAATTTTGGTGTAGTCCTTGATGAATTTTCTGTAAAAATTACAGAATCCAAGGAATTTCCTTGTTTCCTTGATTGTTGAAGGTGCAGGCCAGTCAAATATGCCTTTGAGTTTGATTGGGTCCATTTGAACTTGATCCGGGGAGATAATATATTCAAGGTAGGATAGTCGTTGTTTGGCAAATTGGCATTTCTCGGGTTTGAGATATAAGTTGTACTCCTGATATTAAGACTCTAAACCTCACAGTTGAATATACGTTTCAACTTGAAGCTTATATCTAACACTTGATATCTTCACGCTCCTCACTAGAGGATCCGGTTAAGGTTTTTAGTGAAGTTATATTGGAGGAGAGATGTCAACGAGACTTTGAGTAGCACCCTTGAGATTGTCCTAAGACAAGTAAGAGTACTGATTCCTCAAAGTATGATTTTACAAAGGGAATACAGAAAGAGAGAACTTGCCGTTCCCTTCTCTTTCTGGTCTGTATTTATCCTAACTAGGTATTGTGACTATATTACAATGTGGTAACACTACTTGTAACTAAGAGTGACTAGTTAAGTGACAGTTCAGTGACAGAAGTGGTAAGGGTAACAAGTCGAGTCAGTGTCCTAATAATGGGTTAGTCCAATGTTATCCCATTTGGCACAGGTCCAAAAATAGAAAGGAAGATAGTCTGAGATTTCTCCGAAGAGTCCTGTCCATTCTTGTGAGTCCATTGTCTCTGTAAGTCCATTATCTTTTTAGAGTCCTCAGATATTATCTGATGCATTACTGCATGATAATATCCTCGTCTAACATTGCCAACATCTCGTCTACTAACCGCTCATTATCAGACCATGGCTGATAATAGTTGTAGTCCCACTCGATGTTCATAACACCTGAAGTATCTTGAGTACTTCTTTCATTGTTTTGTGTAATTATTTCCTTGTTAGAGCATGGATGAGAATGTTGTCCATGTAAACCAGTATTAGGTTTTTGGCGATGAGTGGTACGAATATTATGTTCATCATTGTTTGAAATGTTGCTGGGCTGTTGCACATTCCGAAGAACATGACAGTTGGTTCGAATAATCCTTGATTCGTCCTGAATGCTTCTTTCCATCGATCTTGTTTTCGAATTCGAATGTTGTTGTATCCAAGTTGTACGTCCATTGCAGTGAAGTATTTTGATCCTCGAAGTTTGTCCAAAATGGTTTGAACATTTGGTATCAGATAAGCATTCTTGATTGTGTGTTCGTTGAGATAGCAATAGTCCTGGCATGGTCATAGTTTTCCGTCCTTTTTGGCCACAAAGAAGAAGGGTGATACCATAAGTGATTTGGAATGTTTGATGTACCCTTTTCGTAGGTTTTCTTCAACGAATTTTTTTTGTTCCTTGATTTCCGTGAATGAAAGCTTGTATGGTTTGAAAGCTTTTGGTTCGAATGTTAGTTTTGTTTCGATCTTGTGGTCCCAAGTTCTTGCTGGTAGAAATTGTTTGCTTTTCTTCTCGTTGAAGAGTGATAGGTATTTGTGGTATTCTTCTGAAACCATTTGTTCAGTAGTACGGTTATCTTTTTGCTTACCTTTTTGTGCTAGTATCTGTGAAGCAGAGATTTTAGTATTTAATTCGTAAATCTCATGGTTCATTAGCCATGGATCTTCTCCTTGAGAGTCAAGTAATTTGCTAAAATTCTTTGTTAGTTCAGCGTTTTTCCATTTCATCATACCTTTCTTCCAATCAATAATTGGATTGTGTTTCTTGAGCCATGGGATTCCTAGTATAATCCGTGGTCATCCTAGGTCCACAATCGTGAGCTTGAGCTTGATCCATTGTTGGTCGATGATTGCATCTAGTTTGACGTAGTCAGTTATTTTTTTGTTTTTGTTTATACTTCCGTCTTCGTTCCATATTGAAAGGGGTTTTTTAAGTTTTCTTCTTGGTAGGCACCAGTCCTTGATGAGGGTCTTGTTGATTAGGTCGAGTCCTGCTCCTGAGTTGATTAATGAGAGGGTGTCCACGGTTTTCCTTCCTAAAAGCACTTGGGTAGGTGAGTAGAGGGTATTAAATTGACACAGTTTCAACTGTATTTCTACAATGTCTTTGATGTGTAGTCCATTTACTTGCCTGTCTTTGTTCTTTGTGCTGGAAGAGTTGAGCGAGTTAGGCATGGTTCCTAGTTGCTTTGGGAAAAATCCTTCTTTTCGTCGCTAGAGTCAGATCGGTTGTTGAGGTCTCTTTTTCTGGGATGTTTTCTGTAAAGTCTCTTTTTTTGTTAGTCTTTTTGGTGAAGAGATTCTTCTTAGCCTTGTAGGTCTTGTTGTGGGGTAAAGTTTTGAAGTTGGGTTTCCTTGGACATTGGGCGGCAAAGTGTCCTGGTGTTCTGCAAGTGAAACATTTCCCTTTCTTGAATGACTTCTTCTGTTCCTTGGAAAGAATATTGTCGAGGGTTTGATGTACTAGCTTCTGGATGTGTTGGTTAGTGGCTTCTTGGTCATCGTCAGAGTCTTCTTGATCCTGGAGAGTATTTTTGTAGTTCTCCAGTATAGCTTGTATGTTATCGACGTCCATAGCATTTGGGTCTTTATAGTCATCATGGGGTCAAAGCCAGTTCAGATTTGTGTAGTGTTTTTCTTTGGCTAGAATTCTATTAGGGCGTTTTGCTTGTTTTCTACCCAGATAGATTCTTTCCATGTGGATGATCTCTTCTCCTTGTTTTGCTGCTTCAATCTATGCTTGGAGATTGTTATCGGGTCCTCATTGAATGGCTTGTATGGCGATATCGGGATCCAGGTCTTGTCGAAATAGGTGGATGAGTTGCGAGATATCGGTAAGTCCTGCTCAGGTAACGAATACTCTGAATTCAGAGACGTATTCGTCCACTGGTCTTGATAGTTGCTTGAGAGCATGCAACTGCCACAGGGCATCTCCTTCCATATCGAATGGTTGAAAAGCTGAGTCAAGGGCTGCAAGAAAGTTGTCCATTGTTTTGAGATAGATACTTTGTCCTGAGACTGTATGGGCTGCCATGAATTCTGTTCTCCAGACTAGGGCTTTCTTGTCCATATGGTAGAGCATAAATATGATTACGGTATGTTTGTCTGGGAAATTGTTGTTGTGGGTGAGCATATAGAGCGAACAGTCTTCTTTCCATTTCTGGTAGTTCCTTGGGTCTCCGTTAAATTTGTTGGGTTGAGCATATTTGGGTCGATGCTCTTAGATTGTTGATGAGGAGGTTGTTGTTGAGATATCGGATGAATCTGTTGAGGGTTTTCCAAAGACGTTATAGAACAAGTTACTAGCATTCTTTGTTGACGATCCAAAGGTTCGGTGTCCAAGAATTCCTGCTGGGTTGATGGAAGTCGAGGAAGGTACTTGTTGATTTGCAGAGGTGGTGTTTGCTGGTTGAGACATTTCGGAGTAGAGATGTTGTTTGAAGGCTTGTTGTTGCATTTTTGATTGTCTGATGAGAGGTTTGAGGTCATGTTCTGATTCTGAGTCTGTTGAAGAGGTTCTGGGTCCAAGTTGAGAAAAGGAAGATTGTTGAGAGGGGTTTCGTTCGATCAGGATGGTCGGGTGTTGTCGATGTTGTCTTGAAATAGAGACGGGTTGTTTTGACATATGCTGGGGTGGTAATCCAAGATTGCCTGAACAAGTCTTTCACTTGTTTCTTTACCAATTGGTTTCATAAATATCAAGTCTCGAAAGCACTCGATGACCTTGCCTTGAGAGAGAGTAATGTGCTCAGTCTTGTTCGTGAGGTTACTATCCTCAGTGGTCCACGTATGACCTGATGATGTCGATGTTGTAAATGTCCTATCCACGGTTACGACGTTGTCCTGGCTATAGCGTGAAGTAATAAGAGCTCAGGGGTTCCACATAATATAGCGCGAAGCAATGAGAACTGGTGGGGTGTCGATGATACAGCGTGAAGCAATGAGAGTCGGCAACTACGACTTCAGCAAACAATGTCACTTGTGATGAGAAAGAAGTTCTCTCTTAATTGTTAAGACTCTAGACCTCATAGTTGAATACGTTCAACTTGAAGCCTATATCTAACACTTGATATCTTCATACTCCTTGTTAGAGGGTCCGGCTAAGGTTTTCAGTGAAGTTATATCAGAGGAGAGATATAAGCGAGACTTTGAGTAGCACCCTTGAGGTTGTCCTAAGACAAGTAAGAGTACCGATCCCTCAAAGTAGTAGGTTTACAGGGAGGAATACAGAAAGAGAGAACTTGCCGTTTCCTTCTCTTTCTGGTCTGTATTTATCCTAACTAGGTATTGTGACTATGTTACAATGTGGTAACACTACTTGTAACTAAGAGTGACTAGTTAAGT
>Ga0157360_1000625_pt1 | contig 13430 bp, 7 predicted proteins | sample AttlaeALBM1_FD_111483 | JGI IMG/M metagenome (GOLD analysis project Ga0157360, IMG submission 111483) | Fungus gardens microbial communities from leaf cutter ant in Ribeirão Preto, State of São Paulo, Brazil - Atta laevigata ALBM1 | ecosystem: Host-associated > Fungi > Mycelium > Unclassified ... | reverse complement strand
TGTGGCGCGATCGTAACGATCCTTTTCGGCGGGCTGTGGCGGTCTGCAGGAGAGGAGAGCACAAACCTCCGTGACCGAACATGCGCGGCCGCGGGGGCCACCGACTATCCGGATGGGACGTATCCGTAAAACGTCCAGGGTCAGAATCCGGCGAGCCCGGATTCTGAATGCAAAAACCCCCTGATTCTGTCTTCAACTTTGGCGGGCTGGATTCAGAAATCAGGGGGTCAAAAGCAGGCGCAGGCCTGTGAAGGATTATATCGCATGCATTTCATAAGACAACCCCTGTCCGCCATAAGTCCGGGACAGGGTGAATGACCAGATTTTAATCGGGCTAAACTGCCCGACTCCGGATGAAGCCAGACGTTGCAGCAGTAACCATTCAGTTGCCGGCATTTGCCTCCCGACCGGGTGTGGCCCGGCTCCTGCTACGTTGCTGAAGTCTGTTTTCCGGCTGAACCGGCCGGAAATACCTCTTCATATCAGAACTGTGCTGTTCGCCCGTGACACCGGCAGTCATGACGGTGGGTTTACCCGCGTCTTTTTTCGGGCTGCTCTGTTTTCACGTCAGGCGGTCTGTGAAGACCTCCGGCATACCAGTGGCCAGAGAACAGAGCGGTCTCAGTCTGCCAGGGAGGCGCTGTCATGAAGCAGGGTAACCCGTCACGGCACTGGAGTCAGCTCAGCACCGAAGAACAGATACGTTTCTGGCAGGGCGTCGACGCCGGTGAAACGTCCTCTTTTCTCGTCCCTGCCGGTCCCCGTAAAACCCGCCGCGTAAGGGGCGAACACTCCACGCGGGCGAAATGTGAAAATCCGCGGTGGTTCCGGCCGGCGCGTTACAGACCGGTAGGTGGCCAGATTGGCTACCTTTACAATCGCTTGGTGAAAACCGATCCGGAAACTGGCCTCAGTGAACTGCGCATGCGGATGTCGCTGCACCCTTACTACCTGATGAACCGCCAGAAGGCGGGGCGTAAAAACCATTTCAAACCGGAAAAAGCCCGGCTGCTGGATACCACCTGGCCAGCTCTGATCAGTTTCTGCGACAAGGGCAAACATTCTGTCGGCATGTGCACGTCGCGGCTGGCTCAGGAGGTCAGTCCGAAAGACGAACACGGCAACGTCATTCCGGAGAGGGCCGTCACGGTGAGCCGTATGTCCCGCCTGATTAGCGAACAGGTCCGGTATGGCGTGCTCGCGGTGTCGGAAGAAAAAATGTGGGACCGCGCGTCCGGGCAGTGGCTGCCGAAGTACGTCTGGATAACCGATGCCGGCTTCCGGATGCTGGGCGCGGACATGGCCAGACTCGCAAGGGAGCAGGAAAAAGCGCTGCGCAGGAGCGAGGAACGCCGGCAGATGATAGCGGACGGGCTGATGCGGGAGGATGAAGACATCTCGCCACAGGCCGCCCGCCGTCGCTGGTACGACCGTAAAAGGATCGAGTCGCTGAAATACCGTCGTCAGCAGGGGGCGATGCGTAAGCGGGCAAACCGGCTGAGCAGCCATCCACGGGACGTGCAGGTGTTTGAGATGATGAAACACCTGCGTAAAACGCTGCCCGCAGGCGAGCTGCTGTACTGCACGGATGAGCGTCTTGAGAAGCTGGCCATCCGGCAGCTCTTCCAGATGCAGCTGTTTGAGGCACACGACACACACGTCTGACGCGTAACACCTGACATACAGACCATGCCCCTAACCGGGGCTTTTGCCGTGGCTTTTTTTCAGGCTCCGGCCACGTTTTCGCCATTATTTCCGTTTCATGCCGGCCGCGACGTCGTTCATGCGCCGGCAGCGCGCGCAAAACCCTGCAGCCGGTGCTTTATTCACAGAAATCCGCAACGGGATAACGTCAGAAAGCAGCAAATGGATACCGGATAATCTGCAAAACGTTCGTAAACACTGTTTTAAGGTCTTCCGGATAAACCCGGAACGATCTCTGTCACCCGCGACACTGTGGATAAGTGGAAAAGGCCTTCGCTCGCAGCGGCCGCAGGCGTCCGCGCCGCTCAGAATATGGAGTAGCTCCCGCTGACGCGGGCCCTAGATACAGTCATTTTAGTTACAGCATACATTCATTCACTGTAAACAGCACCGGCGCAGTCCTGAACCCAAAGGTGCCCCTCCAGGCATGGACCGGAGCCGGACCTGAAAACCCATCGCCCCCACTGACCAGCCGCCGCCGCCCGGCCCGAAGGGCCGGAACTGCAGTGGCTGATTAATGGGTGTTGTAACTAATGGCTGTGGTGTTGCTGTTAGTAGAGTTGCTTCTGCTTACAGTGAACACCCCCCTAAGCGTCAGCAGCAGGCTGCCGACGCCAAGGCCCCGGAAATCACGCCCTTCACGTCGCAGGCGCCGTGAAGCCCGCTCACCGGGGTTAAAGGGGTTACCTGAGTTTCCTCATTGCTGAAAGCCCGCAAGGCTGTTCAGGGAGAGGTAGGGTAGGGCACGATTTATGCGTCTGTAACCGGCTACGCCGGGCGTACGGCGCCGTTCAGCTTCTGCGCCATCTTTTACGTCATCTGGCGCCTTCATGCCGCTGAAGCGGCATTCCAGACAAGAAGAGTTCTGCTCCGCACAGTGAATGCAGGGCGGAGATTAAGGAAGGGGCGGGATTTCCTGAGTGTAAGGATCGTAATCATGTCGAAAAAAAGGGGCCGGACGTCAGCCCCAAATGACTACTTTTATATCTTGCTGTCGATTATAGAGGTTTACTCACCGGAGCGGGCCGGTTCGCTTAATTATCATCAGCTTGCTGTGTACATTTCAAGTAACTGATTAAATTGAAATATATTTCAGTCATAAAACCTCAGTGTTTTCACAGCCTGATATTTTCCCCTGATAATTTGTAGTATGAGCCGATTATTTCTTCTTTGAGCAGAACACGGTAACGCGTTTTCTGACGCAGCTGACAGGTGCCATTTGCCTTTCAGCGTCATAACGGAGAAAAACACACACGCATTTCAGATATTCTCAGCCAGATTGAGAATCGCTGAAAACGCGATCTGAAACCAACTTTTACATATAAGTCCTCACTAAAGACTTTTTCCTGCCGATAGCCAATCTACTCGTTCAAAGAAATTAGAATCAGACAGTTCTTATTATTACCTCATTGTTGAGGGCGCTGCCGCTGTACGCGCACTTTCTGTTCATGATGGACCGTGCGCAGTAGTCAGGCTCCGTCCCGGAGAAAACCATGCCCGAGGTTATCCCCACCGTTAGCGTAACGCCCCCCGCTTCTGTTCCGACAGAAGCCGCACCCGGCCCCTTTGTGCTTCCGCCCGAACAGCCCGCCATAAAAGGCCCCTGCGGCATCCATTACGACTTTAACGACGGGGCACGGGTGCTGCTGCCGGAGGGGCGCTGGCGCGTCGCGCTGCTGGACGACGACTCCGGTAACGTTCTGTTCCGGTGCGAAACCGGCGCGGGCTGGGTAACATCCGCCAAGAAATACTTTGTCCGCTTCCGCATTCAGGTGTGGCGCGGCAATGAGACCGCTCCAGTAATGGATGAGGCCCTTTCACTGAAGGGTAAGGACGTGCTGATTTCCTTTCCCACCGGTACCCTGGGTGACCTGCTGGGCTGGTTCCATTATGCGGAGCGTTTCCGTCAGCTTCACGGCTGCCGGCTTGAGTGCACCATGGCGTCAAATATTATCGCGTTGCTGGAAAGCCAGTATCCGGACATCCGCTTTTCGCCGCCCGATGCCGTCCGGAATTCCGCACCTTATGCGACTTATCGCGTGGGGCTGTTTTTTGGCGGCAACGACACGCATCAGCCCGTCGATTTTCGCCAGGTGGGGTTCCACCGCACTGCAGGGTATATCCTCGGCACTGACCCCAGAGAAGAGGCTCCCCGTCTCGACCTCTCCGCACCCCGCACCATCGCCGAACCCTACGTCTGCATCGCCGTACAGTCCACCTGCCAGGCCAAGTTCTGGAACAACGGCCACGGCTGGGCAGAGGTGGTGACGCACCTGAAATCACTGGGCTACCGGGTGCTGTGCATCGACCGTGAGGCAACCACAGGGCACGGCTTCGTCTGGAACCACATTCCCCGGGGTGCCGAGGACTTTACCGGCGCGCTGCCGCTGCAGGCGCGGGTTGATCTGCTCAGGCACGCCAGCTTCTTTATTGGCCTGGCCAGCGGTCTCTCCTGGCTTGCCTGGGCGGCAAAGATACCGGTGGTGCTCATCAGCGGTTTCAGCCTGCCAAACGCCGAATTTTATACCCCCTGGCGGGTGTTCAGCAGCCACGGCTGCAGCGGCTGCTGGGACAGCACGCACGAGAACTTTGACCACAAAGATTTTTTCTGGTGCCCGCGCCACAAAGGCACGGAGCGTCAGTTTGAGTGCACACGACTTATCACAGGAAAACAGGTCAGCGGCGTCATTGACCGGCTCCACGCGCAGCTGCGCACAGAGTAAACCGGCGCCACACAGCAGAAGCGACACCCGGCGCATTGCCCGTGCCGGAAAACAATAAAAAATGAGAGAGACAGGGATATGAACAGAGCGTACCGGATAGTCTGGAGTGCAGCGCGCCAGGCGTGGATAGTGGCGTCAGAAAAGGCAGGCAGCGGAGGGCGTCCGCCGCTGGCGGTGAAGAAGGTGGCGGGAGCCCTCCTGTTGCTGGGTGTGGCGGGGGTGGCGGGGGCAACCACCTACAACAGCCCTCACCAGACAAGCAGCTGGCTGGGGATCGGCACAGGGGATATCGTTAACAGCGCGACTGTTGACGGTACCGGCGGCATTAACATTGGCGGCGGCGGGCGGGCGTTCTCAACCACGGTTAACGCCGGTGGGCAGCAGGGGCTCTATCCGGACGGGCTGGCGACGTCAACCGTAATCAACTCCGCCGGGCTGGAATACATTCTTTCTGGTGGTCAGTCTGTATCGGCCACGGTCAACAACGGCGGAACACAGTACTCCAACAGCGGAGGGCTCGTTTCAGGCACCCGTGTTAACAATGGCGGAAAAGTGGTGGTGAACAGTGGCGGTACCGCTTCATCTTCTGTAGTCAGTGCTGGCGGAACACAGGTCGTCAGCAGCGGTGGCAGCGCTTTGGGGACAGTGCTGAATGGCGGGCTGGAAAATGTATACGGCAATGCCACTTCCACGACAGTAAATTCCGGTGGCGCGCAGTATGTGTACAGCGGAGGTCTGACAAGCGGAACAGTTGTTAACTCTCTGGCCACTCAGGCTGTGCAGTCGGGTGGGAGTGCAGTCTCAACGGTGCTGAGTTCCGGAGCCTCGCAGTATGTTTTTCGCGGGGGGCTGGCAACCGGAAGTATTATCTCTGGTGGCGGGCAGGCTGTTCTTAATGGTGGCTCAGCGGTCAGTACGATCGTCAATTCGGGTGGAGCTCAGTCGGTATACAGCGGCGGCTCCGCCGTAGCCACAACCGTCAACGCCCAGGGCACACTGGTTGTCAGTGGCGGAGCGGCCACCACATCGACTACCGTTTATTCAGGCGGCACCGAGTACGTGCTGAGCGGTGGTACGGCCACTTCGGCCGTTGCTGCCGGGGGGGTACAGTTCGTCAGCAGCGGTGGCATGGCCACCGGTACCACGGTCAGTTCCGGTGGTCAGCTGAACGCCTACGGCAGCGCCACGTCTGCAACTGTCAATAACAGCGGAAGGCTGTTCCTTTACAGCGGCGGTTCGTCCCTTTCAACCACCGTCAATTCAGGTGGCGTCGAATACATTAACTCGGGCGGGTTAAGCACGTCGGCACTGGTCAATGCCGGGGGCTATCAGACGGTTTATACCGGTGCAAATGCCACGTCGGCCACGGTTACGGGTGGAACCCAGCAGGTGCTGGGAATGGCCGTGTCAACCCGGCTGAACTCTGGGGGCGCACAGTATGTTTATGGCGGCGGCTCCGCGTCAGGAACGCTCATCGGCGGCAATGCCGCACAGGGCGTTTACGGCACGGCAACGTCAGCCTCGGTGGGTTCAGGAGGTTCACAGTACGTTTATGCGGGCGGCAGTGCGGTATGGACCACGGTCACCAACAACGGTTACCTGGTGGTCAGCAGCGGGGGCACCGCTGTAAACGCCAGCGTCGCCTCCGGCGGCACGCTCTCCGCAAATGACGGTGCGGTCGCCAGCAGTATGAATCTGTTATCAGGCGCCGCGCTCAAAACAGGCACCGGCGCGACACTGACCGGTACCAACGCACTGGGCGCCTTTTCCGTCAGTGGCGGCCAGGCAGACAACGTGCTGCTCGAAAACAATGGCTATCTGAAAGTGGAAACCGGTAACGCGGCAACCGGAACGGTTGTGAATGCAGGGGGCTGGGAATCCGTCAGCGGCCTGGCAACCGGCACCACCATCAATGCCGGCGGGCTGCAGAGCGTCCAGAGTGGAGGTGTGACAAGCGGCACGCTCGTTAATTCAGGCGGTGAGCAAATGGTTTATGGCACAGCCACGCTCACCACGGTCAACAACGGCGGAACGCTTTCCGTACTTAATGGCGGCTTCGCCTCATTCGCCACCATCAACAGCGGCGGCCTGCTGGCGGTCAGCAGCGGGGGTACGGCCAGCAACACAACCGTCGCCACCGGCGGCCTGCTGGACATCGCCGACGGCGGCGTCCTGACCCTGGCCGGCAACAGCTTCAGCAACAACGGCGTCACCACCTGGGACACCAGTACCAGTGCCATACTTAACACCAACCTCACCGGCAGCGGCCAGCTCACCAAGAACGGCACGGGCCTGCTGACGCTGGGTGGAACCCTCAGCCAGTCTCAGGTCAACCTCAACGCCGGCTCGCTGGTGATGGACGGGCTGCAGGCTTTCACGAACATCATCGCACAGGCCGGCACCACACTGTCGCTGATTAACAGCGCCACGCTGACCGGTATCATCGACCCGACAGACGTGAACATCGACAGCAGCAGTACCTGGAACATCACCGGCGACTCCCTGGTGGACACCCTGACCAACGCCGGCAGCATCGTGTTTGTGCCGTCGCAGGGGGCATTCACGCCGCATACCCTGACTGCAACCAATCTCATCGGCAACGGCGGCACCATTACCCTCAACACCGTAGCGGGCGACAGCAGTTCTCCGGTTGATAAAGTCATCATCGACGGCGGCCGGGCCTCAGGCAGAACGGGACTGCGCGTCCTTAACCGCGGCGGTCTGGGGGCACAGACCACCGGCAACGGTATTGCGGTTATTCAGGCCATTAACGGGGCAACCACCGACTCAGGTGCGTTCAGCATGACGCAGCCACTGGCTGCCGGTGCCTACTCGTACAGTCTGTACCGCAACGCTGACCAGAGCTGGTACCTGACGTCTCAGCAGATTCAGCAGGCGCAGTCATCGCAGTCAGCCGGTAATGACAGCACACCCGTTGTGACCGGCCCGGTGAATTACCGTGACGGCATGTGGAGCTACGCGGCAATGCCGTCACTGTCGATGGACTATGACCGCCTGGTGGCGGGCACGGCCGACACCCGCTTCCACTACGCGCCGGACAGCCGCGTCTGGGGTCGCGTGGCCGCCGGCCAGCTCCGCCATCCTGACAGCGGCAGCCTCACGGGCGGCAGCGTACCGGAAAGCAGCAGCGCCTACAGCTTCTTCCAGCTGGGCGGCGACCTGTGGCAGCTTGACGGCGCAGACGCCGACTGGCGCGCGGGCATCTTTGGCGCCACCGGCCTGATGCGCAGCGACGTGTGGCGTGACGGCGGCAGTGCGGACGCCGGCACGGACCGTGACACGGTCTACACTGGCGGCGCTTACGTGTCAGGCCGCAGCCATGCCGGTCTGCATATTGACGGCCTGCTGCAGGCGAGCCGCCACAACCTGAAGGCAGCCTCAAATGACGACACGCGCCTGTCAACCCACGGCACGGGCTGGCTGGCGTCGGCAGAAGTGGGGCAGGCCTTCTCCGTCAGTCCTGCTCTGGCGCTGGAGCCGCAGTTGCAGTACCAGGTGCAGGGCCTGAGCCTTAACGACGGCCAGGACGAGGCGGCCTCGCTGAGCTGGTCTGACAGCCGCCGGCAGTCGGTGCGCGCCGGTCTGAAGCTGGGCACGCCACAGGGCGCGAAGGCCACGCTGGCCTGGTGGGTGACGCCGTCGGTGACACAGTCGTACGCCGGACACAGTGGATTTACGGCATCCGCACCGGGCGTGGCGGGCTCAGAGGCATCATTCCGGAGTAACCTGTCGGGCACCAGCGTGGGCCTGAACGGAGGCGTGAATGCGCGTATCCGTCAGAACGTGACGCTGGGCATGCAGGGCGGCTGGTCTGAGTCGCTGCACGGCGGCGAGGCAGGCGGCTACTACGGTCTGGTCAGTCTCGGCGTGTCATTCCGGTAGGACGGCAAATAATAAGCCGGGCATCGTTGCCCGGCTTTATCAGGCAACTTAAGTTGCATGGCCCGCTCTGTGCCAGAAGCGGACGGTACTCTTTCGATAGAAACGGCTGTTGAAACGAAGCTGTTTAATGATAAAACTATAACGATGATAGTAAATTCGGTGAAAAGTTTATTGGAAAATCACAAAGGAAAGTGAAATGAACGATTATTTTCATTCATTCAACGAGATCTTTAAATATATTATAGAGCATTATGGTTTCGAAGCTAAGTCAGTTGATGATAGCAAGATTTTTTTAATAAAAGAAAATTATCAAATTGAATTTATAATGTGGAGAGAGGCTGTTGAAGTCAACTTCTATCAGGCTTACTCAGCTACAGAAATGTTAAAATACGATGTAAGGGATTTTATCATTACGCACATGACTGATGATGATAGGGCTATTTCTGATAGTATTTCTTCCGTTAACGGGACGTCTGTCTATAGAAGAAATGTGAAAAGTCTTCGCTTTTTCTCCAATGCTCTAAAAAATCACTTTTCCTCTATGCTTGAAGGGAATATGGATTGGCTTCAGGCATATGAGAAATCAGATTGGTATAGGCAACCAAGAATAGAAAAAATGACGAGAGCCTGTCAGTAACTCTATGTAACTGCTAATATATCACAGGTGATTGCTCAGGCTCCTCCGAACTCAATAATAAAACGGCTCATTAACGGTCGCCAATTCTGGATTGGCGTAATCTTTAGCACAAGTGATATAAAGTACGATAAAGAAGACATTTTTTCCCTTTCAGGCTGAAAGAGTTTATAATACTCAGCCACCTAAACGTCCGCTTTTCGCTCATAGCGGACCTCCAGCTCAGTCAGCCTGTCCGCATTGTGCCAAAAGCAAACGGATTATTAAGGCCCGGACTTGTATTTTTATTGATCGCCTTTTTTCTTAAGGCCTATTTATGATCAACTCTCTTTTCTTTGAAAAACACTGTAACCTTGATCAAGAATAATTTTCTCTGGGTAGTCAATCCTTTTTATAATGGTTTCTATATCAAAATCGCTATCAAAATCTGCTATCACCTCTGTTTCAACTATAGAGATGTTCTCTTTATCATCATCTTTAATCTCCCCATCTATAAAAAAATATAGCAAAATTTTATTTTTAACAATATTTACGGCTATATTTCTCATATTTTCAGTAACAGCACCAAGAAGAGCCACTTGCATTGATAATTTCAATCTTTTTATATAGTTATAGTTATTTTCCATAAAAATCTCCTGATCGTTGGCGCGCTGACACTACATGAGTACCATGCTTACCATAATGAATAATCCCTTTTGTCGTCGGCACAGATAAACCAGTATCTTTATCGACAAAAGTACCAATAGTCTTACCACAGTCAATTCGTTCTTTAGAACCTGCCAACCCCACTTCTACCTTCTCGATCTGCTGTCATGTTCCCAATTGAGGCAACGAAGATTTTGGTTTAGCTGTTAAGATAATGCGTTGAATTCCTGATGAAGCGGCTGCAGTGACCTGCCCCCAGCAAATGAATACACGACCTAATCAGCGAACTCTTCTACTATCGAATAACTGCGAACGCCCGCTTCTCGCTCATAGCGGACATTGCACACACGTTACCTCTAACTATTTAAAAAAGCTTACTCTGGACAACTAAAAAAGTCCGGCATGCCGGGTCTGATAATTCAGTAAAAACATCTTCAGACTGACACGTCGTTGTGCAGCTGCATGAAACGTGGTCGCTTTGAGAAGTTCGTTGCAAGCAAAACAATTCAGTGTGTGAATCATCAGCGTAATCAGTTCCCGGTTAGCCGGGCAGGCATGACTTTCATCAGGATTCGGGCAAAAAAAAGCCCGCCGGCATTTGCACGGCGGGCCACGCCCTCAGGCGAAGAGCGAACACTATACACAGCGCCTTACGGTAAACCCGCGCGGTGTCACAGGTAAATGTAAGATTAAGTCAAATGATTATCCTGTCCGCACCCCTTCTGACGTGATGCTCCAGGCAGCCCAGAAAGTTCTCCACAATCCCCACGGCGTAGATGATGGCCAGCAGGTCTGCCATGAGCATCATGTCCGTGCGCACGATTATATCCGTGACGCCGGGCTGGCTGATAAGCGGTTTCATCTCCTTCACCCGCGTGATCAGGTGTGCCCAGTTGTTGACAAAGGTGTCCGGACAGACGTAGGCACCGGCCGTCAGCTGCTGAAAAATCACGTCCACTCCGGCTTTCATGGACCTGATGGCTGCCATGACGGACGCCTCATCATGTGCAGTATCAGAATGACTGTCAGAGTCAGACACGGAACGCCTCCACCATGCCGCGCAGGGCGTGCGCCTGCTCTGAGAGCGAGCGGGAAGCCGAAGAGGACTCCTCAACCAGCGCCGCGTTGTTCTGCGTCACGCCGTCCATCTGGCTCACGGCCACGCTCACCTGCGAAATCCCCTGCATCTGCTCTGACGAGGCCAGGGCAATCGTGTCCATGGATTCGGCCAGCTCACCGACCCTGCTCACGATTTTCAGGATGCTCTGCGCGGTGCCTGACGCCACCTCCACGCCGCTTTCCACCTGTGACACGGCCTGCTCAATCAGGGCCTTGATGTCCTTCGCGGCGGCTGCGCTGCGCTGCGCCAGCGAGCGGACCTCACTGGCCACCACGGCAAAGCCGCGGCCTTCCTCACCCGCCCGCGCCGCCTCAACGGCGGCATTGAGCGCCAGGATGTTGGTCTGAAACGCAATGCTCTCAATGACCGAGATGATATCCCGCACCTTCAGGGCGCTTTCCTGAATGTTATGCATGGTCTCCGCCATGTGGCTGACCTTTTCCTTGTCGGCGTCGACCGTGCGCGCCGTTTCGCGCGCGGACTCCGCGGTCTGCTGTGCCCCGGCCGTGTTGCTCTTCACCGTGGCGGTCAGCTGCTCCATGCTGGCGGCCGTTTCCTGCAGCGCGGCGGCCTGCTCTTCGGTCCGCGACGAGAGTTCGGTGTTGCCCTGCGCAATTTCGTCGGCGGCCAGCGCCACGGAGGCGGCCGACTCCTTAATCTGCGTCACCAGGCCGCGCAGGCTGGCCTGCATGGTACCGAGGGAGGCCAGCAGGCTGGTTGTGTCGTTTTTGCGGAGCGTGACGGGGGAGGTCAGGTCACCGGCGGCGATGGTGGCGGCCAGCGCCTGCGCCTGCGCGGGTTCACCGCCCAGTTGCCTTGTTACCGACAGAAATATAAGCAGGCTCAGAGCACCCCCGGCACAAAAAACAAAAGCGGTGAGGCAGCCCAGTGTCAGAGCGGTCAGATTAACAAGGTGAGAGCCTTCAGACATAGTGTCTCTGACCGTTGTATTGTAATGTTTAACGATGTCCAGCAACGGGTTTCTGATGGAGGACTGTAGTCTGTCAGTGTTGTTCGCAATTTCCAGAAGTGCTTCATTAATTTTATTCTCATCACATAACGTGTACACCCGCTGCATTGATGTCAGGTAGGCGGGCCATGCGGCAAGTATCTGCTGAATCTGAGCCCTGTAGTCTTCACCCTGTAAATTTTTCAGATAGTCGACGGCTTTTTGTATGGCCAGCTGAGATTTATGATTCAGCACGAGAGTTTTCTGACGGGATTCAGCGTCAGTAGAAGAACCGGCAGGATGAATGTAGGAGTAAGCGCGCCTGAAGTGCTGTCCCATTTCGACTGCGGCATCGTTGATAATCTGTGCAGGTTCAAGCCGGGATTCATACAGGCCCCACTCAGTGCTTGCGGTTTTCTTCAGTGTAGAAGTACAGATAACAGCAACCAGCACAATAAAAAAAAGATAAAATCCGGACATGATAATTAAACGAACCGACAGCTTTATACGTTGTAATAAATCCATATTCTTACTCCCTCACATAAAGTTTGATTTAACTATGAAAATATTGCCGTGAAATTACTCTCTCCCTCAGGTGAAAGATGTCTCGTTAAAAAAAACGGCTGCCATAATTTAAACTTTAGAGGTTTTCTGTATCCGGATTTTTAAATAAAAGTTTTATTTAATGATTGGGGTTAATTACAGGATTTTATCAGTTAACTGACGCCAGGAAATATATTTAACCCATTTAAAAGCAATGAAATTGATTGCTCCGCAGTGAAATTTTGGTTTTTTCAACTTATTATATCTTTAGGATGGCCGTAAACCCTCGTAAAACTGAATAGATTAAAATTTCTGGCACGTTGAAAATGAATGGAAACTAATTAACAGGAACTCTGGCTAATAGCGGAATGAATACGTGATTTCATCCGTAAAATATTTAATAAAGAAACATAATCAACCACTTTTGATGCATTACCGGACTTTAAAACGGCGGGTAAGTATACGGCGACCTCACTTCAAATTACTCAAGCCCATAAATATCCGCTCTCAGAAGGCTATCACATAAGAAAAGGTTACACATTGCAAGCGATAACCGAGGGCACCGGATGCTTAATATATCTGAAATCATTATGAATGTCTGAATACAGACCGCCCTGCACCACAGTTAAAGAAAGTAACTAACGTGACGATAACTGCAAGGGCGTGATGTTCACGCTTTAACTCTAGGGATTTAACATGGCCGTTATTAACACCAATACTCTGTCGCTGGTTACCCAGAACAACCTGACCAAGTCACAGTCTGCTCTGGGCACGGCAATTGAGCGCCTGTCTTCCGGCCTGCGTATCAACAGCGCTAAAGACGACGCAGCCGGCGAAGCTATCGCTAACCGCTTTACTTCTAACATCAACGGTATGACTGTTGCAGCCCGTAACGCCAACGACGGTATCTCCCTGTCGCAGACGGCTGAAGGCGCGCTGACTGAAATCAACAATAACCTGCAACGCGTCCGCGATCTGACCGTTCAGGCACAGAACAGCTCTAACTCAGCGTCTGACATTGACTCAATCCAGGCTGAAGTTAACCAGCGTATGCAGGAAATCGACCGCGTCACCAAACAGACCGATTTCAACGGCATTAAAGTCCTGAACACCGGTTCCGGCAGCACCACCTACAACTTCCAGGTAGGCGCAAAAGACGGTCAGACAATCGGCATTACGCTGAGCGCAAGTGACGGCTTCGACCTGGCG
>Ga0157360_1000623_pt1 | contig 13440 bp, 10 predicted proteins | sample AttlaeALBM1_FD_111483 | JGI IMG/M metagenome (GOLD analysis project Ga0157360, IMG submission 111483) | Fungus gardens microbial communities from leaf cutter ant in Ribeirão Preto, State of São Paulo, Brazil - Atta laevigata ALBM1 | ecosystem: Host-associated > Fungi > Mycelium > Unclassified ... | reverse complement strand
GCTCAGGGGTAACGGGTTAGCCTCCTCCGATACCTGTCGAGAATCAATGGAGAGCCGCGCTCTGGATTTCAATTCCGGTGTCACATAGCGTACAAAATCATCGTAGCATTCGGGAACCACTGTTCTTGCCAAATTGAAACCATCCACACCCACTTCATCGACCCAGTGTTCCAATTGATCGGCCACCGTTACACCACTTCCTACCATCGGCGTATAGCGCCCTCCCAGTGCATAATGTGAGAGCAACTCTCTGCGTGTAATGGGCTTGCTCGCGTTTTCGACATTATCCACCGCAGACTGAATCGCATTTCGATTGCCCTTACGTATCGGTTCATCCAGTTCATAGCGAGAGAAATCGATCCCGGTGCTCGCAGAAAAGTGGGCTATTCCTGCTTCGGCACTGGCGTAACGCTGATACTCAAGGTAACGTTCCTCTGCTTCCTTGTCGGTGGCCGCAACGATAGCCGTTGCTCCCGCCAATATCTTGACATCATCGGGTCGACGGCCCGCCGCAACGGCCTGTTCACGAATTTGTTTGACCAACGCTTTGGCTTTTTCCTCTTCCTGCATGGAGATGAAAACACATTCAGCATGCCGAGCTGCAAAGGCCTGCCCACGTGCCGAGCTTCCTGCCTGAAACAGGACAGGAGTACGCTGACGTGAAGGTTCACTCAAGTGATACCCCTGCACACGATAGAATTCCCCTGAATGTTCAACCTGATGGATGCGGCTGGCATCGGCAAAGGTACGATGTGCCTTGTCTCGTAATACCGCATCATCTTCCCAGCTCCCTTCCCATAACTGATACACCACAGACATGAACTCTTCAGCCTGATCATAACGACGATCATGATCTGCCAGGCCACTATCACCCATCGCACGTGCCGCACTGTCCAGATAGCCGGTCACAATATTCCACCCGACCCGGCCACGCGTCAGGTGATCCAGAGTGGAAAAACGGCGCGCAAAGGTATAAGGCGTTTCATAACTCAAGTTGACTGTAATCCCGAAGCCCAACTGATGCGTCACACTCGCCATCGCCGGCACCAGCAACATGGGATCATTAACGGGCAGCTGTATTGATTCAGCCGCTGTCAGATCGATATTGCCCTGATAAACATCATAAACCCCCAGGATATCTGCCAGAAACAGGGCATCAAAACCACCGTTTTCCAGTGTTTTAGCCAACGATTGCCAATATTCCAACGTGTTGTATTCAATCGAAGTATCACGCGGATGGGCCCATAGGCCATGATTGATATGCCCGACACAATTCATATTGAATGCATTAAGAAGTACAGGCTTGCGATTCTTCTCTACAGAAGCCGCCATAAAGAGTGTCCACTCAATTAAAAATGAATATCGATACATTACCTCAAGCAACAGGCATGCCACTCCTAACGCATTGTTTTATAAGGAAAGAAAGGAAATACGCTGGTAAGCGATGAGAGAAAGACAACAGATGGGAAAAGAAGTGTCGGATTTTAAACAGAAAGGCACAGCCAACCTGCCCCCTTCAGGAAGTGTCATAAAAAAACGAACCACACAGGGTTCGTTTTTTATTCTCGATGTCGCGCCTTGATTCAAGCGGAGCATCCATTCATACGATCAGACAGAGATCATCGCATGGGTGGCAACCGTTTGAATGCAGGCTTGCGCAGCTTCCTGCCCTTTCTTGATGAAATGCTGCTGAAAGAAGTTCGCGTGATCCGCATGTTCATGGAAGTGATGAGGCGTCAGGACGACAGAAAATACGGGGACTTCAAACTCCAGATTCACGTCCATCAATGCCTTGATGACAGCATCTGAAACGAAATCATGACGATAAATACCACCATCCACGACAAACCCTGCGGCTACCACGGCAGAGTAGCGTCCACTTTTTGCCAGCTTCTTCGCCAACAAGGGAATTTCAAAGACACCCGGCACTTCAAAGCGATCAATATCATCACGATTGAAGCCCTGACGTTCATACTCTTCAACAAAACCTACCCGAGCATTATCGACAATATCAGCGTGCCAACCGGCCTGAATAAAGGCCACACGTGTACCACCGTGGATAGTTGCTTCAGAAGAACGGGTAAAGGGGGTTTCAACAGACTGATTCATGGTTTTCTCTTCCTGTTTTCTCTTCTATTAAAGAAGAATCCAGAGGGCCAGAATCAGGGCTAAAACAAATGACGAGCCATCACATGAGTGCTGGTGTGTTTCGACATTGCTTCTCTTTCATCCGGACTTTAACCGTCGGCTTCGGAATCTCACCGAATCTGCTGTCCCTATAGCAAAAAGACTACAGGCGCTCGCGGGCTGACATACTTCACTTGAAGCACGATTACCGCCGGTGGGGAATTTCGCCCCGCCCTGAGAACATTTACGTAGCGTCATTTCAATGATTCGCTACTCGATTACTACTATGCTCGTACTAGACGAAAGAATCAATCCTGTATCTATAACGGTTTACTATGAGTTATATCCCAAAAGGTATTAACGCTGCTTTCACGCTGCCCGGCGTGTTGCTCGATTCACTATTTCCCCTGCTATTGAATAACGATGCAGCTACTGCCTCAACGTAAATCTGACCTCTCTAGGCCCAATTAATCACTGGCTACGAGCAATCCCTCCACGCCGCGCCATCTCCCCCTCAAGTGGATAGTTACCTCAGTGCAGGGTGGCATTTTCACTGCCGCTTCATAAATATGATCAATACGACTTGCCAAACGCCGTTATTTATCTGACTATAGTCAGACATCTTGCATTATAGAAAGAATATACATCATGACCAATCAACAAAAGCCAATAAGAGCTGCCTCCAAGGGTTCGAGTCGCACATTCGGCACTACCTCCATCTCCGCTTTGGATATTGCAAAAATCAGGCGTTTTCAACGTGCTGTCACGACTGAAGTAGGGGCACTGGATGCTTCATTCCTTGGGCGCGGGCGGCCGCTGGGGCCCGCACGCGTTATTAATGCGATCGGCAATGGAATCACAGAGGTCGCCAAAATTCGTGACTATCTCAAGCTGGATTCAGGCTTGATGAGCAGACTCCTACGCGGCCTGGAAGAGGAAGGAATGGTGAACGTCACGACATCAGAAGAAGATTCACGGCGCAGATGCGCGCATTTAACCGCAGAGGGTAAAGAGGAATATAGTGCTTATGAGACGCTCTCTAACCAGCGTATTCAGGTACTTCTGGAGAAGCATGCCCACCCAGAAAAGCTGGTGGCTGCCATGGCGATAATCGCTACGGCGTTAGGACAGGAACGATTTGAATTCAAAGAGGTAGATCCCGCTGATACTCAGGCCCAATACTGTATGCACGCCTACTATCATGAATTGGCGACCTGTTTTCCCCAGGGATTTGATGTCTCGCTGTCATGCGATCCTGACCAGGCCGATATGCGCTCGCCCAAAGGCAGCTTTGTATTGGGATTTTCCGATGGCTGCCCGATTGCCTGTGGAGGGTTGAAAGGAACGGGCAAAGGCTACGCTGAAATCAAGCGCGTATGGGTCGCACCTGAAGCAAGGGGGCTGGGTGTCGTTCATTCGCTCATGGATGTTCTGGAGAAATCAGCCAAATCGCTCGGCTATTCGAAATTACGGCTGGATACAAATAGTGTATTGAACAAGGCTGTTGCGTTTTATCGCAAGCATGGCTGGCATGAAATAGACCGTTTCAATGATGATCCGTATCCGGATCTGTTTTTTGAAAAAATCATTGCACCCGGCATGGAGTAAGACGGCGAAATAATGTGCTCCTCAAGACAGCGTTAAGATATCGTCTGAATAATAGTGAAAAGGCTGCCGACACTGTTTCTCACCTGACGAAAACAGTGCGGTCAGCCTCTCTTAATCCCTCGTATCCGTCCATCTGCTTTTCTCAGGAGCTACTTTCCTCGAAATCTACCTTCCACGAAATCTATCTTCCACGAAATCTATATTCCACGAAATCTACCTTCCAAGAAAACTATCTTCCTCTAAATCTACGCTCTCGGCATCAACCTCTCAGAAGAATACCTCAGAGAAAACGTTCACCTTTAATTCTCGAAACGAGCACACATATCGACATGCATTAACGCCTACGCAGATAGGCTACGGAACGATCACCCACAATTTGAATAGCGCACACTGCCACAATCAATATGGCAATGACAATCGCCATGACCGTGGTGTCGTAGCGTTGATAACCATAGCGTATAGCCAAATCTCCCAATCCTCCGGCACCTATCGCACCGGCCATGGCAGAGGCTCCGATCATCGCTACAATCGTAATAGTGAAACCGCCGATAATCCCCGGTAATGCCTCAGGAATCATTACCCGAAAAATGATGGCCAAGGGCTTTAATGCCATTGCCTGAGCGGCCTCTACCACACCGCTATCCACTTCACGTAGACTCACTTCCACGACGCGTGCGAAGAAAGGCGTTGCACTAAAGCTGATGGGAACAATAGCAGCCCATACCCCAATGCTCGTACCCACTATCAGACGCGTTAATGGAATAAGGGCCACCAACAAAATAATGAAGGGGGTAGCACGAAAGGCATTGATCACCCAGGCCAGAGGGCGGTTCAGCCAAGTGGCCTGAAAGATACCGCCGCGTGCAGTCGTCACCAACAGGACAGCCAACGGAATACCTACGCACCAGACAATAATGCCAGACACAATCACCATCGTCAGCGTGTCTTCACCTGCATTCAGGAGGTCACTCCACATGCCATCATACATAGCCCAATACCTCCGTACTGATATCCAAATGACGCAATGCCTGATGAATAGGGTTGATAGATGCCACATCGGTATCAACGGCATTTTCCGGTAGAATACCGAACAACAGGCGACCCTGTGCATGCCCCTGAAGGCGATCGATGTTGCCACTCAACAGATGCGCACGTTGCCCCAGGGCATTGGCAATGGTAAATATGTCAACATCGGCGTCCCCGCCATGCTGATACCCCACGTCCACTTGCAACACCAATGTAGGATGATCCTTATCACGCTGCGACTGTACTCTTTTCTGTAAATCAGGGGGTAAGGTAACTTGCAGCGGTGCAAGCAATGTTTGGGTCACCGAATCCTGAGGCGTCCCGAATACACGCCAAATAGGCCCTTCTTCACGTAATTCCCCCTGATCCAGAACAGCCACGCGATCACACACTGCACGAATGACGGACATCTCGTGCGTGATCAACACAATCGTTAATCCCAGCCGCTGATTGATATCACGCAAAAGATCAAGAATGCTGCGTGTAGTAATCGGATCCAGTGCAGAAGTAGCCTCATCACACAGCAGAATTTCCGGTTCCAACATAAGCGACCGCGCAATACCCACGCGCTGTTTTTGACCACCCGATAACCGTGCCGGATATACATCGGCCTTTCCTTCCAACCCGACCAGCGCCAGTAGTTCATCTACACGTTGTTTGATAGCCGACGAGGAAAGGCCCGCCGCTCGCGCTGGGAGTGCAAGATTCTCGAAAACCGTTTTGGAACGTAGAAGATTGAAGTGCTGAAAAATCATACCAATACGTTGGCGCAGTTTGATAAGCTCCGCACTTTTTAACGTATTAATATTGGTGTTATCGATTTCAATTTCGCCACTATTAATATTTTCCAACCGATTAATGGTTCGTATAAGGCTGGATTTACCGGCACCACTGCGCCCGATAATGCCGAATATTTCTCCCTGGCGAATAGTCAGATCAATATGGCGTAAAGCCTGTACAGGCCCGGACGAGGCCTCGTAATGTTTGGACACATCACGAAATACAATATGTGGTTGGCCAGCTTCTTGCTGATCATCAGGCCGATATCGTGGGCGGGAAGTTTCGGGCGTATGCTCCGTAGAGCCCTTTTGTGGGTGGGCATCCGAATGCGTGACCCCATCCTGCTCTTCAGCACTCAACAGGTGATCATAAGCACCACCACTCGAGCGTAATTCATGGTTGGACGCCATGCATGGCCCTCCCCAGTACAAACGTTATGACGGTTCAGTCGGTAGAAAGACTCCGTCACCTTTAGATATATGTACTTATGGATGGGCAATATTTATGCCAAGAGTAAAACGTTGATTTATAAAAGAAATGATAATAAAAGTATTCGTTGAGTGCCGAATTATCATCAAAAGAGTGAAGCAACTGATGTTTTTACAACAGTTTGAAAATATCCGGAAGAAGAGTGAATGACTCAACATATCCTGATGCCATCTGTCGAAAGCATGACCAATCAACCTCATACAGTGAATGCTCAACGGTTGGTGTGCTACTTATTATATCTGTATGGTTTTACCGGGCCAATCCAGCTGCAATTAATGCCGGATCAGTCACATGAGTGACAGGCTTAGTTTTCACGCATGTGAGCCGGTATGTTGGGGAAAGCCTGTTTGTCATTTCTGATGATGGCCATCCCCACAAGGACCAACACAATAGACACAACCGCCAGGTGCGCAATACTCAAATAAGCAATCAATTGACCACCTACCGTCGCCCCAAGGAAGATACCCACATTACAGCAGCTATTGATCGCAGCGCTAGTCACATCCGAAGATGCAATACGGGTCGACATGGCACCCGACATGGCAATAGGCACCATGGAAGAGAACCCGGCTCCCCAAACAATCGCCCCAATAGTCACCAATAAGATCGACGAGTGGGCAAAACATACCGGCAACATTCCAATAATCATGGCAATCGCACCCGCAAAAGCCCCGCGACGAGGGCTCTTGTCCACAACCTTGCCGGAATACCAGACACCCAACAGGCTAGCGAAACTGATAATCAGTAACACCAGCCCGATCCATGCTTCTGCCAACCCATGTTCTACCAGTATGGGTGCCATGAAGGTATAGAGCAGGTTCCGCGCGGTAAACATGACGGTAGTGACGGAGATTGCCCAGAAGAATGTCCTGACAGCCCCTTTGATAGGGGCTTGGGCCTTGCGCTGGTTTTCTTCATCCGCGGCAGAAATACGTGGCAAGTAGCGCAATAGAAGGAACATGCCGATCAAGCCAATCAAGGCGGTGATCACCAGCGTCAACCGCCACCCGATCCAACCGCCCAACGCCGCCGTCGCAGGCATACCCACTACTGAACCAATCGATGCCCCTGAAAATACCAGTGTGATGGCCCGCCCCTTGTATTTGGCACTTACCATACGGGCGCCATACGCAGGCGCCATAGACATTGTTATGCAATGGGCCACACCACCGATCATTCGCCCCGCACACAGTATCCAGAAGTTGGGCGCAACGGCGCCAATCAGGTTACATACCATATAGGCCAGCGCCGCGAATACCATCATTCTTTTGCGATCAAAAATACTGGAGAGACGGGTCAATGGCACTGCACAGACCGCCACAATAATAGCATAGGCCCCCATGGCCAAACCGACATGACCAACCTCCATATGAAAGGTTTTGGCAATATCCAGGATAAGTGCAACGGGAGCCAGTTCAGTGGTCAGCGCCATAAAGGTAGTGGCACAGAGAATCATCAGTCCACGTGAATGTTCTTTTGAAAGTTCTGCGGTAAACATGAAACGGTCAGTATAAAAATGGAAAAGGTGTCTGGATCGAAGTGATCTAGCCTGGCGGAAAAAGAATCACGGTCAGAGTGATTTTCAAGCCTTTTTATAGTGTTATTTTAAGGCATTCCTCACCCTATGCAACGTACTCGAGCCGGGTCCAGCTGTTGCAGACATCGAAAATATTCTCTTGCGGAAGATGGACAACACACAGCATTTTATAGTGCCAGTTCTCAAAAAAAAGTAGTTGTTACTATCGGCCCGCCACTACAGGAATCTCTTATCTGTTACAATCAGGAGACTTATTCATGACTCACCCTGATTGGCAACACGCTTGAACGTTTGCAATAAAGCCCCGTCGTCATCAATGTCACGGGCTTTGCTGCTACAGCGCCTGCTGAATAGTCAAGCCTGGGCTCTTTCATTTGGTGGGCGGGTATAACGCATCAGGAGCACGCAGCTCCTTTGTACACTTTCTGATTTACAATACTGGTCCCCCTGGGGTCAATATTCATGGAGATTAGTTTGAACGTGCCGCTGAGCTACCCCTTCGAAAAGAAGCTGATGCTTTTTTCCGGTAGAGCCAATCCTGCTCTCGCTGAAGCCATCGCCGATCAGCTTTCTACCGAACTGTCTGATGTCCGCCTTAAAACGTTTACCAGCGGTGAAATCTATTGCCGTTATGACGAATCCATTCGGGGTGCTGATGTTTTCATCGTTCAGCCCATGTGTGCAAATGCAGAAACCGGGGTGAATCCGAACGATGCCTTTGTTGAACTTCTATTGATGATCGACGCCGCTGTAGGCGCCAGTGCACGTAGTATCACTGCCGTGACACCGTGGTTTGGCTATTGCCGTCAGGACAAGAAATCCGACGCACGGGAACCGATCTCTGCACGTATGGTGGCACGCACGCTGGAAACCGTCGGCGTGAATCGTGTATTGACGATGGATCTTCATGCGGGGCAGCTTCAAGGATTCTTTGGTGTCCCCGTCGATCACATGACATCATTAATGATGCTGGCCGACCATTTTTCACAAATTGAAGACAACATCGTCGTCGTCGCCCCCGATGCAGGGCGCGTAAAACTGAACAAGCAGTTTGCCACGCGCATCAAGGCAGGGCTCGCCATTCTGGACAAGGAACGCCCACGCCAGCAAGAGGCTGAAATCACGCAGATCATCGGCGATGTCCGCGGTAAAACGGCCATTATCATCGATGATATTATTGATACCGCTGGTACATTGTGTGCTGCGGGTGATGCTGTCATGGCCGCAGGCGCCAACAAAGTATTGGCGGGTGCATCGCACCCCGTTCTCAGTGGCAATGCCATTCAGCGTCTGGAAGACTCACCTTTCGAGCGTATTGTTGTCACTGACAGTATTCCCCTTCCCGAAAATGCACCCAGTAAAATCGAAGTGCTCTCCTGCGCCTCATTACTCGCCAATACAATTGGCAAGATATTTACCAATCATTCAGTGAGTGCTGTTTTTGGTGGGAAGAATCACTTGTTTTAGGCAATCACCCGACAAATACCCCTTATTTATCGCTTAGGGGAAAGTGATCGTTAAATAAATGAAAACGCTCCCTCCATAGTCCATCCTGAAAGAGGCATTCTGGGGGGAGCGTTTCTTGTTTTGTCAAAAGAACTCACTCAACCATAAAAGGCGCGGTATTCTTGATTCCAATAATTTTATAAGAAAGCTGTATTGGAATATAAGCATCCAACGTTATAGCGTAAAAACTCAGTCTTTTTACTATGAGTATTTTACGTTATGGTTTTTCCGCACAGGAAGATGCATCTCAATCTCTTTTTCTACCCCGGCGGTCATCATGAAGCCGCCTGGCGTTTCAAGGACACTCCACCTGAAAGCATCAACGATATACGTTTCTACCAGCAATTGACCCAACGCGCAGAACACGCCAAGTTCGATGCCATTTTTCTGGCGGATAGTCCGTCCCTTCCCCATGATGTCCGCTATACCAGTCGCCCCCGTATTGAACCACTCACGTGGTTGTCGGCGATCTCCTCGGTCACATCGCATATAGGGCTGATTGGCACGGCCTCTACCACGTATTATGAACCCTTCAATCTGGCACGACTGTTTGCTTCGCTGGATCACCTGAGTGCCGGGCGTGCCGGCTGGAACATTGTGACCACCAGCGCATCAGCGGCGGCAGCCAACTTTGGTCTGGACGCACACCCTGCCCATGAAGAACGTTACAAGCGAGCGGAAGAATTTATCGAGGTCGTTAGTCGCCTTTGGGATTCGTGGGAAGATGATGCCATTGTGGCAGATAAAGCTGAGGGTATTTTCGCCAACACGGATAAAATCCATCCCATTGATCATCGTGGTCACTATTTTGATGTGAAAGGCCCTCTCTCAACGTCGCGGACCCCACAGGGTCGGCCTGTCTATGTACAGGCAGGTTCATCCCCTGAGGGGCGCTCCTTTGCTGCACGTCATGCGGAAGCGATTTTCACAGCGCATCAAACGTTGGAGAGCGCGCAGGCGTTTTACAAGGATATAAAAGGCCGGGCTCAGCAGATTGGCCGACCATCCAACCTTCCACTCGTCTTGCCCGGTGTCAGTCCTTTTATTGCAGACACAGAGGTGGCGGCGCAGCAATTGGAAGAAGAGTTCAACGAGCTTATCCAACCGGAATATTCACTGGGTATTTTGAAAGCTCAATTGGGAGTTGAATTTGGCCTGGAAGACCTTGATCGCCCTGTCGACATTGCCGCCATCAATGAGACCAGCCCCCTGGCAAAAGCCAGCCGCTTTCAGCTGATTGCAGAGATTGTTCGCCGTGAACAGCCAACGCTTAGACAATTAACACACCGATTGGCGGGAGCACGGGGCCACGTGGTGGTTACTGGCACACCTGAACAGGTCGCCGATCATCTTGAACGGTGGTTTAAAGAAGGTGCCGCGGATGGTTTCAATGTCATGCCTCCATGGTTCCCCGGCGGTTTCGACCGGTTTGCCGAGGAAGTGGTGCCACTTTTACAACAACGAGGACTCTTTCGGACAGACTATGAGGGAAGTACATTGCGGGAGCATTATGGATTGGAATCCCCGCAATGATCGGGAAAACAGCGCTTCCCAGCCGATAAAAAATGAGCGATAAAACGCATCGGACTACTATCGACCCGATGCGTTCTGTCCCAATCAGCATTAATGATTCAATCAAAGATGCTCACTTGATTACTGGGAAGATGAAGCTGATCCTTCACCTGAATGGATGAAGTACCCCGGCGGCATATACCCGTTGAACTCAGGATTGGCCTCGATTTTTTGCTTGAAGAATGGTGAGTGATAAGCATCCACGATTGCTTTCACGAACGGTTTATGAAGACTAGGCTGATTCACTACCACAACATTGATAAATGCGGGATCACGCTGTTCCAATGCCAACGCACTGCTCAGCTTGAGTCCTGCTGAAATAACAAAGTTGCCTTGAATGGCCGCATAATCCACATCCGGTAATGCTCGTGGCCCCTGGCTGGCGTCCAATTGAACGAATTTCAGGTGATAGGGGTTAGCGGTGATATCACGAGGTGAAATCGAATCCGGCTTCGCTTGCTTATTGTAGTCAATCCATCCAATACGGTGCAGGATACGCAATACACGCAACAAATTGACAGCCGTATCAGGCACAGCAATCTGCGCATTTTGTGGTGGCGTCAATGTACCCATTTTGGGTGAACCATCAACATCCTGCGGTACCGCGTGTTTTTGTGAAAACAGCCCCATAGGAGGCGTTGGCACTTCAACAATAGCCTTCAAATGGGTGCCATTCTGCGCATTGGTCGATGCCAGATAGGTTGGATGCTGCATGATGTTGGCATCAATCTCGCCGTGTGCCAAGGCATCATTACATGAAATTCCATCAGCAAATTCCTGATACCGGATAGTGTAGCCTTCCTTCTTGAGCTGTGGCGCAATACCTTCCTCAAATTCCTGACGATAGGGGCCGGGGACAAATCCCATGCGAATAAGATGAGTGCTATTGGAGCTTGTATCATTTGAGTGATCCTCATGATCGCCGGAATGACATCCTGCCAACATGAAGGCTGCTGCACAGGCCACTGCGATCGTTCGCCACAAGGCTGTCCGCGGCAAGACTCTATCCACGGAAGACACACCATTTATAGTGCTACGCTTTATTGTTGTCATTCGAATTCATACTCTCAATCAAATGATTAAAACGGCGGCTCATGAGAGCCGCCTCATCCCCTCAACTTCCTTTACCCACACGATAGGAAGTGGGTGGGGGTGTACCGTTCACAGCAAAGTCACCCACCTGACGCTCGCGATAAATACGAGGATTGTGTGAAGTGATCGTACGTGCGTTACGCCAATAGCGATCCAGCCCCTTATTGCGTAAGGTGGCAGATGCACCCAACGCATCAAAGAGAATGGTCGCCGCATTGAGCACCAACTCAGTCACTACAGAGACTGTCGAATCCACTTCAACATGTGCGCGTGTCTGCTCTCTTAGAAAAACTTCTTCCGGGACGTGATTGACGATAGCTTCATAGCTACTCTGAACCGCACGTGCTGCTTGTAATACGGTGGATCGAGCAGCATATGCAGCGGCATATAACTTCCCGATAACTTGAAGAATCTGCGGATCTTCACTGACTTTGGAAGCGTTACCATTGGTGTAGACACGATCACGCTTTGCCACCTTTTCAGCTACGTCTATCGCTTGAGCGCGGGCAATGCCGGCCAGGGAAGCCAAATGTACAAGTTGGAAAAACGCAACGGAATAAGGAAAACGCCCTTTACCGGGTTTAATCCATTCGGGGGCAACAACCACATTCTCGAAACGAGTGGTACCACTGGCCGTCAAGGCCTGGCCAAAACCATCCCAATCATCAATGACGGTAACACCTTCCGCCTCACGAGGAACCAGCACAGAGCTTGTTTCTTCTCCATCCTGTACACCAACAGTAATCCAGTCCGCAAAAAGCGAACCCGTGGTATAAAATTTTTCTCCATTCAGGACCGCACCAGACTCAGTACGATCTATATGAGTAACAAATGTGCCGACTTTTGCCTTGTTTGGCCCCTCGGAAAATCCGGCGCCGATAGAATCACCTTTCGCCAGTTTGTCCAGCCAATAGTCGCGCCATTCACTATGTGGCGCAGCGAGCACATCCTCCACAAAACCAAAATGTGAACGTACAGCATTAACCACATTAGTATCGGCCGCTCCCAGTTCAATCAACAGCGCAAAAAATTCGGGTAGGGTAGCGCCTGAACCGTTGTACTTTTCAGGTAAACGGACACGTAAAAAGCCGGATTCTCGCAGCCATTGAATTTCCTCATGGGGCAATCGGTGGTCGTAATCCCGCTCGACCGCTTTTTCACGAACACGATCGAAAACCGGGCGCCATTGATCAGCCAATGCCTCATAACGGTCACTTGGGTCAGCACCCCATACATAATGGGAAGCCTCTTGAGAGGAAGACTGTAAAAAAGATGTTTCCGCAATACTCATATTCAATCCTGAATCTGAAACATGTGAAAAGTGACGGAATCGAACGTATCCATCCAGCTCCGTCGAAGAATGATTAGCGAATGACCCAGCAGGTAAATACCTCAGTATGCATCCGAGGTCCTCGCTGGCGGGATGGGTAGCCCAAGGTTATCTCGCAACGTTCTTCCCTCATACTCCGTTCGAAATAGCCCTCGTTTTTGAAGAAGGGGGACGACCTCATCAACGAAGTCCTCAAGCCCGTTTGGCGTCAGACTGGGCATCAGATTGAAGCCATCTGCCGCCCCAGCCTTGAACCAACGCTCGATATCATCCGCAAGTTGTTCGGGCGTTCCTACTATTTCACGGTGACCTCCCCCACCTCCGAACGTTTCCAGATACTCGCGCAAAGTGAAACCGGTTTCCTTAAATCGGG
>Ga0157360_1000621_pt1 | contig 13445 bp, 13 predicted proteins | sample AttlaeALBM1_FD_111483 | JGI IMG/M metagenome (GOLD analysis project Ga0157360, IMG submission 111483) | Fungus gardens microbial communities from leaf cutter ant in Ribeirão Preto, State of São Paulo, Brazil - Atta laevigata ALBM1 | ecosystem: Host-associated > Fungi > Mycelium > Unclassified ... | reverse complement strand
TAGGCTCATTCTGAGCGGTATGAAGAGGGCTTCTCTGATGCCTAAAAGCAAAGCTTAGATCGTGGCGGTTTCCGAGATATTGGTGATTTAATAAATGGTACCATGGTGGTTACCAGTTGATCTACCTAATATCTCGGCCAATACTGATCGCCTCAAGACGTGACTGGTACCAATTGAAAGGTCTTTTCAAGGGCTTTCTGTAGCCATTGAGACCGTGAGAATCGATGGAGAATTGATGGAGATATGGCCAAATGAAGTTTGTGACATATACAATGTATTGCACCCAGAAAAATTGGGCAATTAAATTAAATTTTTCAATATTACTGAGAGAGTAAGAGATGTGCGGCACTCGCTACAACTACTAAGAGAAGTGTGAATGAAAGTAGGGCTGGAAAAGTTAGAGAATCATGAAGGAGTAGCAGTAAAAGTGTTGTTAGACAGCGGGGCAACAGGCCTGTTCATGGACACAGCCTTCACGAAAGAAAAAGGGTTCAGAATGAAAAGGATGAAGAAACCTCTGTTAGTTAAAAATGTGGATGAAACAATAAATATAGGAGGAGCAATAACACACCAGGTTGAGTGCAACATGTTCTTCAAGGAACATGTAGAAAGAGTCAGAATAAATGTGTGTAATTTGGGGAAAACAGAGGTTATATTAAAAATGCCATGGCTGGCTGTCCATAACCCAGAGATAGATTGGGAGAAGGGGGAAGTGAAAATGATGCAATGCCCACCCATATGTGGGAAGAAGAAGCAAGAAGGAAAAATAGAAGTAAAGAAAGTAGAGAAAGACGAAGACAAAAAGGTACTAAGGAAGTTGGTACCTAAGAAGTTTTGAAAGTGGAAGAAGGTGTTTGGAAAAAGAGAGTCAGAAAGAATGCCAGTGCGAAAAGCCTGGGATCATGTGATAGAGTTAAGAAAAGGTTTTGTGCCAAAGAAAAGGAAAGTATATTCTCTATCAAGGGAAAAAAGAGAGGAAGTATAAGCATTCATAGAAGACCAACTAAGAAAGGGATACATTCGACTATTCAAATCACCCTAGACATCGCCAGTACATTTTGTAGCAAAAAAGGATAGAAAGCGAAGAATAGTGCAAGACTATCGTCACATTAACCAATAGACAATAAAAAATGGGTATCTTTTACCTCTTATTGTAGATATATTGGATAGGGTAGGGAAGAGAAAGGTGTTCACAAAACTGGATCTGAGGTAGGGTTATAATAATGTCAGGATCAAGGAAGGAGACGAATGGAAGGCAGCATTCACAACGCATATTGGAGCCTACGAGCCCACAGTTATGTATTTCAGGCTGACGAACTCCCCTGCTATCTTCCAGACAATGATGAACGACCTATTCCAAGACCTCATTAATCAAGGGGATACTGCAATCTTCATTGACAATATTTTAGTAGCCACAGATACAGAGGAGGGGCATGATGAGTTGGTAGACAAAGTGCTCAGAAGGCTAGAGGAGAATGATTTGTTTGTAAAACTGGAAAAATGCAAATGAAAGGTCAGAGAGGTGAAATTCTTGGGAGTAGTGATTGGTCCAAAAGGCGTAGAAATGCAGAAGGAAAAAGTAGAAGGAGTTCTCAACTGGCCAGTACCGAGAAACGTCAAGAAAGTACAAAAGTTCCTAGGCCTCACCAACTATTATAGGAGATTCATAAAGGACTTTGCTAGAATAGCAGCACCGCTACATATGCTGGTCAGAAAGGAGCAGAAATGGAAGTGGGAAAAAGAGCAAGAGGAAGCATTTGAAAAGCTCAAAGCAGTATTCACTATGAAACCAGTTTTAGCAATTCTGGACATAGATAAGGAGATAAGGGTGGAGGTAAACACCTCAGACTATGCGACAGGAGGAGTGTTGTCAACAAAATGCGAGGATGGAAAATGGAGGCCAGTGGCCTTCATTTCTAAATCGTTAAACACTATGGAGCGTAACTATGAAATCCACAACAGAGAAATGTTGGCAGTCATTAGGTGTTTCGAAGCATGGAGGCACTATTTAGAAGGAGCAAAGCTGGAATTCGAAATTTGGACAGATCATAAAAATCTTCAATACTTCATGACAAGTCAAAAGTTGAATTGAAGACAAGCGCGATGGGCTTTGTATCTCTTGCGATTTAACTTTATCTTAAAGCATGTTTCAGGGAAAAGCATGGGGAAGGCAGATGGACTAAGTAGAAAACCGGATTGGTAAGAAGGGGTGGAAAGAGATAATAAAGACCGGACGTTGATAAAGCCTGAATGGGTTAGAGGAGTAGAAACAATAGTGGAAGAAGGAAATTTGAGGAAGAGGATAAAGAAGGTACAAGAGGAGGACGAAAAAGTGGTAAAGGCAGTGGAAGAGTTAAAGAAAGCAAGGGTAAAAACGCTGAGGGACGAAGAATGGGAAATAGTGGATGAGGTAGTACTGAAGGAGGGAAGGATATACGTACTGCAAGGGGAACTCAGAGGGGAGGTAATACAGTTACACTATGACACCCCAGTAGGAGGGCACAGAGGAAGATGGAAGACAATGGAGTTGGTCACTAGAAACTATTGGTGGCCAGGAGTAACAAAGGAGGTTGGGAGATACGTAGATGGGTGTGATGCTTGTCAAAGATACAAGAATCGAAGTGAGGCACTGACGGGCAAATTAATATCTAACACAATCCCAGAAAAGCCATGGAGTCACATCTCAGCAGACTTCATCACTAAGCTATCTCTAGCTTAGGGATATGATGCCATTCTAGTTGTATGCGATTGTTTTAGTAAGATGGTGCACTTCATAGCAATAACAAAAAAGATGTCAGCAGAGGGACTCGCCAAATTGTTTCAAGATCATGTGTAGAAGTTGCATGGGCTTTCAGAAAGCATCATATCAGATAAAGAGGTGCAGTTTATAGTAGGAATGATGAAAGAGGTAAACAACTTGCTGGGTATCCAAACAAAGCTCTCGATGGCCTACCATTCACAAACAGATAGGCAGACAAAAAGGATAAATCAGGAGTTGGAGTAGTATTTGAGAGTCTTCATCGACCATAGACAAGAGCAATAGCCAGATTGGCTGGGAACAGCAGAATTTGCATATAATAACAAAATTCATGCGGCAACAAAAAACTCACCGTTCAAAGTAAATTATGGACAAGACCCGAGAATAGGATTTGAGGGCAGAAGGAAAGGGAAATATGAGGCAGCAGGAAAATTTGTGGAAAAAATGAGGAAGATCTAGGAGGAGGCAAAAGCAGCACTAGAAAAAGCACAGGAGGAAATGAAGAAGTTTACAGATAGGAAACGAGGGGAGGGAGAGGAATATAGAGTAGGGGACTTAGTACTGTTAAGTATGAAGGACTTGAAATAACAGATGAAGGGGAGAAGATTGGAGAAGTTGACAGAATACTTTGTAGAGCCCTATAAAATCAAGAGAATCGTCTCTAGTAATGCAATAGAGTTGGAATTACCTAAGACCATTAAAATACATCCTGTAGTAAATGTAAGTAGAGTACGACTCTACAAACCACAGGTAGAAAGGCAGAGGAAGACACCACCAAAACCGGTTATTATCGAGGGAGAAGAAGAATTTGAAGTAGAAAATTTTTTAAATAAACAAGTGGTGCGAGGAAAAAAGAAGTTCTTGGTATGGTGGAAGGGGTATACGGTAGAAGATGATACATGGGAAAGTAGAGAAAACCTGGGAAACACAAAAAAGTTGGTAGAAGAGTTTGAGAGGGAGTATGGGAAAGAGGTAAAAGAACTTAGGCAACAGGAGCTGGAAGAAGAAGAGAAAAAATTTAGTTGGGAATTACTATATGGTTGGAGAAGAAAAAGATATGAAAGGAAAAAAGAAAAGAGGTGGGACAAGAATTGGAGTTGATAGAAAAATTCCTCAGGATGAGGAATCTTGAAGGAGGGGCTGTGTTATAAGAGCCCCAGAAAGAAAAGAGTTTCCCATACATTTGAACATTTAATCTCTAACATCAAGTCGCACAATGGGGTCAAGATATAAATAGCATGTGAACTTAGATAAGCAAGTCACATGACAAGATCAGGTGACAGAACATTCTAGAAGAAGGATAAGACATGTGACCGTGAACTAATAGTAGCATACATAGCTACTGTAAGATTTATATAAGTAGTCAAGCAATGCAACGAAGAACTCCATCGAGTTCTTCCTGAACATCCACCTAGAGTAATCACTAAGAGCTATCACAGCCCATTGATAACATCAGGAAAAAGAAGCCTTATATGGAAAAGTCTGGTGAGACATCTATCACAAAGGAACAGGACCAGCAGCCTGGCAGGAAATAAGAATAGCCACGATATCACTTGATCAGTGATGGCTAAGAATAAGAGCACATCAAAACTGATCTACTACAATCAGAAATAAAGAAGTAACAAAAAGTCTCAGAGAGCAGTAGAAACAACTTCCAAAACTCTCTAGGCAGAAAAGGAAAAAGTCAGGTTCTGAGTTGCTGAGATAAGCCAAAGAAAGGGGAAGATTGCCATGGAATTGGTAGTAGGTAACCTGGTAACTTGGCAAGGACAAAGCAGACCTGGCAAAACTAATAGGAAATAATTGAGAAAAGACAAAGAGGCATGGGATTCCCTATCACTACCAGAACAATCATTGTACTAATAGATTATGACTGGATTTATTATTTTCTCTAGTTTTGCATACATTTCTTTTGTAATCTCTAAATCTATAAAAACCCCTACTTAGTAGGCAGAAGACAAGCAATCTTGATTGCCTCTTTCCTTTATTTGGGTTTTTAAAGTGGAAATCTATTTTTAGAATGATCAGATCAGTGATTCAGTTGCTTCAACTCAAGACTAAGTCAAACCAAAGAGACTACAGGACAAGTAACTTAGCCACAGAGGCAACATCATAGGAGCTCTAAAACAAAGTTTAGCATTGCTAAGGAGTCAAGTCATACAGAGAGGATTCAAAGTCTCATATCTGATTACATAGTCAAGAGTACTACTGTGAGGATAGTCTGATCACATAGCCAGAGAGTGCTACTGTGAGGACAACTTTGAAACAGAGTATTAGGGCGACATCAGGTAGACAGGACTTAGGCACAGGACCAAGACAGTAGTCTAGAATCAAGAACCAAGTTTCAAACATCACCACTACTACAGTACATCAGCAGAACTTTACTTTTACAGCTTCTTTTTCACCTTTATCAAATTCATTTCCCCATGAATTTGCATGAGGGACACTGTGCTGATACATGGTATTAACTAGAGTACTTTTCTTAGGAGATCACATATCTTAATTTTATTTAAACTTTTATCTTTACTGCTACTTAAATAGTAGTTGGGGAACTTCCATTTAAAAAGAAAACAGAAAAACTTCTAGTGCTAACAGTCTCTTCAGCACTCCATTGTAAATGGTATATGCAGGAGATTGGCAGTCATTCTTTAGAAAGCTGCTTAGCTTAGGGGTCCTCTTCTAAGAGGCAATCATCTACCATTTGATTAGGGCAGTAGTCAGTAAGACAGTAGAACTCCAGACAAGTGAAGATTTGCGCCCTGTTGAACATAGTCTTAGATAGTCACCCTAGATCAAGAATCCTTATTGGAATACAAGTCATTCCTTTCACCATCACCACCACTATCACCATACAAAATGTCTCAGCAGCAGCAGCAGCAACAACAAAGAGAACTGTTAGAGAACCACTCAGAGACAATCATCCTTAAGCTAGTAGACAGTCCCAGAAGCTAGTTTGAGATTCAAGTGGGGGTATATCTACACACACTTGCTAGTATATATACTACACTAGATAGTCAGGTACACAATACCATGGCAACTGACCTATAATCACAGAATGTCCTAGAACAACTAATAATAGGCATTGCACCGCATAATACAGACAGAGGAAGTCAGGAACGATGGGAGTGCAATACACGATCTGTCACTGGGCCACTAATAGAACAGACCCTCAGAACTTACTAAGCACAACCCTAGATGTCCCCTTACAGGAACCTTCCATGGCATCCACCCCTCACCAGCAACTACCACCTACCAGAGAGGAGCAACTCCTCACTATGATCACCACCTTGCAACAGCAGGTTAACACTATGCTCCTCCAACAATAAAGGAGCAGAGTAAAGGTTGCAAAACCTCAAGTATTCAGAGAGAAGATAGAGGAAGTGAGTGTATTCATCAACGCAGTTCACTTATATCTAAGAATGAAGATAACAGATAAAGCAGCAATGACCCAGGTAGCATAGATGTTGTCTTATGTATAGGAAGGAGTAGCAGAAGCATGGAAGGACAATTTGCTGGATGAACTGGCCAAGGGAGAGTTAAGGATAGAAACAGCAGAGCAACTGTTCACACAAATTAGGAATAACTTTGGAGAGACATTAGAGGAAGAAAGGAAAATAGAGTAGTTAAGGACGATAGAGCAAAATAGGAGAACCTGCAACGAGTATATGCAGGAGTTCAAGAAAGTTGCCAGAGGAGAGCAGCTATGAGAGAAGACCCCTCATTGAAGAATTTAAAAGAGGATTAAATGAAGCCATCAAAAGGAAGTTGACCAAAGCAAAAGAACTACCGACCACCATTGGAGAGTGGCAGAAAAGAGTGGTGAGGTTGGATAGGAATCAAAGGCAAAGGAGAGCAGAGGAAAGAATGTTGGAAAGAAATACAGCATGTCCAGAGAGAAACATACAGTCAAGAAGAGGATACAGGAGAGGATCATATATGTCATATAATGAAAAATAACAATTTAATAATAATAATTTCTCTTATATATTATATAATTACTAAATTCTGCTCCTGAACTCCTGTTGTCTACTCTTATAGGATCATGATTTAGACTAGTTACTTGTACTCCTCTTATTCCGGACTTAGTATAAGTACTCTATTAGTTATATCCTAGTTCCTTAGTTCATAGATTAAAGTTATTAACGTCTTTTACATGTTCTATCCTCACTCTTACCAATATACCACTCCTCTCCTGAACTTCTGGCAACAATTTAGTTCTCCTGAAATATGCAACCACACACACGATAGCAAATCAAGATACAGTGCACAAGCTGAGGCCAAGGTTGTTCTCCACTTTTGTTGTCAACTCCCTTCCACTCCAGAATAACTCTGCTCTACTCTGGATCACTATGCTCCTGCTCCGCATGGTCCTTGACAATATGGAAGAAGAGGAAGACAAATAACATGGAGAGTGGGAAGACCAAGTACAAGAGGAGAATACAGGGGGAGAGGAGGAAATATATCCAATAGGGAAGGAAATCAACTGGGTTCAAGAAGAGATTCAAATACAATAGATGTAGACAGGGGTAAAGGAGAGAATAGAACATGCTATATATATGGGAGATAGGGCTATATAGCCAAAAACTGCTGGGAAAAACGCAAAAGAAGGATAGTAGAAACATTACAGGAGTTGGCAAAAAACAATAGAAGACAGTTAGCTCTCAGCTAGCCTCCAATAATTGGTATAGTGTATTGTACCCAGAAAAGTTGGGCAATAAATTAAATTTTACCAATACAACTGAGAGAGTAAGGAACATACAGTGTACACTACAGCTGCTAAGAAAAGTCTAGATGAAAGTAGGGTTAGAAAAGCTAGAAAGTTACAAGGGTGTAACAGTAAAAGCATTGTTGGACAGCAGGGCAACAGGTCTATTCATAGATATAGTTTTTGTTAAAGAAAAAGGATTTAGAATGAAGAAGTTAAAAAAAATCCCCTTTTGGTTAGAAATGTAGATGGAACAGTAAACATGAGAGGAGTGATAACATAACAGGTTAAGTACAATATGTTCTTTAAAGAACATGTAAAAAGAGCAAGAATAAATGTATATAACCTAGGAAAGATAAAAGTGATACTGGGAATACCATAGCTAGCAGTCCACAACCCAGAAATAGATTGGGAAAAAGAAGAAGTAAAAATGACATGGTACCTACCCATATGTGGAAAAAGAAAACAGAAGACAAAAGAAAAAGAAGTAAAGAAAACAGAGAAAGATAAAGACAAAGAGGTGCTAAGGAAGCTAGTGCCTAAAAAGTTTTGAAGATGGAAAAAAAGTATTTGGAAAAAGGAAGTCAGAAAGGATGCTAGTGCAAAAAGCCTAGGATTATGCCATAAAGTTGAAAAAAGAGTTTACACCAAAGAAGGGGAAGGTTTACTTGCTGTCAAAAGAAGAGAGAGAGGAGATGCAAGCATTTGTGGAAGATCAGCTAAAAAAGAAATATATTCAATCTTCCAAGTCACCCAAACTTCTCCAGTACATTTTGTGGCAAAAAAGAATGGAACACGAAGGATGGTGTAAGATTATTGATACATAAACCAGTAGACAATAAAAAATGAATATCCCTTGCCCCTTATAACAGATATATTAGATAGAGTAGGAAAGAGAAAGGTGTTTACGAAGCTAGATCTAAGGTGGGAATATAATAATGTTATTGTAAATGGTCACTTACTATTTGTGATGGATGCTTTGATACTTTAAAGAGTTCAAAAATACAAAGTTAGATGAGTGACAAAAGATATTGTTAAGTCTGAGGTCTAATCCTCAGACTATGAGTCCTTATATATATAATTGTGATGGTCTGTGCACTAGGACAGATCATCACATGCTACTATCTATTGTTCTACATATGGTAGTACCTTTGTACTATAAATAGCAATAACTTAACCTTATAGAGGCTGTCCTTTGTTCTAAGAAAAGGACAGATGACTATCTATAGGTAATTAATAAAGTTTATGTGCAAACATTGAGGTCTTTATATCTCCACTGATATTGATTGTCTTGAGATTGTTCTAGACTCATTCTGAGAAGTATAAAGAGAGCTTCTGATGAGCCTAGAACCAAAGTATTGATTGTGATGGTTTCCAAGATATTGGTAATTTAATAAACAGTACCATGGTAGTTACTAGTTGATCTGTCTAATATCTTAGCCAATATTAATTGCCTCAAAACATGACTGGCATTGATCAAAAGGTCTTTTTGAGGGATTTCTGTAACTGTTAAGACTATAAGAATCATTGAAGAATTGATAGAGATATGGCCAAATGAAGTTTGTAACAAATGTCAGAATTAAAGAAGGTATAAGAGAACATCTTTATTTCTACCCTAAACTGCATAGCAACACTCCAGAGCAACCTAAGCCTGTTTAAGTATTACTTTAGTAATACTTAAACCCACTAGTATAGCTCCGATCACATGGACCTTGACACTTAAGAATATAAATCTAGTATATAATGTAGAAGATCCCTTCAGGAGCCTTATCCTAATCTCTGAGGATTATCCTGAAGGTGAGTTGTATTATAATCACAAACTGTAATATCAACTGAGGATTATCCTGGAGTCTTGTGCCCTAGTTGCTCTTACAGAAGGAGATGAATAGAAAGCAACATTCACAATGCATATTGAAGCCTATGAACCCATAGTTATGTATTTTGGGTTAACTAACTCCCCTGCCACTTTCTAAACAATAATAAATGATCTATTCTGGGATCTTATAAACCAAGGTGATACAGCAACATTTATTAACAAGATCCTAGTAGCTACAGATACAGAAGAAGGGTATGATAAACTAGTAAAGAAAATATTAAGGAGGCTGGAAGAAAACAACCTGTTTGTAAAACCAGAGAAGTATAAATGGAAAGTGAGAGAAGTAAAGTTCCTGAAAGTAGTAATTGGTCCAAGAGGAGTAAAGATACAGAAAGAAAAGATGCAAGGAGTTCTGAACTGGCCAGCACCTAGAAATGTCAAAGAAATACAGAAGTTCCTGGGTCTTGCCAACTATTACAGAAGGTTTAAGAGCAGGAGAAAGTGTTCAAAAGGCTTAAGGCAGTGTTCACCACAGAACTAATCTTAGCCATTCCAGACATAAATAGAGAAATAAGAGTGAAAGCAGATGCATCAGACTATGCAACAGGAGGAGTTTTGTTAACAAAGTGTGAGGACAGAAAGTAGAGACCAGTAGTTTTTATTTCCAAATCGCTAAACGCTACAGAGCAAAACTATAAAATTCACGACAAGAAGATGTTGGCAATCATCAGGTGTCTAGAAGCATAGAAACACTACTTGAAGAGAGCAAAACTAGAATTCAAAATCTGGATGGACTATAAAAACCTTTAGTACTTTATGACAAGTCAAAAGCTAAACCAAAGACAAGCAAGATGAGCTCTATACTTATTACAGTTTAATTTTGTATTAAAGCACGTTCTAGGGAAAAGCATGGGAAAAGCAGATGAATTAAGCAGGAGACTGGACTGGTAGGAAGAGGTGGAAAAAGATAATGAAGATTAGAAGTTAATAAAGCCAGAATGGATTAGAGAAGTGGAAATGTTGGTAAAAAAAGGAAATCTGAGTGAGAAAATCAAAAAGGCATAGTATCATGCTTCCATGACATCTTAGATGTGGAATGACGCACATGCAATGTTAATCATGGCACATATACACTGGACCATCCTTGGGTTTCCGCATGTGTGCTTATGTCATCAGGAAACTCGATGTGTATTTCAACTGCTCTCCTCATGTGTGCTTATCATAGCTTCTCTGTCTAGGAAATTCCTTAGGAACTATAAAAGACTTACTATTAATTAAATAACTTAGTTTTGTTCTCAACTAGGATTTTCAGGCAATACTAGTCCTTTTCCTTTTCTCTACAGAATTTATCTCCACTGTCCAATAAACCATTTGTTTTTCTACTGGGCAGAGTACAGAGAGGCACAATCAAAATTGAGGCTAAGCCCACAAAAGAATCCTGTGTTGAACTACTAGATCCTAATACACAGAAAGAAGACAAAAGGGTAGTAAAAGCAGTAAAAGAATTAAAAATAGCAGGAATAAAAACATTGAAAAATAAAGAATGGGAAATAGAAAATGAAATAGTAATGAAAGAGAGACAAATATATTCACCAGAAGAGGAATTAAGAGGGGAAGTTATTTGATTATACCATAATACCCCAGTAGAAGAGCACAGGAGAAGGTGAAAGATGATGGAGTTGGTCACTAGAAACTGCTAGTGGCCAGAAGTAACAAAAGAAGTAGGGAGATATATAGATGGATGTGATGTTTGTCAAAGATATAAGAATTGAAGTGAAATACCAGCAGGAAAATTAATATCTAACACAATTCTGGAAAAACCATGGAGTTATATTTCGGCAGACTTCATTACTAAACTGCCACTAGCCCAGAAATACAATGCCATCTTAGTAGTATGTAATTGATTTAGTAAAATAGCATATTTTATAGCAACTATTAAACAGACATTGGCAGAAGACCTTGCAAAGTTGTTCTAAGATTACATATGGAAGTTACATGGACTTCCAGAAAGCATTATATCAGATAGGAGGATGTAGTTTGCAATAGGAATGGTAAAGGAACTAAATAACTTATTGAAAATTCAAACAAAGCTCTTGACCACCTATCATCTTCAAACAAATGGCCAGACAAAAAGAATAAACCAGAAGTTGGAGCAGTATATTAAGGTCTTTCTTGACCACAGACAAAAGCAATGGCCAGATTGGCTAGAAACAGCTGAGTTCACCTACAACAACAAAATCTACTCAGCAATAAAAATATCACTGTTTAAAGTAAATTACAGTCAAGAGCCAAGAATGGAATTTGAGGGAAAAAGAAAGGGGAAGTATAAAGTGGCAGGAAAGTTTGTAGAAAGAATGAAGAAAATTCAGGAGGAAGCAAAAGCAGTACTAGGAAAAGCACAAGAGGAAATAAAGAAGTTTATAGATAAAAGGTAAGAAGAGGAGGAAGAATACAGAGTAGAGGACTTAGTACTGCTAAGTACAAAGAACTTAAAGTGGCAAATGAAAGGAAGGAGATCTGAAAAGTTGACCGAGCAATTTGTAGGGCCTTACAAAGTCAAGGGGATAGTTTCAAGTAATGCAATCAAACTAGAGCTACCTAGGTTAGTTAGAATATACTCTATAGTCAATGTAAGTAGAGTATGATTCTATAAACCACAGGTAAAGGGACAGAAGAAAATACTACTAAAACTAGTCATCATCAAAGAGAAAGAAGAGTTTGAAGTAGAAAAAATACTAAATAAAAGAACAGTACAGGGAAAAAAAAAGTTCTTGGTGAGATGGAAAGAATATATAGCAAAAGAAGACACCTGGGAGAATAGGAAAAACTTGGAGAAGGTAAAAGAGTTAGTAGAAGAGTTTGAGAGAGAGTATAGGAAAGAGGCCAAAAAACTAAGATAACAGAAGCAGAAAAAAGAAGAGAAGGAATTTAGCTGGGAATTACCCAGGGAATTCATGACAAAATTACTATATGGATAGAAAAAGAAAAAATACAAAAGAGAAAGAGAAAAGAGATGGGACAAAAACTAAAGTAGGTAAAAACATTTCTTGGAACAAGAAAACTTGAAGGAGAGACCATGTTAAGAGAGCCCCAAAAAGAAAATAACTTCCTACACATTTGAACAACCAATTCACAACTTCAAAATATATAATAGGATCTAGCTATAAATAGCAAGGAAGCTTATATAACATATCATGTGACAAAATCAGGTAACTATAGAACATTCTGGAAAAAACATGTAATTATAGGTCTTTTTAGCATACACAGCCTCTGTAAAGTAGTATAAGTAGTAGAGCAATCTAATAAAGAACTCTATTGAGTTCTTTTTGAACATTCACCTAGGGTAAACTCTAAGTCTTCACAACTCTATGTTAACATTAATCTAGTCATCTCAGAAGGTTAGTGGAGCTATTTTGATTTATTAAAGTAGTCTGGAGAAATATTATCTTAGTCCCTTATCCATGTTCTAGTGTACTGATCTATAATCTAACACTTCTCTTAGTTTGGTATACCCTATTTTTTTTTCTGAGTCCCAATAAGGCTATTATCCTGTGTGTTGCTTTACATGCTAGTAATTTTGTTAATATATCTGCTAAGTTGTTTACACTTGGAGTATATTTGAATATAATATCTCTTGACTTTGTTTTATTTTTAATAAAATAGTATTTCATATTAATATGTTTTGTTTATTAATGGCTTTTGTTTTGGTTGACAATTCTAATTCACTAAGTATTTAGTTAACTAGATTGCTTGTGTTGTTACCCTTATAAGCCCTATGTATTCTGCTTTTAGTATTGATAATGTAACTGTTTTCTGTTATTTTGTTTTCTATGACACTGGCTTTTCAACTACTATAAAGAGGTTTTTTTCTGTTGATCATTTTGTATCCTTGTACTCAGCATAATCTAAGTCAATATATCTAATAGGGTTTAGGTCTTCTTCTGTTTTGTATATAATTCCATAGTTAATAGTTTCTTTGATATAGCATAAAATATGCTTCAATACACTCCAGTGTTTTTTTCTAGGATTATGGACAAAACATAATTCACTAGTATGTATGCTGCACCGAACGTGGGATGATGGCGCTTGCAAATTAATTATGTAAAAATTAGGTAAGTATTTGTCAGTTTTAGCTAAGAATTGGTCATCAAATTTCTTCACACGTT